>Ga0115547_1001413_pt1 | contig 14408 bp, 13 predicted proteins | sample COGITO_mtgs_1004_3_FD_87185 | JGI IMG/M metagenome (GOLD analysis project Ga0115547, IMG submission 87185) | Pelagic marine microbial communities from North Sea - COGITO_mtgs_100420 | ecosystem: Environmental > Aquatic > Marine > Epipelagic | place: Germany:Helgoland, sampling site Kabeltonne...
CCATATCCTCGGCTTTATCTCAGTCTTAATCAGGGTAATATTAGCCAGGATTAAGAATGCTCCTATGCGCCTGCGCCTAGCGAATAATAACAATAACAATAGGTTAAAGATGAAGCCCAGCCGGTTTCAGCCTAGGAGAGACAAATGCTTGGCAGCACCAACCCGACGCTCAAGTTTCTAACCAGAATCTCAAACATCGAAGCCTCAGAGGCAAAAGCCGTTTTAAGCTCATTTTTGTTTGTGGTGGTGTTGATGTCTGCCTACTACATTCTGCGCCCGGTTCGCGATGCCATGGCCAGTGACTGGACCGATGCAGAAGTCAGCTGGCTATGGACTCTAAACTTTTTTATCAGCACCGCAGTGGTCGCGGTCTATGGCATTGCAGTGTCACGTTTCCGTTTCCGCATTTTGGTGCCGGCGATGTACGCTATGTTTGCCCTGAGCTTTGTGGTGTTCTATCTTCTGGCGTCAAATGCTGTGGACCGCACATTAATCGATAAATCCTTTTATGTCTGGGTCAGTGTTTTTAGTCTGTTTCATATTTCGGTGTTTTGGAGCTTTATGTCCGACCTGTTCAGTAAGGAGCAGGCCGGCAGGCTGTTTAGTATTATCGCCGCAGGTGCCAGTGTCGGTGGTCTTATTGGTCCCTCCATACCCTCGTTTTTCTCGGCCTCTCTGGGCACCGATAACCTTATGCTGATCGCCAGCCTGATGTTGTTGATCCCGATACCGATTATCTTTTATTTACAGTCGTTGAAATCATCAGAGCTGGGGAACCAAGAGCCGGATATAAAAAATCCTACCGGAGCCATTGGAGGCAATCCCTTTGCCGGCTTTAAAATGTTTTTCTCCAACCCCTACCTGCTAGCCATCGGGCTGTTTATCTTTCTCTATACCGGCATCAGTTCCTTTGTCTATTTCGAGTTGAAGAATTTACTCAGCGACTTGACCCGTCCAGAGCGCACCGCGATATGGGCGCAAATGGATCTGGCGGTGAATATACTTTCCATCGCAACCGGCTTGTTTGCGACTAGTCGCATTGTCAGTCGATTTGGTATGCCCACTACTATTGCACTGGTGCCGGTAATGATTTGTATCGGGTTGTTGATATTGGCTGTGTCACCCTTTTTAGGCGCAGTGGTGGCCTTGCAGGTGATTCGCCGTGCTGGCAACTACGCTGTCACGCGACCGGCTAGGGAGATGCTATTTACCCGAGTTGACCGGGAGACCCGCTTTAAAGCCAAACCGGTTATCGACATTGTTGCCTATCGCGGTGGCGATATGCTCATGGCCTGGCTGTTTACCGGTCTGACACAGGGCCTGGGCTTAGGCTTGGCGGCGGTGGCTCTGGTGGGGGCCGGTATCGCGGCGCTGTGGTCGCTGGTGGGTATTTATCTGGGTCGCTGGTTTGAGCAGGATGAGTGCGACTCGGTAGAGCAGGCGCAAGACACAATCACTATGGCGCCCAAAAAAAGTCCTGTGTAAACGTTGGCGATTAAAAAATTATCAACAAACGGTAATGCCGGTTAATCGGCATTAGGTTTAACTAACAAAAAAGGTAATGGATCAAGATCATGAAAAATTTCTCAATTATGACAATTTTGGCGCTTTTAGTTGCCATTACATCCTTCGCTGTTGCAGGGGAAACTGAAGGCAACCTGAAATACGTCGAGTTCAGTCAGATGGGTAATCCTGCTGAGGTATTGGAGGTTAAATATCACAGTGCTCAGGCTCTAAAAGCCGGTGAAGTGAGAGTGGGTGTATTGGCTGCGCCTATTAATCCATCAGATCTGCTTCAGATTGCTGGCAAGTACGGGGTCGACCCAGTATTACCCTCTAATCCTGGTAGTGAAGGTGTGGGTCGTGTATTAGAAGTGTCTCCAGAGGTGAAGCACTTAGTCGTTGGCCAAATGGTACTGCTTGCCAGCGGCAGCACTTGGCGCGATGAAATTGTCGCCCCAGCCGCAGGCTTTCTACCCTTGCCAGATCTCGGGCCTGTGGGGCCAGAGGTCATTGAACAGTTGGCTATGTCAGCGGTTAACCCGCTCACGGCACTACTGATGCTAAACAGCTTTGCTGATCTGGAAGAGGGTCAGTGGATTGTCCAGAGCGCGGCTAATTCGGCTGTCGGTGGCTATGTGATTCAACTGGCAAAACAGCGTGGTATTAAGACTGTCAATGTTGTACGCCGTGAAGGCCTGGCTGAAGATTTGATGGCTAAGGGTGCGGATGTGGTACTGATCGATGGCCCTGATCTTGCGGCTCAGATTGCTCTGGCTACAGACAGTGCGCCTGTTGTCCTGGCACTGGATCCTGTAGGTGGTGAGACCTTTACACGACTGGCCGATAGTCTTGGTTATGGCGGTACGATTGTCACCTATGGTGTGCTCTCGGGTCAGCCCTCAAGCTTGAATACTGGCAAGATTATTTTCAACGACATTAGCATACGAGGCTTTTGGCTTTACAAGTGGTACCAGAGCGCTGATATGAAAACCAAGCAGGCGGCTTTTGGTCAGGTTATTCCTCTGGTTGCTCAGGGTGTTTTGAAAGCCAATGTTGATTCGCGCTTTAGTGTTGATCAGATCAAGCAGGCTGTCACCCGTGCCGCTGAGCGCGGTAGAAATGGCAAGGTGTTGATTGTGCCTAATGCGCTGTAGTAGTTGCTAGAACTGCCTGCGATCCTGATAGAGCGCAGCGACGAGGGATTTCGTACCACTTTTTGAGATCTCTCACATGAGTTCAAGGCTACATAGATAGTCCCTAAGGGTATTAATTGGGATATTCAGTAAGTCGCTGAGTATCCCTTTTTTACTTTTTGCAGAGCCGCTTTGCAGAGCCACTTTGGAGAGCCACTTTGGAACATGGGCTTTAGCCTCGGCTGGCTGAAAAGCGCGCTACCAAAAAATCTACCGCGACCTTCACTTTCGGCATCAGGTACTGCTGCTTTTGATAGAGCAGGTAAATCGCCAGATCCGGATTTTGGCTGACTCTCAATGTTGGCTTGACAAACAATTCCTGCAATTCGCCACTGTCTAAATAATCCTGCACCGACCATCTGGGTACCATGGTAATTCCCCGTCCGGCGACGGCCTGTTGACCCAACCATTTGCCATTATTCGAGATGGCTAGAGGCTGTGCTGACACGTCCAACCATTGTCCATCCAATTCACAGAGCCAGGGGCTGGGTCCCGCTGGTGTGCGAAAAAATAATCCCTGATGCTGTTTCAGTTCAGTGGCCTGCACAGGGGTACCCATGGCAGCTAAATAGCTCGCCGCTGCCACCGGGATAAATTCGTTATCCATTAGGCGCACTGCCTGCACTCGCTCGTTAGGGGCATAGCCACCGCGGATGGCAATATCCACATCGTCCCGTGACAATGTGGAGAGTTCGTCACTGAGACTGATATCCAAAACAATCTCTGGGTAGAGGGCTTTAAATTCTTCTAGGAGGGGCAACAGCAGGCGCTCGCCAAAGCTGACCATTGCACTGATACGCAAAAACCCTTTGGGCTTAGCCTGGTAGCTGCGCACGGTTTCATCGCTTTGTTCCAGTTGAGCGAGAATTTCCTGGACCTGCTTAAAATACTGCTGACCAATCTCGGTCACCTGAACCACTCTGGTGCTGCGTTTTAGCAGATTCGCTCCGAGACTTTTTTCCAGATCGGCGATGCGTCTAGATAGGGAGGAGGGGGGCACTGAAAAGGCTTCAGCGGCACGGGTAAAGCTGCCGGTTTCCACAACCTTGATAAAATATCTCAGTGCTTTGAGCTGATCCATGGTGGGATGTTCCTCTAGCTTTGGGGCTATTGTTGTCGAAAGGGCAGTCCTAAAGACAATAGAATAACGCACTTTACCTTGGGAAATCGGTTTAATAGATTAACTGTAAATAGCTTATTTGAGCTTTTCTAAGGCCAGGGGCAGTAGTCGCTGAACGAACTCAGTGTAGACAAGTTCTGAAGGGTGAAATTCATCAGAGGCTAGCAGGGTAGGGTTCTCTAGTCCTTGCTCGGTAAGGTCTGTGATGTAAAGGAAGGTGATTCCATTTTCCTCAGCATAGTTCTGGGCAAAGTTGTTATACAGCTCTAGCTCTGCGCTGATTGTCTCAGGGCCGCTGCTTTGCCCCAGGCGAGTAAAGGCATAGTCGGGAATTGATAGAACAATTAATTTATTGGCGTCGCCCCCGACAAAGCCAATGGCGGAATTAACCAGCTCGACAAATTCTGTTTCATAGAGACTAAAGGGGTTGTTTCTGTACTGGTTATTGACCCCGATAAGCAGCGTTACCAGGTCAAAGTCCTCTGCGGGGGCTGCAGTGATGATTGCATCTTGCAGGTTACTTGTGCTCCAGCCTGTCTGGGCAATGATTTGTAACTCTATCTGATCCTTATCGGAGTACTCCATTTTCAATGCGTTTTTTAACTGCATAGGAAAATTACAGGAATCACAGACACTTTGGCCGATAGTGTAGCTGTCACCAAGGGCCAAAAGCTTAATGTTTTGAGGTCGCTCAGTTTCTCTAAAAAATGTCCAAATCAGCTCAAAAAAATTGAAGCCGTCACCAAAGGAGATACTGTGCCCGGAATCTGCGACTAGGGCATAACGAACCTTTTGCCCATCAATGCAGTGGCTGAAGGTAGTTTCCTCAACACTGAAATCACCCCAAGTGCCAGCCTGGCTGACAGGGGTCATATTGCAGTTGGAATTTTCCGCCCAATTCTCTGCGCTGTTTTGGGCGGAGATAAAGACAGTATCGGCAACGCCATTACCGCCATCGACAGGGACCAATGTGTCTTCGCGACCATTGACCTGAAAAACCGACACTGCCTGAGGTGAGGCAGTCGCTGCTATGGATTCGGTTTGCTGGCTGAGTAAAGGGGCGATTGCTTGGAATATATCGGTTTCTTTGGCGATTTTATTGACCAGCCCGGCGCCATTAGATACGCCGACCCCGTATATTCTGGTTAGATCAATTATCCCTGAAGGGTCAAAGCTGTTGAGGATTAGGCTGACAAACTCCACGTCGTCGGCATTTGTTTCACCAGTTACATTCCAGCGGCTTTCATAGCCATCTGGAAAAACACCAATAAACTCTCCAGTGTCGATTAAGGCTTCTAAGCTAGGGTTATTGTCTATCCAATCCTTGCCATCGCCGCCGGCACCGTGGAAAAAAAACAGGCTAGGGTATTGCTCTTCTGTGAGATTTTCTGGGTAGCGTAGGCGATAAGTGCGCTCCACAAGGGAACCGTCGATCGTCTGGGTGATGGTCTTTTCTTCGTATAAGGAGGTTTCTGGAACTGAAGTTGGGGTGTTTGCAACTGGCATGTCTGGGGACTGAGTTTCAGGGGTCGTGGTAGTGGCCCCACTGCCACTGCCGCCGCCGCAAGCGCTCAAGAGTAAAACACAGATCAACATGACCGACTTCATAACGCCTTCCTATTTTACCGTTCTTTCTTTTTAACGCTCTCTGTTTTAACCGCTCTCTGTTTTAACCGCTCTCTGTTTTTATCGCTCTTTCTTTTTACGTACTACGGTGGTTTCAACGTTGCCGGCTTCAAGGCGCTTGTCGATTTCTTCCGGTGACAGGTAGTCTAGGTCCCAGTGGTTACAAATATCGTTTCTGTAACGGGTATGGTTCTTATCGGTAGAGTCTGATTTCTTTCGATTGAAGTATTTGAGTAAACGATCGCTGATTGACATGCTTTTTATACTACGGGCTTTGACAAATGGATTGGTTTGGTTGTGCCGTCGTTGTTTCTGTCTTGATTAGGATCTTATTTTACAGTGGTTTTTCTATGGCTTAGACTCTGTGCTTAAAGCCTTTTTCACCAAACCCGAGGATATCTATCGAATGATCAGCCAATTACCTTTTAGTGAAGTTGTGAAGATACGGTTCCGCGATCTAGATGCCCAGGGACACCTCTATTTTGCCAACTACTTGGTCTATGGGGATGAGGTGCTGGGTGCCTACATGGAGGAGTTGGGGCTCAATATCATGGATCCACTCGTGGCACCCTGTTTGATCTTTACGGTGAACATCCACTGTGACTATATCAATGAGATTGGTGGCAATAGCGAGGTGCGGGTGGCTGTTGGTTATTCGCGCTTGGGTAAGTCTAGTGCCGATGCGGTGTTTGAACTCTATAACAGTGGTGACGGGACGCTGTTGGCTAAAGGAGGGTTGACCCAGGTATTTGTCGATCCGAAGACCCGAAAATCTATTTCTATTCCCGCATTTTATAAGACCAATATTCTAAAGCTGCAGCCTAATCTGGTTGGTTAAGTCGCTTCGACCACAGGCTTCAATTTAAACGGTCGAGCTTTTCTGGCGCCAAGTTAAAGGTTAAAAGGAACTGACATCCTTCCAAACACTGTCGGCGGTGTACTCTACAGAGACGACAAATTCATGTGCGGCCCAGTTTTCAATCATGCTCAATAGATAGCTGTCGTCGGTCTTCTTGTAGAGATGGTACTGCTGACCAACCCGAGGGACGAAGTTATAGGATGATTTGTAGACTAGCTCATTTAGTGCGGCAAGACTTTTTATAGCCTCATACTCTCGATTTAGTAGCTCAACGGCATTCTCGAAATAGTTCTTGGTTAATGAACCGCGCTCAGAGAGAAATAGGGCGGTATCAGGCAGCACTATAGGGGGAGAGCTGGAAGTTGTTCCGTAGGGTAACAATGCTTTCTTCAGACCAGTCATGGTAAAACCTTGTGTGTTTAAACTCTTCCCGGCTACGTGATCAGTAGCTATCTTGGATCATTCTTGGACCATTCTAAGTGCTGAGATAGAACCGATCCACCTTCTTAAGTGGCACCTTCAATCTGAAATCTGCTGTTGAAGCCATTGTTGATAGTCGCGCTCTACACTCAGTCTATCTAAGGCGGGGGCATTGTCTGGTACATTCCAGAGCGCCACCACCCGAGCAACGGCATCCGCCTTGGACTCACCCTCCTGGATTAGTTGATGTACCCAATTTGCCCTGGCGCTCTTATCGGTAACAATATTCACAATCGAGGGCTTTAAAACCTCGGCAAAATAAAACTCACCAGTCCCTCGGCCAAATGATCTGAGCTGCTCAAATGCCTTCTCGCGAGTAATCTGGGCAGCCTCGGCGCGCTCGGTTTTTGATAGGGACTCAATCAGGAACGGAAGTCGGATATGGATGCAAATATCACTTATTGTGGCACTGCTAAATCTATGGCCAAGATCATTGTTACGCTGACGACAGTCGCGTATTAGATCGATCATATTTTGAACCGAGGTACTCATATTTATAGAGGCCTTGTGCCTACGTTTAGTTTTTCACGACTTTATACGTGTGACTGCTGAAGACGGCCTTCACTGCGTTACTCAATTTATTCACGCGAACATCTCTAGCCTTAGTTCTGTACTATATTGCCCTTGTAATACTCAGGTGACTACCATGGAAAAAACATTCGGCTCGATGCGCTACAACGCAGACTTTGATCAGCGGGTAGTGATTTACCCCCATGACTACCTCTGGCTACCATCCCCGATGCAGGGCGTCGAACGCATGATGCTAGACCGTATAGGTGATGAAGTTGCTCGTGCCACTTCGATTGTGCGCTACGCGCCGAATAGCACTTTTTCACCCCACAGTCACGACGGTGGCGAAGAGTTTTTGGTTCTCGAAGGGGTCTTTGCCGACGAGCATTATTCTTACCCAAAAGGCAGCTATGTACGCAATCCCATAGGGACTTCCCATACACCGAAAGTGGGCCCTGAGGGTGCGACCATTTTTGTCAAACTGCATCAGTTTGGCGAGCAGGATACTGAACATAAAATCATAGATACTAGCACCGGACAGTGGTTTCAGGGGATGGTTGAGGGGTTGTCAGTGATGCCCTTACATGAGTTCCAAACCGAACATGCTGCACTAGTCAGATGGCAGCCTAATACGCGCTTTAACCGTCATCAACATTGGGGTGGTGAAGAAATACTGGTACTCGAAGGGACCTTCTATGATGAGCAGGGTACCTATCCAAAGGGTACCTGGCTGCGCAGTCCTCATCTAAGTCAACATGCTCCCTACACTAAAGGTGATGGTGCGGTGATCTATGTTAAAACTGGGCACTTAGGTTAAGCGTCTGTTTAAACACGCTCTTGGGGTTGGTTGTTGCGATTATGCTGTTTGGTTAGATTTGGCAGAAAAAAGCCAGGATTCCATCAAGCTCTCAATTAGAAGAGCCTCCAATGTGGAGGTTTGTTGTCTCTTTATTTTGTTCTTTTGTTTTTGGCTATTTCTAGGAAATTCCCTAGCAGGGTCGACGTACTTTATGGCCAAGCCTCGGGCGCCCAAGAAAATTTCTTGCCCAGTTGAATAATTCAAGGATCAGGATTTAAGTTAGAATAGGTGAAAAATAATAATAACCAGTGGCAGGTTAATTAACTGACCACTCTGGGGGACTCTATCAATACCACGGACTTGAGCACAACGCTGCTGAGTTGCCTTTTCTTCATGCTACTGGTGGCGTGGGTTTCCTATCGCAAAAGCAGGGGCGAGGTAGCCACCCGGGACGGCTATTTTCTTGCCGGTCGCGGACTGACCGCTGTATTTATTGCTGGCTCCTTGCTGCTGACCAATCTCTCTGCGGAACAGTTAATCGGCCTCAATGGCTCGGCCTATGGTTTTAATCTCAGTAGCATGGCCTGGGAAGTGACTGCTGCGATCGCCACTATTTGTATGGCATTTATTTTTCTACCACGCTATCTGGCTGGAGCCTTTTCCACATTACCCGAGTTCTTAAACAGTCGTTTTGATGACGATGTGCGACGCCTAACCGTACTACTGTTCATGCTGGGTTACGGTTTGGTGACTATTCCCTCAGTGCTCTATTCAGGCTCTATTGCAGTGCTGCGTCTATTCGATGTGCCCGAACTGTTTAACCTACCTTACACTCAGGCGCTAACCCTGACTATTGTAATGATCGGTAGCACTGGCGCTCTATATGCAGTGTTTGGGGGGCTTAAGGCGGTTGCTGTCTCGGATACCTTAAACGGCATTGGTTTGCTGCTAGTTGGTCTTGCAGTGCCTCTGTTGGGACTGGCTGCTCTGGGTGATGGCAGTGTTGGCGATGGCCTACATATTGTGGCTAATACTCACACCGAAAAGCTCAATGCGATTGGTGGGCCGACCGACCCAACACCATTTGGCACGCTGTTTACCGGGATGATCTTTGCCAATTTATTTTATTGGTGCACCAATCAATATGTGATTCAACGAACCCTGGCGGCTAAAAATCTCGCCGAGGGGCAAAAGGGCGTGCTGTTCTCCGGATTTTTTAAAGTCTTGGTGCCTTTTATGATGATGATTCCCGGGGTGATAGCCTTTCATCTCTATGGCCCGGTGGGCTCAGAGGGCGGTCTGCCCTCCATTGATCTGGCCTATCCGCAACTGATCCGCGATGTGCTGCCTACCTATGCCATGGGTTTCTTTTTGGCTGTGTTGCTAGGAGCTGTATTTAGCTCGTTCAATTCTCTGCTTAATAGTGCCGCAACATTGTTCTGCTTGGATATTTACCTGCCGCTAAAGCAGCGGCAGGGTGCTCCAGCAGTGGACGATAAGCAGCTGGTCAAGGTGGCCAAGCGCGCTTCGGTGATGATTGCACTGTTCTCATTTGTGGTAGCGCCTATGCTGCAATTCGCCCCTGAGGGCCTGTGGCAGATTATTCGTATTTTCACTGGTTTCTATAATATTCCGGTGATCACGATTGTGATTGTCGGGTTGTTTTCTCGTCGAGTTCCGGCTTTCGCGGCGAAGCTGGTCATCGTTTTTCATGTGATTGCCTATGGGCTATTAAAGTTTGTTTTTGATGACTGGGTGACGATTCACTTTCTGCACCTGTATGCCATTCTGTTTGTTATCGAAGTGGCGATGATGCTGGTGATTGGTAGGATCTTGCCCCGCCATGAGGCTTGGACCTTTAAACGCAGCGACAAGATAGATTTACAGCGTTGGCGCTATGCGGTGCCCTGCGCAGTGACACTGGCGTCTTCTGTGGTGGGGCTGTATCTGCTGTTTTCGCCGATTGGTTTGGTGGATGGTATTAGCGTGGCATTTTGGCCACTGATATTAATGTTGGTTGGCATTAATATGTTGGTTTGGTGGAACGCGGCCAGACAGCAATTTGTGCCAACAGAATAAAGAGCAGGATAAAGAGCAGGATAAAGAGCAGGATAAAGAGCAGGATAAAAAGCAGAATAATAAATGCGGACTCCAGATTGAATAATTCTAACAAGACTAAACCGAGACTGCGCTTCTTCGAAGATGCGCCGGGGCAGCAACATATAGTTGAATCTGATCAGTACCTCTATCAGCGCCCGATACCGAATCACAACCTAGTGGTAATTGGCACCGGCACTATTGGCCAAGAGCATATGCGTGTGGCGACTTTATTGGGTCGTGCGCAAATCTATGGCATCTTCGATACTCAAAAGCACAGCATGGATATTGCCGAGGCTAACTTTACTGGCTATTCCCATAAGCCACTTGTCCGTTATCCAGACCTAGAGTCCGCCTGTAATGATCCCGCTGTTGATGCGCTGTTTATCTGCACGCCCAACTATACCCACTTCGAGATTTTGCAAACCGCGATCAAGTCGGGCAAACCGATCTTTTTAGAAAAGCCTATGGCTACAGACTTACAGGATGCCGCGGCTACTGAAGCTATGGCGAGAGACTATTCCTCGTTTATCCAGATCGGTTTGCAGTACCGGTATAAGGCTCAGTATGTGGAGGCGTTTCACGAGGCGTTAGACAGGGCCTCTCTGGGTGATATCAAAACCATTAGTCTCAGCGAATACCGGCCGCCGTTTTTGGATAAGGTGGCACAGTGGAATAAATTTAATAGCACCAGTGGTGGCACCTTGGTGGAAAAGTGCTGCCATTATTTCGACCTAATTAATCTGCTGGCTCAGTCTCAGCCGCTGAAGGTCTACGCTAGCGGCGGTCAGGCAGTGAACTTTATCGACTTTGAGCGCGATGGTAAAAAGTCAGATATTGATGATCATGCCTTTGTGGTGATTGATTATGCCAATGGCACCCGCGCCAATTTCACCCTGAATATGTTTTGTCATGACTTTAGTGAAGAGCTGGTAGTCAGTGGTGACCGCGGTCGCCTCAAGGCTACAGAAGTGTTTAATTTTCACCAGCAGCAGGGTGCCAAAGCAACCCTGGCCATTGAAGCTGGCGAGTTGGGTCCCTCGAAAACCATGGATGTGACTTATCCTGCACTGATAGAGCAGAGCGGCCATCACGGCGCTACTTATTTTGAACATATTGCCTTTGTCGACCAGCTTGAGAAAAAGTCTGTGTCGGCGGCGACGCCACTTCAGGGACTTTGGTCGATGATTGTTGCCAGTGCCGCTCAGGCGTCTATCGCCAGTGGCGGGGCAGTGGATATAAACCAATTTATGGCGGCCAATGATTTGGCCCATTACACAAACGATTAGGAATATTATGTCTGACGCTATTCAAAACCCTGCTATTCAACCTACTACTATCCAAGCACCGGCGATTAAAGTCTCCTCCAAGTCCATGCCCGCTGTGGGTCTGGGTCTGTGGAAGATCGATCAGGACAGTGCTGCAGATGCAGTTTACGAAGCTATCAAGGTGGGCTATCGCCATCTTGATAGCGCGGCTGATTACGGCAACGAGCAGCAGGTGGGTGAGGGCATCGCCAGAGCGATCGCCGATGGTCTCTGCAGTCGTGAAGAGCTGTGGGTAACCACCAAGCTGTGGAATACCTATCACCGTGCGGAGCATGTTGAGGCGGCTTGTCGCCGATCAATGGATGACCTGGGCTTGGATTATATCGACCTCTATCTGGTGCATTTTCCTATAGCGCTGCGCTATGTGGATTTTAATCATCGCTACCCAGCGGAGTGGATCTTTGATCACAGCGCTGAGAACCCGGGTATGGAACTTGATCAGGTTCCACTGAGCGAAACCTGGGGTGCTATGGAACAGCTGGTGGAAAATGGCCTGGTGCGCCAAATTGGCGTCTGTAATTACAGCGCAGCTCTGTTGCATGATCTGATGAGCTATGCCCGAATCAAGCCGGCCATGCTGCAGATTGAATCTCATCCTTACCTTATTCAAGAAGCCCTATTGCGCACCGCGCGCTCTTACAATATGGCCGTTACAGCGTTCTCGCCACTGGGTTCTCTGTCCTATGTGGAACTCAATATGGCCGGTGCCAATGACACAGTGTTAACTGATCCCTCAGTACTGGCCGCGGCACAGCGAACCGGTGCCACGGCGGCTCAGGTGGTGTTGCGCTGGGGTATTCAGCGGGGCACGGCGGTGATTCCGAAAACCAGTAATCCCCAACGTCTGATTGAAAATTTAACCCTTACAGAATTCAGCTTAAGCGATGAGGAAATGGATGCTATTTCCGCGCTCAATCAGAACCGTCGTTTTAATGATCCGGCACAGTTTTGCGAAGCCGCGTTTAATACTTTTCACTCGATTTACGATTAATCACTATGAGCCAATTAAACGTTGAGACAATCAATCTGCCCGGGCAACAGCATCACGCTGAGACAGTTTTTCCACTGGCGTTTTGTTCTGATCAGCCAGTGAATAAAGCTGTTATAGCAGAGTGGGTCACTGAACATCGCGATCAGATAGAAGATCAACTGGCGCTCACTGGTGCGATTTTATTTCGCGGTTTTGGGCTTAAAGATGATCCTGACTTCGATGATTTTATTCGCGCCTTTGACTGGCCCAACTTTACCTATGCCGAGTCTCTCTCTAATGCCGTGAGACGCAATCGCACGGAATTGGTATTTACCGCCAATGAAGCGCCGCCAACAGTGTCGATCTTTTTGCATCACGAGATGGCTCAGACGCCGGTTTATCCCTCGAAGCTATTCTTTTTCTGTGAGCAGGCCGCTGAGAGCGGTGGTGCTACACCGATCTGTCGTTCAGATATTTTGCTGCAACAGCTTAGAGAGCAGCTGCCAGCGTTTGTGACAGATTGCGAGAACAAAGGTGTGCGCTATTCCCAGACCATGCCTTTGGTAGAGGACCTGGCCTCAGGTCAGGGTCGCAGTTGGCAGAGCACCTTGAGTGCCGAGAATCGCCAGCAGGCTGAGACTAAGCTTGAGCATTTGAATTATGACTGGCAGTGGCAGGAAGACGGTTCACTGAGTGTGACCACCCCTGTATTGCTAGCGGTACGCCAACTCGATGATGGCCGAACCGTGTTTTTTAATCAGCTGATCGCCGCCTTTCGCGGTTGGAAAGATGCTCGCAATAGTGGCGAAAAATCCATCTGTTTTGGCGATGGTTCGGCGATCGACAGCGCCCATATGGCCCTGGCTATAGAGCTGGCGGACCAGCTGACGTTTGATATTCCCTGGCAGTCTGGTGATGTTGCTGTGTTAGATAATTTTTTGGTGATGCATGGACGGCGGCCCTTTCAAGGCAAGCGTGCTGTATTGGCGTCATTGGTTGCTTAAGTAGGATGTGGTTATGAAAACGATTATTTTAGGTCTTCTGCTAACAGTGGCAGCGCCCTTCGTGAGTGCCGAGTATTCCCGTAGCTATATCGAATCCCACCCATTGGAAACAGTCGCGGTCAATGGCATTGAAATGGCCTATCGAATTGTTGGGCAGAACCCAGATAGCCCTAAGATAGTGATCATCATGGGTCTTGGTGGCTCCAACCTTGTGTGGGGCGATACTCTGGTCAAGGGCCTTGAAGAGGGCGGCTATGAGCTACTGATGTTTGATAACCGTGATGTCGGCGGTTCTACGAGTTTTGACGATTGGGGGCAGCCGACTCTGTGGTTGCAGCTGATTAAGCAGAAAATCGGTTTGCCAGTAAATGCACCCTATACATTGGATGATATGGCGACTGATACAGTGGCTCTAATGGACGCGCTGGAGTATCAAGATGCCCATATTATCGGCACCTCTATGGGCGGCATGATCGCCCAGGTTGTCGCCGCGCAATATCCCCAGCGCACTCGCAGTTTGGTGTCGATTATGTCCTCCACTGGTGCCCGTCATCTGCCCTGGCCGACGCGTCAGGCCGAGGGCAATTTGCGTGAGCTTGCAGGTGGTGATGCGGCAGCGGAGCGGGATGCAATGATGCGCGCTCGGGGCTTTTATCCCGAATCAATGCCGCGCCAGCTGATGGCGATTTTTAAGTCCGGTGACCGCTCTGCGGATGTTGCCAGTATTCAGGCCAGCACCCTGGTGATGCACGGTGTTGATGACACACTGGTGCCACCGCCACATGGTGTGCACACCGCGGAGTTAATTGAGGGCTCTGAGTTTGTGCTGTTGGAAGATATGGGCCACAACATGCCCGACAATGTCATGCCTGAGCTGATCTCACGGATGCGTGGGCATATGGATAAGTTTGAGGCTGCC
>Ga0115547_1001422_pt1 | contig 14352 bp, 4 predicted proteins | sample COGITO_mtgs_1004_3_FD_87185 | JGI IMG/M metagenome (GOLD analysis project Ga0115547, IMG submission 87185) | Pelagic marine microbial communities from North Sea - COGITO_mtgs_100420 | ecosystem: Environmental > Aquatic > Marine > Epipelagic | place: Germany:Helgoland, sampling site Kabeltonne...
ACCTAATTATTAGAGGTACAGAATTACCCAATAGACATGCCCGAATAAACGCCAACTAAGAAACCTGTACAGCGGTATCCGGATACAACTGTACTAAATTTAGTAGTTAAGAGTTTAACGGCTCTAGCATGAAGCATATCACTACAATACGTGCGCGAGCGCACGAATCACCAAGTTCGAACTGAGCGCCAGCGCAGGGACAATTGCAACCCGCGTGCGGTTGCCAGCTTGGTATGCTTGCTAGCCAACTCTAGAGCGCCTACCACTGGGCTACCGGTCATCATCCTATCTTTGGGATAGACGGGTTAATCCTGCTCCAGGTACTCGCTGGAATATGCGGCGCGCGCGAGCAACCTTGTTAGATCGGTACTGCACCGGCGCAAGCACTGTTGCTTTGCGATTTGTACATCCCGCCGGTAACGAAGCTGCTTGGCGCGCAGAGCGACGCCGCCTTCGCATCCTGCCTGGATCACTTCAACAAGTTGGCCGCAGCCCAAGCGAGCCGGAGCTGCTTCACGCAGTCGAGCGTGTAAGTATTCTATTAAATATAATCGTTTCACAACAGAGTTCCTCCATCCCCGATTGACTGCCAATTAGATTAGTGCCTACTGGATAGCTAGAGCCGATCCATTCCGTTCCTCCACGGGCCTGGTGATCAAGGATAGAAGAGAGCGAGGCCCAACGTGCCAAGCAGTCGCTTGTCCGGTGCGCTACTCTGAAGTCCACTCTACGATAGACTGCGAGCTGTGCTGAAGGAGGAGAAGAGCAGTACGACTCTTCCCGTCCCCGCTGACTACTGAAGCCAGCTGGGGCTACTATCGCGAAGCTGGTCCACCAACATTGGGGACGCAAGCATCTTACATGGTACCATCAGTTTAGTAACTGTCTATCTATCCTAGTCACTAATCATCTTAGGGGGGGGTCACCTTGAGAAATCACTCGAATAGATTATCTATCCAGTGAATCTCAAAAGCAAACTCTACGATCTAACGATCCCGACCTTGCAGCCGCGTCTCGTCAACCAGCCGCTAGAAAAAGAGCTGACTGCTGACGCTGAAGCGCCGCTGACCGCGCCTGCTGACGTGCCACCTGCTGACGTGCCACCTGCTGACGTGCTGCCGCAGTCGCACCACAAGCGCTCCAGAACGTTTCCGTTGTCGCGAGGAGACTTCAGCAGCATCCAAGCGCAGATCAAGTACATCTGCAAGGCAGTCGAAGCCGTGGCAGTGAACATTGGCTCCGCGTTCGAGAACCAGGCTCACGTCTCTACCTCTGGCCTGGCCGTTCCAGAAGAAGGTGATTCTCGACAGAGGAACTTCTTCATCCTTATCGACATCATCGACAAGGATCACCAGATTGCCACCGAGATCATAACCTCGACTCGATCGCTCGTGGACAAACTAGGCCTGTTCGAATCTGGACCTGAAGTCCTCGTCCACATAGTGGTCAAGTCTGCACACTTCCCAGAGTCTCCCATCTTCATCAAGAAGGACGACATCGCACCAGCAGCGCCCTCCATACTGAAAAGTGCTGGCCTGGCTGAAGCTGGACTGCTTTCATACGACAAAGTCGTGCGGCAAGAAATTGCGATAGACTCCATTAGTAATCGTGGCCAACCTGACGAAGAATCGCTCTTTGTCACCGTCCTGCTCCAGACGCTAGAAAGCAACAAGCAATCACTTGTGCTGTGCTCACGCCGCAACGTCGCTGCTCTGTTCAGGCGGCATCTGGAGAAGCGACCCTACGTCGAATCGTTCGCGAACACGATCGGGCTACGGGACGTTTCGCCGGAGGAAATCGCCGCAAAGTACATTGCATACGATAGTGCTGTGCAGCAGGCAGCTTTTCGATCACTAGCAGCTGCAGAGAAGGCTTACGACCAACTTACTGATTCAATTAAGGTTATATTGTTCAAACTGAAAGAAACACATCCAAACAGCCGCTGCTACACACTTAGCAAACAGTTTTTTTGTATAGCTTTAGCTATTGAAAATTCTATAGCGCGTGAAAAGAAGCGAGCAGTGGACTTTCTACTGGCGATAGTATCAGGCACCTGCAACATTACGCTACATAACATCTGCAGTACTTGGCTCGTAGACGAACACTGTCTTGATTCCGCCCAGCGAGAGCTAGCCGTTAAGCGCTGCGCACCGGTCATCCGGGCACACAAGCTACAAACGACAGCATCACTGTTAGCCATCAACCAGCGTTACGCATCTACGTTTCAACTGCACGATATAAGCTTAGCAGACGGGATTTGCAACATTTGCATTACTCCGTGCCGACTCACCACACTTCGACCTTACAGCGAAGCAGAGCTCGAAGAAAGAAACATCGCAGACAACGTTCTCGCGAATCTTGCGAACCTGCAGTTGACAGAAGTACGTGAGTATACGGAAAAGATACTGCCTTTGGATTTCATATACAGAGACCAAGAGGTGACAGAACAAAAGAACCACAACACAGTAAAGGAGTCTGTGAAGAAACTGTCTTACACACTTGCGTATCACCAACGCATACAACGCAGTGACTGGAACACGCCGCACCGAGGTCTGCGTCCAATCGACGAAAAGTTAGGAAAATCCACGACATTCGCCAAGGAACAGATCGATTTCTTAGAATCAGAGCTGACTCTTAGCATAGCCGCCGGTTCAAAGAACGACCGCACAGAATCTACCTGCACAAGATCACTAACGGATATCATCTCCAACCTAATAGGTTACTCGCCTTACGCGGGTACGGTTGACATCGATACCGAGAAGTTCTTTCGCAGCTTACAACAGATAGTGTGCTCGGAAATTGTGACAGCGACACGCAGTGATTTCGGAATCCTATCAGCACTTCCAGACGCATCAGAACAGGCCGCCACATTGAAGCGCCAGCTGTCAGCGACAGAAGAATTGGGGAAAACCGTCATAGCGGCACAGAACACAGATTCAAATTTCAGCCCGCACTGCACAGTCTTACTGCTGGCGATACACGACTGGTTATACACCAAGGTAAGTATAAGTCAAAACAAATTGAGAGAGATAGAGGAGTTTTACGCAGAAGGAGATTGCTCGTACAAAGTTCTGAACGTAGACTTAGTTGAAAAGGAACTTTGGGACGACCAACTACTCTTGTCAAGTGCCTTAGCTGGTCTACGCACTGACGCTGCTGATACTCCAAACCGTCTAGTGGAACTAGAATTCCAAACCTGGTTGAAGAACCCGGGATCCATCCAGCTGCCGCTCGCTGAGGATCTGCCATACGAGCCCGTTTCTCCAAAGGAGACACCTGCGCCCGTCGCACGACCCCTGCTTGAGGAAGTAGTTGAGGCTATAAGACACGCTGTGCTTAACGCACCGTGCCAAGCTCCCGCACTGCAAGAATCTCTCATAGAAGAAATTCCGACCGCCCTTCAAGGACTGGCCAGACAGAGCGGAGAAAGAAACCTGACCTCAGGGCTCGAACCTGAAATCAGTGCTCTAGCGAGCATCAGCGAGGTAACACCGACCGAACTTGGACAGCCACAGGCCGTACCAGAAAGCGAGTCGTTCTCTCTGACTGCGGTAGCTACAGCGATAAACGAACAGCCTGCATTAGCACGCACAGAAAGTTACAGATACGAGAATGTTCCCTCGTCACAACGTCAGAAAGACAGAAAGCGAAAGCGATCCGGCTCGCACGATTACACCGATGCAGAGTGCTGGTAAAACCTCCTCGATAGAGTCGAAGGTGCAGATCACGAACACGGAAATCCTAGCGACACCGACAGTTAATCCACCAGCACACCTCATGGAAGACGCACGTAGAGTTAGAGATGAAACGGAGCTTCATGATTCGAGGGAATCGACCCCACAGGGTAAAAGCATACCTGGCTTGAGTGCAGGTGTACTGAATAAACCCCTGCTGAGCGAGCCTCATCTGCAGCCATCCGATATTCCTCTATACTCACGCCGCTCACCTAGGATAGCAGGATTGAACGCCGCTGCTGTAACAGACGCGCCCATAGAGACGCAGTCATCACCAATAGCGATTGAGCCAGAGCTGAAAACGCCCGCCAAAATCGCACCGGTAGGTCCGAAATGTGCACCCAAGGGTCCACAGCGCCGGAAGGCAGCATCCCTACCGATGAAACCTGCGAAGGCAGAAGGAGAATCTAAGCCAGAGAGCACAGATATAGCGACAGAGATTGAGCCAGGAGAGCAGCTTCCTAAGAAGCAGCCCCGTTCAATCCATAGTGCGCCAAATCTAGAAGCATCACTAGCCATAGGCAATCTCAAACCAATTCCAATTAGATGCAGCATAGGCCAGCCTAGAGCACAAGTTGCAGAAGGTACAGACCAACCCCATGAGGCAGGTCATCCCTTCGAAGGCATGAGCGTATGCAGAGATAACTCTCTGCCTATGTTGAATAGTCAATCTAATGTATTCTTCCAGGAGCAATACTCCACAGATCAGCTGCCATTGCAGATGATCGAAGAATACGACAGAGTGAATGGCATGGACGGTCAGATAGAAGCGAGGGAAAGAGCTTCGAAAAGAGGGGAATACCCCCATTCGAAATCGCCGCCCTGCTCCCGCACTGAGGAAGAACAGCTCTGGAACGCCGGCGAAAGCTGCAGCGACCAAGCGTATCTTACCCCCAGCGGAGACACCTTCTATACTAATGACACGCACAGACAGTGTAACGCACCGCGTTGCCAGTTCTTAGCCTTCACGAAATTAACCACACACAATGGTAAACCAAAGTTGAGACTGTACTCAACCTGCTCAAAATTCTGCCAATGGGCCCTAGCTAGAGATGCCGCCACAATGGCGCGCCGAGCTGGACAGCCGGGCAGATTCCTTTTTCCAGTAACCTCTACGGAACACCGTATGACGCCAAGGGCGTGGTTACATTGGAATAGGAGATACGCCAAAGAGTGTAAAGACAGAGCAGCAATCAGCGAAGCTTTCATAGCTTACCGTAAAATATACGGAGCTGATCAGTCAGCTGAAATCGAGTCACTAGCCAGGGGAAATCCTGTTGATTTTGACCACGAGCCAGTGTACCCAACCTATGTAATGCGCACAATGGTAGGTCCACTAGCTGACGACCCCCTACAACAGTCAGGGGAGGGGCATGAGACTGTCGCAGATGGGGAACCCCACTGTCAGACAGCAGATGCTATACAATCTAGCCATAGAACTAGTTACGCCACACTGCACACTGTAGCTGACGCGTCACCGACCGTTGGCGAAGCCAACGAAGATCGAGATGATGCCTCGCTGCCAAACCGGTCCTCGCCGAATACTGTCTCCTTGGAAACGGGATTCTCGGAATTTCACCAAATGGAAAATTTGGAAGAAAACGCGAAATCCTACGCCGAGAGAAAAGTTGGAAAATCGAGAGATGCTTCTAAAAAGCAGAAATTGCAGAGAACAAAAAGTATAGCTAATATCAAAAAGGGCGAGGTGTACGTACCCAAAAGGGATCGACAAGTTCGGTACCCCGAGTCCAAAAATCAGAAGTCTGAGAAACATTTCCAGACTACTCTGAAGCGTGAGATAAACGAAGAACTAGTTTCTACTGACATGGCGCATCTCACGGATATATTCGTGATTGAAAAGCACCAGGACTCAGGTTCTAGAATATTCTTCTACTCACAATGCAGAAACGAAGGAATACCGGCAAGGTTCATAAGCCTCCATTCAGCCCATACGCTGAACCCGGAATTACTCCTGTCGTACCTCTATGTCAATGCTCTCAGCAAACATGAGGAAGTTGTCAAATTGGGATTAGACATCCAAATGGAAAATTACATGAGCCAGCTAGAGTTAGGTAACTCGCCGCCTGATAATCCAGATCTACCCAAGGCAACTGTACGGAAATATGAGACCAAAAGCGTGCCGCGAGGAAAATATTCCCAGGTACCTGTCTCTAGTACCGAAAGGTATAGCGAAATCGTACCAGAAACCAATCCATGCGAAGAGCTAGAAGGAACGTCCGTAAAACGGACCGAATCCTCAGCCGCTCCTAGGAGCCGCCCGAGTACGGGTGTAGCTATACAAATAGCCGCAATGGAGGATGATACGCAAGAAGCACGAGCTGAGCATAATGCCGCCATGCAACCATCTGAGTTTTCAGAAAGAATTGAGAAGAAGTCTAAAGCTACCTTGGCAAGTCCAAGCAAAGCTAGCACTCACTCATCATCTGAAGATGACGGATTGAACGATCGACTAGATCGATGGGCTAACCAAAGCGGTACCCGAGACCACACCTCCAAAAAGGAAGTTGGCCATCGGAAGAGCCCCGTATCAAAGAAAGACCGTAGTGAGCTAACAAAGTCTCATAAAGGAAAAGATCGAGAGCGAAAGCGCGACAATTCCACGGCAAGACGAGAAAGTAAATCGTACGATGATAATACCTCATCCTCAGAATCCGATGACGAGCGCCGAAAGCGTGCGCGTACCATCGATAAATTCGCTGATGAAGGAACTGGAAATGCTACCAGTGATACCGACGATTACATCTCCTCATCGGATGATTCACTACGCGTGGAAAACGTAGTAGTAGAACGTAGAAGGCCATCACATCACCAAGACTCCTCAGAGTCCGAAAAAGGTGAATGGAATGATAGCGCATCCGATAGCGATGATAGCTCATCTGATAGTGACCTAGACGTGCGAGCAAGTCAACATAAGACATACCGCCGCAAGCGTGCTTTAGAACGAGGTAGGAAAACCCTCCCGTCTAAGCATGACCGTGAGAGACATAGGCCCTCGAGATCGAGGAGCCCGGAAGAGCCAAGGCATAAGGACCGTTCTAGATCACCTCAAAGAAGGGATCGTTCGAGCTCCAAAGCCAAGCATTCCGAACCCACGGCACCTAGGACAATCACTACGGACCCTCCATGGCGAGAGGAGTTCAAAAGTTGGAGGCAAAAGAGAAAACTGGAAAAATCCAACTCTTCCCGCCACGACAATTCAGATCGAAGCGACAGAAAACATCGCGGAAAAGCTTCTAGAAAGAAAAGCAAGAAGGATAAAGACAGAGAATCCCTGTCATCTTTCCAGGTAGAACATGTTGGCCTCAGTGCCATGTTGACAAACCTATTGACATTCTCCGATTCAGAATCTGATCGAGAAGAAGTCGATTCATCCGAATCAATCACGGAGCAAGCTGTACTAGCTACATCTTCCTCGAGTGATCCAAGTGGAACTTCGCATTCAAGCGAGCCTAGCTCCTCGAAAGAGCCTCCTAAAGAATTCTTCGACGCACTACTAGAACAACCCGAGCATATAGCTCGCGTAAAAGAGAGTGGTTTAGACCGCGCTACTTATCTAGAGAAGGTCCTACGTGCACCCACCAAAGAGTTGGCTGACATGTATTATGACCTAGCGAAGAAGAAATACCTCGATAGAGAGAAGGAAAAGGTACCACGATCACTACAATACCCGGAAAGACTATCGAGCAACGCTCAGTTTAGACCCGGAAGCAACGTGAATTCGAATGAGTGGAAAAAGCATTTCATGTCTGAATGTGCATTTGTGAAGGAAATATACCTCACACCACTATGCTTAAGAAGCGCATTAGATGGGAAGGTCGCCGCGGCCGTACGATCAAACTTTAGCAGAGAGAAATTCAAGGGAAAGTATGAAGCCGAGCGCTCAGACTTGATACCTTTCGATTCCGTATGCAAGTTTCTTTCAAAGACGTACGATAGACCAGGTCGACTAGAGGCAGCCCTATTGGACTACCTCACTCTATCACAAGGAAAGGGTTCAGTACGTGACTTAATCACCACAAGGACGAACAAGATTGGTATCTTGAATCGCCTTGGAGCAACCCCCTTAAATGAGGACTTAGATCGAGCTCTAGTGTTGAGAGCCTTATCGGCCCCACTATCCGAGTACATCGCCTCAAGACCCCATCACCTAAAATACAGCGTTAACGAAATATTTCGTATCGCGAAGACACGTGAGGTTGCTGTGAATAATGCATCACGCACTGCACGGAGTGAATCTCTGAACTCAATTTCGAAGCGAGGAGGAACAAGTTTCCGCAATCGAAAATACGATTCGAATCCTCGCACGAAAGGGAACAAGGGACGTTTCCAGAAAAAGAGCCACTTAAATGCGGCCATTTCGAAGAACAACCATAAACGAGCGACAAGTAGGCACCCTAATAAGGCTTCCCTATTCGCCTATGGTAACGGAAACGATGAACCACGAGTATCCACTCGGCTATTCCGCACTAATTACAGTGAGGCCGAATGGAACGTACGTGTAGGTCCGGACGGTAAAATTAAACCGGGTGTGAATCCAAAGGATCCACGCCACCGGAACAGTTTCAACAAAGACACTTATCAAGGTAAACCTTGGTGTCTAATTTGCAAAAAGCCAGGTCACGACATGACATCATGCAGAAACCCCCAACCTACGGGTGGGAAAGGCAAAGGCAAAGGACGGGGAAATAATAAGAGTGGAGGCCGAGGGCCTAATAAATTTCGTCGCTAGGAAAAAGCCACTTTCTCTCATCTCACTGTCTCTTATGACATAGAGGAGGAAGTGGGCGTCCCGACAGAAATAGCCAACCTATGTGCAACAACTAGGAGTTCAAAAGGTAACACCAGAGGTTCAAAGCGAACACACTCAGGTAGTTCCACCAGAACACGAGGCCCACCCTCATCCGCAACAAATGCGCATGATAACCATCCCCCAGTCACGGGAGGCGATTCTGCCCCCACGAAACTGGCAAACAAACAATTCATCATACCTACATTTTTATTTGGCGTGCAAAAAGCGCGTTGTATGATTGATACAGGAGCTTCCATCTCGTTCACTAGTCAACTAGTGGTAAATACTTTACGAGGGAACCCTAACTTGAAACACGAGAAAATAGTCACTTACAGAAGAAACTTAGTAGTATCCCTGGGTGATGGCAGTACAGCCACCGCGTGTCAAGGAGTCGATGTCCAACTAAATTTCGCCACGGATAATTTGCAAGCGCAATGCGCTATACTTCCTAGTCTTCCTAACGGAATAGACTTGATCCTAGGAAATGATTTCCTGAGCAAATTCGACATACTCATAAGACCAGCACGAGCAGAATGCTCCTGGTACAGCAAGGCGCAAAATAAGCACCTATGCATACATGGATGCTCTACAATAATGCCGATGCAAAACGCTCCGCATAGAGACAAAAGCCATCCTGATGGAAGAGCGAACTTGCTTCGCCACCATATCCTAACATTAGGAACAAATAACGACACTGAATCTGACATAGAAATAGTCGACTCGGTGGAATTGGGAAAACGGTTAAGATTACTTCGCGAGAAGGCGCAAAATAAGCGCATGAAAAATCCCTCGCTAACCGCCCAAGAATCACTTCAAGACGAAGTGGCATATGTCATGACAACAGCTTCACTTCTGAAAAACGTTGAAGAAGCCGTCAAAAATGATAGATCCAAAAGATGGCAGCCTAAAAAGCGCCAAAAATCTTCTACATTTCGACAATGCTCCAATAGCTCCTGCTCCGCAGCCGCTATAAACCTACCTTGTAAAAGACGTCCTGAAAAGTTGATGTCTGCTTGCAGCAAAAGCTGTCACAAGGTAGCAAAATTAGAAAGGCATGGTAAACTACCCATGACCTCCGATAACGGCATCACTTCCGACAAGGCAGACGCAGAAGTGGAGGCTATAACGAAGTACATGAGTCCTAGAGCTCGTGACTACTCGTTAGCCCCATCGAAACCGACGCACATGCGGACCATGCCCAAAGGACGAAATTCTGGTTCTGAACAGATAAAACAAATGGCAGCACCGTCCGCGACAGGAACCAAAGTAAAAGTTCCGACAGCCAGACGTGCTCTACAATTCCGACCAATAGGAGACGACACAATGCACTCTAACATAGAGCCTACCTTACTTGACCATTCGGTAGGCGACCTCCGGGATACTATGTTATGTTTAGCAAGTGTGAACTCCTCTAGCAAGATAAAATCACAGCAAATTTTAAAAGGGCAGGGCGTGACACGACATGACATCGGGTCCCCCGCGGGTATGACCGTAACGAAGGGACAAGGAAGTACAGACTCTTATGAGAAGAGTAAAAACTTCCATGAAATGGAGAATCCAGTGCTAAGCATGGACAATCCAACAAAATTCAAATCCCGGAAACCCTCGCGAAGCATGAATCCCAAAGCGGGTAATAGAAACCGATCGGCGTTTCCACGAGAAAATCTGTGTGCATCAAGCAAAAGGAAACTCGAAGCGTACCGCGCTCGAGAACTAGAGCCGCAAGAGGGCGAGCTAGCCAACAAAAACAATGGAATGTTTGAGAAAATTTTACAAAGTAAACTACCCGAAGAGTTGATAGACAAAAGTCATCAACCCCAATCTTCGTGGTTACAACAAACCTTAGCGAAAGACTATGTATGTCTCAAGCCCATGAAAGGCTATAGAGACATGCCAATAGAAGAAATGGTGCGCATCGAAGACAAAGATGATCTTACCGATTGCCCCATTCCTAAACGCAATTACAAAATACCACGAGCATTACTTCCAAGCCTCGAAAAATTCATCGTAGAAATGAAAAACGCAGGATGGATAGAAGACTCCACAAGTGAATTTTGTAGCCCGGTTTTAATCATACCGAAGGGTTTGCCACACGAAAACAAAGGCTACCGATTTGTAGTAGACCTACGACAACTAAATGCACGGACAAAGAGCCTGCAGTATATGGTTCCCGAACTAGGGGAAATGTGGGCGAAACTGAGAAACGCAAAATTTATTTCTAAGTTAGATTTGCGCCATGGGTTTTGGCAAATGGGCTTACATCCCGACAGTCGCCACAAAACGTCATTTTCATGTGAATATGGAACATTTCAATATCGCGTTTTGCCAATGGGACTTCTCACTGCTTCAGCAGCTTTTCAGCGCTGGGTAGAAGGACGCCTCAAGAAACATAACTTATTATGGCAACGTGTTAACATCGGAGACACATCCGAAGGTACATACCTCGACAAAGACAACCAACGATGTAAAGGATGGGCGGCGTGCTATATGGATGACTTGATTGTCTTCTCTAATAGTGCCGAGGACCACCAGACGCATCTTACCCGTTTACTCGAAGTTCTCTCAGAAGAGAAAATACACTTATCCGTCGAAAAATGTGCTTGGTTTTGCCAATACGTACGATTCCTTGGTTGCATCGTTGGCAACAATGAGTTGGCAATGGACCCCAAGAAAGTACGAGCCATCATCACGATGCCTTGCCCCAAAGCACAAGAAGAAATCCGCGTCTTCCTAGGACTCACCGGATTCTATCGTAAACACATCGACGGATATGCAAGAATAGTGACACCTCTCACAGATTTACTCAAAAAAGGAGTAAACGTGATCAAAGACTGGACCCCGTCACATACGGAGGCCGTCGAAAAATTGAAAGAGGCTATCACCAAATACCCAATCTTACGCCAATTTGACCCACAACGTCGCATATTTCTATGTACTGACGCCAGCGCATTTGCTATAGGTGGAGTTTTATGGCAAAGATATGGTGAAGACCCACTACCGGTGGCTTATGTCAGTCGAAGACTGAACAAACATGAACTCAACTATTCGGTCCAAGAGCTTGAATGCCTGGCCATAGTTTACAGCGTAAAAAAGTTCCGCCACTACTTGCTAGGATCACCATTCGAAATCAAGGTTATGAGTGACCACCAATCACTTCAATATCTCAAAAAAGGTCGTGAAGCCGGAGGCCGTATAGCCCGTTGGGCGATGGCTCTTTCCGAATACAACTACCAAATTGAATATTTACCCGGGAAATCGAACTTACTAGGTGATGCCTTGAGCCGACTTGTCGCCATTGAAACGGAGCACATCGCGGAAAAAACACGGCCACGCCAAACGGCTGAGCTAGCGTCACTTTTCCCTGACGTTCACTCCGAGATTGCCTGGCAAGCGTCACAAGGTCTGCTAGAACTGGAAAGTTCCAGCAATGAAGATAAAGCGAATGAGACCTTCCACTTCTCAGATCGCGATATAGACTTCGGCGAATTTGGCTATGGCCAATACGAAGCCGAACACGAATCGATACTTTATTATCAAGCGAACGTACAACAAACCTTTATTAAAATCAAGACAGAACATTATCAGTTGTGCCCCGATTTTGGGAGCATATTCAAGCAACTGAGCTTGCCTAAGCCGTTCAAACTTGATGATCGCCTGCAGAAAAATATGCAGAAACAAGATGATCAACAATCAAAGTTACGTACAGCCAAACAGACAATTCCAAAAGGTAAGCTCATCGTCACAGAGACGCAAGCAAAACAAGCCATAAAAAGCGGGAAATATATTCTACGCCATGGTTTGCTTTACCATACCAGCCACACCGGTGAAGAATTAGTCTGTGTGCCAGACGACAGTCTAGAGCATGGCATGCCAACATTACGCAATAAGCTAATGACAGAGGTCCACCAAGGACTCACCGCAATGCATCTCGGTTCCAACAGATCCGAGTATGAGATACGGCGGCATGCATACTGGCCTCGCATACGACAAGACGTACACATTTTTCTAGCTGCTTGTGCAAAATGCCAGCAAAACAAAATTAATAGGCAGGCACCGCAAGGTCTCTTACAGAGCTTAGCAATTCCTCGCCGGCCAGGCACACATTACGCACTAGACTTTGTAACGCACCTGCCCTTTTCTTCAAGGCAGGAATTCGACGCCCTATTGGTTATAGTAGACCGTTTCTCAAAAAGAGTATGGTTAATACCAACATGGGGTACAGCTACAGCCGAAGTGACAGCCATGCTTTTTCTAAAGCACATCATATATGAAAATGGCATAGCACTCGAGATTGTATCTGATAGAGATAGCAAATTTACATCCAAATTTTGGACGGCTTTCCACGCACATCTTGGAACAGCTCTTAAGCTATCGTCTTCAAGACACCAGTCAACGGATGGGACCACAGAACGCATGATTGCTTTCGTAGAGGAAGCCATGCGCATGTCCATTACATACCGTCAGAACACCTGGGTCAAACTCTTGCCAAAGATTCAGTTTTCCATTAACAGCACTCCGTCTCGAGCCACTGGCTTATCACCTTACTATATAGAAAAAGGGAGACATGCGGTTACTAATCTTGACAGAGACAACATACTGCGCCGGGGCGATTCAACCGACCCTGACATAGATGAATTCGTAGCTGGAATTCACAATATTGAACAAGAAGTACGAGAACGGATGGAACTTACGAGACAATGGATGGAGCGAGATGCCGACAAACGACGCAGAAACATCTCAGCATCCCTATATCCTGGAGCCTATGCATATCTTTCAACCAATGGAATAACATTACCATGGGATAAGGAACGCCGGAGTCGCAAATTGCGCCAACTCTATTACGGCCCTTACAAGATACTGCGTCAGCTATCTCCAGTCTCTTTCCAACTGAAACTTCCAGCTGCCGCTAGAATTCATGACGTATTTCACTGCAGCTTGCTCAAGCCATCGACTGATTCACAGACCCTTGGACTGCACGGGACCCCACTCCCGGCAGCCACGGACTCTGACGAATACGAAGTGGAGAAAATCTTGACTAGGCGAGGCGAAAACGATCACTTACAATACCTAATCAAATGGAAAGGTTACCCAATGGACGACTGTTCCTGGGAACCTAAATCAAACTTGAAAAACGCAAAGCGTGTTCTCGCCGCTTTCGATAACAAACACGAGACTGAGCAGCGACGACGGTTGCTATAGTTCACTTAAGCTCTCTCTCAGCAACATTCTCAGAATTTCATTAGCTTAAGGCCGTGCCTTGGAGCCGCCGAAATCAGCAATGAAAGGAACTCATAAAGCGCCAAATCACGTGAAAGTACAGTCACTGCGACACTCTATGCGAAGTACTAATACTGCGAAGTAACATAGAGACCACTTTAACTGAAAATCACATGATGGGCCACTGCGGACCCCGATGCCAATCCAATACGGATTGGAGCGACAGCCGATCCATTGTGGAATCCGCTGCGTTCGTTCGAAAATGACATTGCATCAGCCGGTCCATTGAGGACAAACGGCAGCTGCGCGAACGTTAGCCACACGGCTAGCGTGAGAATTAGCTAATCATATCACGTTATTCAACATAAAGCGTTGGAAGTGGATCACCCTCTTCACCACTATTTCAACTTAACTTAGATTCAAAAGTTGCTTTGTTGGGAAAGGGTAAACTGTGATCACGGTTTCCTCCCACAAATATAAAAAAATAAAAAAAAAAAATAATGAAAGTTTTGGATCCGATTTTAGATCCGATCGTAAATCCTACATGCGACCCATCCATAGGGATGACATGGGAAAATCAGATGTTCGATG
>Ga0115547_1001424_pt1 | contig 14342 bp, 12 predicted proteins | sample COGITO_mtgs_1004_3_FD_87185 | JGI IMG/M metagenome (GOLD analysis project Ga0115547, IMG submission 87185) | Pelagic marine microbial communities from North Sea - COGITO_mtgs_100420 | ecosystem: Environmental > Aquatic > Marine > Epipelagic | place: Germany:Helgoland, sampling site Kabeltonne...
CAATCAAACACCGTCAATTTGTTACAGCCATCGGTTCCACAAGTACCATTGTTCTTGCAGCCTTTTGGTTGTCCATCGGCGCCAGAGGCACAGCTAGTACAGCCCATATTAATTATATATAGTGGAGTTTTGGAAGTATTGTTTATTGCCCTGCCCTAGACCTACGTTAGTACCAACCTCATTGTTCAGTTACATCTTCACGGTGTTTGAATAAACAAATCATTACAACCAAAAACTCTCTAATAAATGAAACACTATTGTTTACAATGTAAAGGTATTAAATCTTACAGAATAAAAATTCAGAATTATAAACTACTTCTTAAATTGAAGCTTCTGAGATCTTCCTTTTTTAAATATCTTATTGCTTGCGTGAACTCCTTTGCGAAGTTCTTTTTGTTTTTCAAGGGGTAGGTGAATAATTTGGTGGCACTCATCACTACAGGTATGCTCCATTTTTTCTGCGCAAACATCGCACTGAATAAACAACAAATGACAGCCTTCATTAGCACAATTGGTATGACTGTCAAAGGGGTTTCCACATTGATGGCAATTAGAAATGATATCCTCACTAATGCGCTCACTGCGCCTGTGATCAAAAACAAAGTTTTTCCCTAAAAATTTATTTTCTAGCCCCTTATCTTTTACCTGGCGGGTGTATTCTATGATCCCCCCTTCCAACTGAAATACATTTTTAAAGCCTTTGTGTTTATAGTACGCGCTTGCTTTTTCACAACGAATTCCACCGGTGCAGTACATCACTAATTTTTTATCTTCTTTATGGTCCTGCAGGTCTTGCTCTATGATGTCTAGAGAATCTCTAAAAGTATCTACATCTGGTGTAAGAGCGTTTTTAAAATGTCCGATTTCACTTTCATAGTGGTTACGCATATCTACCAAAACCGTATCTGGATCTTCTATTAAATCATTAAAGGTGTTGGCGTCTACATGAACTCCTTTGTTCGTAACATCAAAGGTGGCATCGTTAAGACCATCTGCTACAATTTTATGGCGCACCTTTACCTTTAGCTTTAAAAAAGACTTTAGGTCTTGCTCTATTGCAATGTTTAATCTACAATTTTCCAAAAAATAAATACCGTCCAAGAAGGCTTTAAACTCATTGAACTTTTTTCCAGGTACAGAAAGCTGTGCATTTATACCTTCTTTGGCTACATATATACGCCCTAAAACACCTAGTGCGTCCCAGGTAATAAACAAATGATTTCTAAAAAGTTCTGGATTACCAATATGCGCATATTGATAAAAGGAAAGGGTTAAGCGTTCGTCTGCAGCTTGTTCTAGCAGAGTGGCTCTTTCTTTGGCACTTAGGGTATTGTACAGTTGCATGCTATACGAATGTTAAGGGTTAAAAAGAAATAAGGTTCAAAAGTAGAAAAAAAGACGGGTAAAGCAATGTTATATGGATTAAATACTTATGATTCTTAAATCTATAGCAAGGAAACCTTCCAAAATTTGGAATATTTCCAAATTTTTGTATATTTGCATAGTAAGAATACTTAAAAGCAAGTGTTCACAACCTTTAAAAAACAAGCAAGCATTTGATTGTTTTAAGCAAAACGAAGGTTTATTTTTAACACCAAAATAAGACATAAAAAACAGCATTATGGCAGATAAAGAGAAAGACGCAAAATTAAAAGCACTAAAACTTACTTTAGATAAATTAGACAAAACCTATGGTAAAGGAACTGTAATGAAAATGGGAGATCAAGCCATTATTGATGTAGATGTTATACCTTCTGGTTCATTAGGTCTTGATGTGGCCCTTGGGGTGGGTGGATATCCAAGAGGGAGAGTGATTGAAATCTATGGCCCAGAATCTTCGGGAAAAACAACCCTTACGATTCATGCAATAGCAGAGGCACAAAAAAAAGGGGGTATTGCTGCTTTTATTGATGCAGAACATGCCTTTGACAGGTATTATGCAGAGAGTCTTGGTGTAGATGTTGAGAATTTAATTATCTCTCAACCAGATAATGGAGAACAAGCCCTAGAAATTGCAGACAATCTAATTCGTTCTGGAGCCATTGACATTATTGTTATTGATTCTGTGGCAGCGTTAACTCCAAAAAGTGAAATTGAAGGAGAAATGGGGGATAGTAAAATGGGCTTACATGCTCGTTTAATGTCCCAGGCATTAAGAAAACTAACAGGATCCATCTCTAAAACCAATTGCACGGTGATATTTATCAATCAATTGCGTGAAAAAATTGGAGTTATGTTTGGAAACCCTGAGACTACCACTGGGGGTAATGCCTTGAAATTTTATGCATCTGTGCGTTTAGATATAAGACGATCAACTCAAATCAAGGACACAAACGGAAGCGTTTTAGGAAATAAAACACGAGTAAAAGTCGTAAAAAACAAAGTTGCTCCTCCTTTTAAATTAGTTGAGTTTGATATCATGTATGGAAAAGGAGTCTCTAAGGTGGGAGAAATTATAGATCTTGGAGTAGATTTTGAAATCATTAAAAAAGCAGGATCTTGGTTTAGTTATGACGAAACCAAATTAGGTCAAGGTAGAGATGCGGTTAAAACATTACTTCTAGACAATCCAGAGCTTATGGAAGAGCTAGAAATTAAAATAAAGGATTGTATTAAAGCTTTGGCAGGCTAATTGCAAAGGCTAATAGAGATAGTGAAATCTATATTTTTGTAAAGTAAACATCGCTTTCAATGAGTAAAAAAAATAAAGTATTACTTGCTTTAGTAATTGGTATAGTATTTTATGTGTGGGCAGAACTAGCTGTTGGTATTTTCTTCCAAAACAGCTGGGGAGGAAGTTAAAGTTTGGTTTATTGAATCAACCTTTTGTAGGTTTTACAATTTAATTCCAGAAAGAGATATAACTAAAAAGCGGTGCAATTGCACCGCTTTTTTTTAAACATAAAACAATAAGTTTTTACGCCTTGGCCATACGTGCATTTACAGCATCCCAGTTAATTACATTAAAAAAGGCACTCACGTAATCTGGTCTTCTGTTTTGGTAGTTTAGGTAGTATGCGTGTTCCCATACATCAATACCTAAAATTGGTGTCCCGCCACAACCAACACCTGGCATAAGAGGATTGTCTTGGTTAGGGCAACCACATACCTCTAAGGATCCATCTTTAGCTACACACAAAAATGCCCATCCAGACCCAAATTGGGTTTTGGCGGCCGTAGCAAAAGTTTCTTTAAAAGCGTCAAAACTTCCAAAAGAAGCATCAATAGCTGCTGCTACTGCGCCTGTTGGTGCACCGCCACCCTCTGGAGACATTACTTCCCAAAACAAAGAGTGGTTGTAAAAACCGCCACCATTATTTCTTACTGCTTTGTTGTTCATGTCAAGGTTTTGAAGAATTTTTTCAATGCTATTTCCCTCCATGTCTGTACCCTTAATAGCTGCGTTGAGGTTGTTTGTATATCCTTGGTGATGTTTTCCGTGATGGATCTCCATGGTTCTTTGATCTATATTTGGTTCTAATGCATCGTGAGCATATGATAATTGTGGTAATTCAAAAGCCATAATATGTGTTTTTAAAATTATTGTTTTTTAAGCTATGCAAAGTTACACATTAAGGACTAATTATTGTGTTATAGAAATATTAAGGTTTTAATACCTCTTTAGAAAGCTTTTATTAGCCTCTACTTTTGCGTATTTTAGTGCAAAATATTGCGACTTGAAAAACAACCCACCCTTTTTAATTTATGATGCCGCAGCAGGCAGCGGTAAAACGTATACACTAGTGAGAGCCTACCTTGGTTTTTTGCTGGGCCAACAAAAAAACAATTATTACAGCTCCCTTTTAGCCCTTACCTTTACCAACAAGGCTGTTGCAGAGATGAAAGATCGCATCATTGAGAATTTAGTTGTCTTTTCTTCAATATCTTCTATTACTACACCACCACAGATGATGGAAGATCTAGCATCAGAGTTGCAAATAGGATTGCCCAAAATACAAACAAGGGCAAATGCAATTCTTATACACATATTACACAATTATGCAGGCTTTAGTGTAGAAACTATCGATAAGTTTAACCACCGCCTTATTCGAACTTTTGCAAAAGACCTCTCCTTGCCCAGTAATTTTGAGGTGGTGCTTGACCCAACGGTACTACTCACAGAAGCTGTAGACAAGCTTATAGATAAAACAGGGGTACACCAAGCCATCACAAAGGTCTTAGTTGACTTTGCTCTTGAAAAAGCAGATGATGACAAATCTTGGGATATTTCCAAAGATATTCTAAAGGCTGCAAAGCTTCTAAACAACGAAGATGATGCCCTACATCTCTCTGTTTTGAAAGACAAAACACTTTCAGACTTTGGAGATTTTAAAAAAGAGTTGCAGAAGCATAAACATCTTTGTGAAGAAATCATATCACAAGCAACCCATAGAGTTTCTGATATTTTAATTACACATGGCCTGGATAGAAACGCATTCTCAAGAGGCTCGTTTATTACCTTTATAGAAAGGTTAAAAAGTAAAGAGTACGCTAAGATAGAGTTTTCTGCCGCGTGGATACAAGACCTTGCACAAAAACCAATGTATAGCGCTACTTGGGCAAAAAAAAATGAGATCCTTGCAGCAATCATAGACAAAAACCAAGTGGTGTTTGAAGCCTTTGTTGCCACTGCACAAAAACAAGTAAATACCCTTAGGTTTGTAGCGGCTATTTTAAAAAACCTTACGCCGCTGTCTGTAATTAATTTGGTAAGTAAAGAACTTGCCACACTACAAGAGGAGCAAAACTTGGTGCCAATAGCGCAGTTTAACGCCTTGATTCATAAAGAAATAAAAGACCAACCCGCGCCCTTTATCTATGAGCGTTTGGGAGAGCGGTACAGTCATTTCTTTATTGATGAGTTTCAAGACACCTCTGTCATGCAATGGCAAAACATGATTCCTTTGTTAGACAACTCTTTATCTCAGGCACAAAGTTCAAAAGAAGGTTCGCTACTTTTAGTGGGAGATGTAAAACAAGCAATTTATAGATGGAGAGGAGGTAACCCAGAACAATTTTTATCTCTCATCCATGAAAAATCTGATTTTGACACCGTAGATCCCGTAGTAGAAAATCTCGAAAAAAATTACCGTAGTTTAAAAGAGATTATTTCATTTAACAATGATTTTTTCTCTTATGTAGCACAATACTTAGAAGATCCACAGCATGAAAAATTATATCTAGAGGGTAACAAACAGCAGAGTACAGAAAAGGTACATGGATATGTTAATTTAGAATTTATTGAAGCCCAAAATAAGGAAGAAAAAAATCAATTATACGCAGAAAAAACTCTTGCCATCGTTAAGCAACTAAACCAGAGAGGGTTTGCTTACAGTGATATTTGTGTATTAACCCGCAAGAAAGATGATGGGGTGTTTTTAAGCACCTATCTTATGGAACATGAAATAAGTGTTATTTCTTCTGAGACCTTACTTTTAGAAAACGCAGCTGTTGTTAAATGTATTTATAACACCATTTTACTAAGTGTACAACCCACAGATACACAAACCAAAATACGTGTGCTAGATTTCTTGCACGCTCATTTTAAAATAGCCATAGATAAACACTCCTTTTTCACCTCATTTTTGGAGAAAGGTGCCTTGTTGTCTAAAACACTAAAAAAATACAATATTGATTTCGACCTTCAGCAGGTCGTGCAAAAATCTTTGTATCAAGGGGCAGAGTATATTGTAAAACACTTTGGCTTAGATAAAATAGCAGATGCTTACTTGTATGGTTTTATGGATCTTGTTTTTGAATACCAACAAAAACCACAAGCAGACACCTTGGGTTTTATAGATTTTTGGGAAACAAGAAGACAGAAAGCTTCCATAGCCCTAGGAGAGAGCACTAACGGCGTTCGGTTTATGACTATCCACAAGGCCAAAGGTCTCGAGTTTCCCGCTGTGATATTTCCATATGCCAATGTAGAGCTCTACAAAGAGCAGGAACCCAAAACGTGGATTTCTGTGCCTGATACTTGGAGTCAAGACTTTGATCATACACTTATTAACTACAATAAAAACATTGCCACTTTTAACGATCAAGGGGCAGCTATTCATAAAAAAAGAAGGCAAACCCTAGCCCTAGATAATTACAACCTATTGTACGTAACCCTTACCCGCGCCGTAGAGCAGCTGTATATTATTACAGAGAGCCCTAAAAAAGTGAAAGATACCCTCAAAAATTTTCAACAGCTTTTTTCTGAATTTTTAAAACATAAGGGCAAGTGGGATGACGGCCAAAAGGTGTATACCTTCGGAAATTTTAGCCCTCAGACCTACGGTAAAATCAAACAAACCAGTACGCAGGTTTCCCCAAAGTTTATAAGTAGTACTCCTCAAGGGCATAATTTGCATATTATAAACAACACGGGTATTTCTTCAGATATCAATACAAAAGAGGCTATTGCAGAAGGAAATCTTTTTCATGACGCCATGCAGGAGATCAAACATCATGGTGATGAAGCTTTTGTTTTTCAAAAATTAAGGCGTTTAGCTATTATTTCAGAAGAAAAAATAGCCGCCTTACAACTAAAGGTGCAAACGGTATTACAAGAACCGGAGCTAGCCCCTTTATTTGATAATGATGTCCAGGTGTATAATGAGCGTGATATTATTACAAAGCAAGGACACACCCTAAGGCCAGATAGATTAAATTTTTACCCTCAAACCAACTCAGTAACAATTGTAGATTATAAAACAGGTACTCCAAGCTATGACCATGAAGATCAAATTAATGGCTATGCAAGCGCCCTTGCTGAGATGGGTTACAATGTTAAAGACAAAATTTTGGTCTATACAAACCAAACAATACTGATAAATAAAATCTAACTTTGTTTTTTTAAATTCATCGTAAACCACACATATGTACGGAAACATCAAAGAGCATTTACAAAAGGAAATTCAGGAAATTAAAGATAATGGTCTTTTTAAAACAGAACGAATCATCACTTCCCCTCAGGGCGCAGAAATCACTATCAATACTGGAGACACGGTTCTAAATTTTTGTTCTAACAACTACTTAGGGCTTTCTTCTCATCCACAGGTTGTTCAAGCGGCAAAAGATGCCATGGATACTCATGGTTTTGGAATGTCTTCAGTTCGTTTTATATGCGGCACCCAAGATATCCACAAAAAGCTAGAGTCTAAAATTGCAGATTTTTATGGTACTCAAGATACCATTTTATACGCAGCTGCTTTTGATGCTAACGGAGGAGTTTTTGAACCCATACTGGGCAAAGAAGACGCCATTATTAGCGATTCTTTAAACCATGCCTCCATTATTGACGGGGTGCGTTTGTGTAAAGCTGCAAGGTACAGATATGCAAACAACAACATGCAAGAGTTGGAGGATAGATTAAAACAAGCCAATGAAGATGGAGCTCGTTTTAAAATCATTGTAACAGATGGAGTGTTTTCTATGGATGGCATTGTAGCTTCTCTAGATAAAATTTGTGATTTAGCAGATGCCTATGACGCCCTTGTCATGATTGATGAGTGTCATGCCACTGGTTTTATTGGCCAAACAGGTAGAGGAACTCTTGAAGATAAAGCAGTGATGGGACGCATCGATATTATCACTGGAACTTTAGGAAAAGCTATGGGAGGCGCTATGGGAGGATACACCACGGGTAAAAAAGAAGTTATCGAGTTGTTGCGTCAACGCTCTAGGCCTTATTTATTCTCAAATTCTCTAGCCCCTGCAATTGTAGGTGCTTCTATAAAAGTATTTGAAATGCTCGAGAATGACACCTCACTGAGAGATACACTAGAAAACAACACCAATTACTTTAAAAAAGCGATGAAAGAAGCTGGATTTGATATTGTAGATGGAGACTCTGCTATTGTTCCTGTTATGTTGTATGATGCCAAGCTTTCACAGACCATGGCAAACATGCTACTGGAAGAAGGGATCTACGTAATAGGCTTCTTCTACCCAGTAGTACCAAAGGGAAAGGCTAGAATTAGAGTGCAGTTATCTGCGGCGCATACCAAAGCACATTTAGACAAGGCTATTGGTGCTTTTATAAAAGTTGGTGAGAAACTGGGGGTGATATAGCCTAAAATGATACAGAAAAGCACAAAAAATCTTTATTTTAATTAAAATTTTAATAGATTTGTTTTTGTTAATAAAGTTTAACAACTTACTTTTGTAGCTAATATTATATATAAATAAACAAATTAATTATGAAACATCTTAAAAGTATCTTAGTTACTGCCCTAGTTATTATGGTAGTTGGCGTAACAAATGCTCAAGATAAAAACAATCCATGGGCTGTTGAGGTTGGTGTAAACGCTGTTGATACCTTTCCGGTAGGTCTTAGAGACGGGCAAACAGGATCAGACGAGGCAAATGGTAATCTTTTTGAAGAATATTTTAACGTAAAAGATCATTACAATATTCTACCATCTATATCAAGAGTTGCAGTAGGGTACTACCTAGGTGATGGATTTACAATGGGTTTTGCAGGTTCTGTAAACAAAATAGACAGGCTCGGTCGTGTTGAAATTGAAACAATGGCTTACTATGGTCTTGACGGAGAAATAAAATACAGTTTTAGAGAAATGCTTGGAAATGGTTGGGTAGATCCTTCTATAGGTATTGGTGGAGGTTACACTTGGTTAGGTGATGCTAGATTTGGAACTGCCAACGGATTAGCGGGTGTTAAGTTCTGGATGTCAGAATCACTAGCAATCAACTTCCAGTCTACTTATAAGCATTCTTTTGAAGACTACGGAGCTAAGCATTTCCAACACTCAGTTGGTGTATTGTTTAAGTTTGGTGGAGTAGATACAGACGGTGATGGTGTGTATGATAATGATGATGCTTGCCCAGAGACTGCAGGTCTTGCACAATTTAACGGTTGTCCAGATACAGATCTTGACGGTGTAGAAGACAAAGAAGATACGTGTCCAAACACTCCAGGTCTTGCACAATTTAACGGTTGTCCAGATACAGATGGTGATGGTGTTGCAGATCCACAAGATGCATGTCCTACCTTAGCAGGTCTTGCCTCTATGAATGGTTGTCCAGATGCTGATGGAGACGGTGTTACTGATGCTGAGGATGCATGTGCTACTCAAGCCGGTGACAAAGCTAACAAAGGATGTCCATGGCCAGATAGTGATAACGATGGTGTTTTAGATAAAGACGATGAGTGCCCTGAAGTTGTTGGTACTGTTGCAAACAAAGGATGCCCAGAGGTACCTCAGTTAACAATGGAGATCATGAAAGAATTGAATGATATGTCAAAAACTATATTGTTTGATATTGGAGAATCTACTGTACATGCAGATTCTTATGACACTCTTCAAAACATGAAAGATATCATGAGTATGTACTCAGATGCTTCTTTTGTAGTTACTGGTTACACAGACAACACTGGTAGCGATGCAAAAAACCAAACACTTTCTGAAGAAAGAGCAATGGCTGTGAAAAACTACTTAGAGTCAATAGGACTTGCTGCAGGTAGATTATCTACAGAAGGTGCTTCAACTTCTAATCCAGTTGCTTCAAACAATACAAGAGCTGGTAGAAAACAAAACAGACGTGTAGAGATTTCTTCTAAGGAATAATCTACCTCAAATAAATAAAAGAAAACGCCTCCTTTTTAGGGGGCGTTTCTTATTTTTATAACATGCATACTTTTCTTGAACAAACCATTGAATACCTTACTAAAAAACACGGTTCTTTATCACAGCTCACTATTATTCTTCCAAGTAAAAGAGCAGGAGGATTTCTTCTAAACCACCTAAAAAAGCAAGCCCTTCACACAAGCTTTGCCCCTAAAATTATTAGCATAGAAACATTTATTGAAAATGTTTCTGACCTACATATCATTGACCCAACTGCATTGCTATTTAAAAGTTATGAAGCCTACCTTAAACTAGATAGTATTCCAGAGAAAGAAAGTTTTGATACCTATAGCTTATGGGCAACGACATTACTAGGAGATTTCAATGAGATTGATCGCTATCTTTTAGATACTCATTCGTTTTTTAATTATCTGAACGATATTCAAGATTTAAATCACTGGTATCTTAGAGAAGATAGAACCCCATTAATAGAAAAATACCTCGCTTTTTGGAATAGCCTTCAAGAATTTTACAAGATTCTTAAAGAAAGCTTACTCAAAGATCATCAAGGCTATCAAGGCCTTGTGTATAGAAAAGCGGCCGAAGACATTTCTCATTACTTAGAGGCTAATCAAGATACCAAGCATGTTTTTATTGGGTTTAATGCACTTAATACCGCAGAGCAGCACCTATTTCAAGAACTTCTAGAACTAGATCAAAACGAGGTTATTTGGGACACAGACAGCTATTTCTTTGAAGATACTGCCCATAGTGCATCTTTATTTTTAAGAGGGTATAAAAAAAATTGGAAGTATTACCAAAAAAACCCTTTCACCAGTATTGCTAGTAATTTCAATAAACCAAAGGCATTCTCATTTGTTGGAGTCCAAAAAAACATAGGCCAAGTCAAATATGTAGGCAATCTTTTGGCCACATATACCAAAGAGCAACTAGCCCAAACAGCAATTGTTTTGGCAGATGAAACCCTTTTAGTTCCTTTATTACATTCACTGCCAAATAATGTAGATCAAGTAAATATCACCATGGGTGTGGCATTAAAAACGATGCCTTATGCAACTTTTTTTGAAATTCTGTTTACAGTAAAAGTGAAACCTGCAGGCAGTTACTACTATAAAGATGTACAATCTATTTTAAGCCACCCTTTTATAAAACAGATTATGGTAAGTGCAGGCGTTATGTTGGCTCAGATTAAAAAAGAGAATATAACCCATAGTACCCAAGAGTATTTGCTGTCAATTTCAGACCCAAAAGATCATGAGGTATTACAGCTGTTATTTCAAGATTGGGGCCTTGATAGTAGTATAGCCATTGCCTGTTGTAATACACTTCTCAAGCGTGCCACCCTTCAAAGTCAAAGCGCTATTGAGGAGGTTTCTGTATCTCACCTGCAAGAGATTTTTTTGAAAATTGCTGCTCTTAACGATTCCTACAGCTATATAACCTCACTTAAAACAGTGCAACAGCTTTACAGAGAACTAATAGCAAATACAACGCTAGATTTTAAGGGAGAGGCTTACCAAGGGCTTCAAATTATGGGTGTTTTAGAGTCAAGAGTGTTAGACTTTAAAAATGTAATAATGACCTCTGTAAATGAAGGGACTTTACCCTCCGGAAAATCAAACGCCTCTTTTATTACCTATGATTTAAAAAAGCAATATAAACTGCCAGGTTTTACAGAAAAAGATGCGATTTATACCTATCATTTCACCCATTTATTACATAGAGTAGAAACAGCTACTCTATTATACAATACACACTCAGAGGGACTTAATACAGGTGAGAAAAGTAGATTTTTATTACAACTTGAAGTGGCTAATGAGGCCAATCATACAATCACCCAAACCACTGTAAGCCCAAGGGTAGCTATAGCTCAAAAAACACTAGCACACATAAAAAAGACGCCAAAGATATTGGAGCGTTTGCAAGAAATAGCCTCTGGAGGGTTTTCTCCTTCCTCTCTTACCAGTTATATACGCAACCCTATAGATTTTTATTTGCAGAAAATTTTAAAAATAACAGAACAGCAAGAAGTAGAAGAAACAGTGGCTGCCAGCACCCTTGGAACCATCGTACACGACACCCTTGAGGTCTTGTATACCCCCTTTGTATCTAAGGTGTTATCTGTTGCAGATTTAGAGAGTATTTATCCTAAAATTACAGCACAAATTACGATACAGTTTACAAAAAGCTTTAAGGGAGGAGATTTCTCTAGAGGTAAAAACTTGCTCATATTTGAAGTTGCAAAAAAGTATGTGTCCAATTTTATTGATTTTGAAATCAAAGAGGTAAAAGCGGGAAATGAAATTATTATTAAAGCTCTTGAACAAGAAGATTTGTTCATAGATCTAGAAGTTCCTGGATTGGATTTTCCAGTACGTGTTTGCGGCAAGGTAGACCGCATAGATAAATACAATGGTGATTTGCGTATTATTGATTACAAAACAGGCAAAGTAGAGCAAAAAGATCTGGTGGTTTCGCACTGGGAAAAAATCAGGGAAGAATACTCCTTTAGCAAAGCATTCCAAATACTAACCTACGCGCTTATTTACAATAATACAGTGCCAATTACCCAGGTATATGGAGGGATTATTTCTTTTAAAAACTTAGGTGGTGGGTTTTTAAAATTTGGGGTTAAAGAGCAATCTAAAAAAGACCATGTTATCACTCAACAAACCCTTGAGTTATTTAAAGAACAGCTGGTGTCCCTTATTCAAGAAATATGTGATATGACCATTGATTTTAAAGAAAAAGAAGTGTAATGCGCATAAACACAAACCAAGTACTAGCTCCTTTAAACGCTTCACAAAAACCTATTGTGTATGATGCCTACTATAAGAATAACGATAAGGCAAAGGCTATCGTAATTTTTTGTCATGGTTATAAAGGGTTTAAAGATTGGGGTCCTTGGCATTTGGCAGCCAATGCTTTTGCACAGGCAGGATTCTTTTTTCTGAAATTTAATTTCTCCCACAATGGAGGAACTGTAAAACAGCCCATTGATTTTCCAGATCTAGAGGCTTTTGCACAAAATAATTACTCCTTAGAGCTTGAGGATGTAGATAGAGTGTTAGATTTTATTTGCACAAGTACTACATATAAAAACCAGATAGATATTTCAAAAATTAATCTAATTGGCCACAGTAGAGGGGGTGGTATAGTGCTTATTAAAGCTCAAGAAGACCCAAGAGTAGCAAAAGTGGTTACCTGGGCTGGAGTGAGTGACTACAGGGCGCGTTTTCAAGAAAACACCCCAGGATTTTTAGAGTTTAAAAAACAAGGAGTGTATTATGTGCAAAACGGAAGAACAAAACAGCAAATGCCTCACTACTGGCAGTTTTACACCAATTTTATAGAAAATAAAAAGCGACTAACTATCAAAAGAGCAGCTCAAGAATTACTAAAACCCCTGTTACTTATTCATGGAGATTTGGACAATACAGTGCCCTTGCAAGAGGCCCAAAATTTACACCAATGGAGTAGTTTTAGCGAGCTTTTTATAACCCCAGAAGCTAACCATGTTTTTAATGGTAAACATCCCTACCCCCAAAGTAGTATGCCAAAGGCACTTACTAACGTTGTAGCAAAAACAATTTTATTTTTAAGCGATTTGTAAAGCCACTTTTAATCTTATTATTTAAATTGCAATAAAAATTAAGCATTATGAAAAATCTCTTTTATATAATTATAGCCCTATTGATTATCTCCTGTGAAACCGATGAGAACGGGTGCCCTGGAGAACTTACATTAACCGCTAATTTATTGGAGGCAGAGGTGCGTTACACTGCAGTTTCAAATGTTGAGAATTGTTTAGCGTACAAAGATGCACTCACCCAGTATATTGATTGTTCTAATTTACTTGCAGATTTTGAGAAAGATATATATCGTGAAATTGTTGCTTTTTTACCCTGCTCAGACAATGAAAACTCACTGTCTTTACAAGGAAGATGGAATTTAACTTCTATTGTCAATGCAGGTGGCCCCGTAGATTTAATAGCAACCTGTGCAAATGAAAATTACATCACTGCAACTGCTAGTTCTGGGACGGTATATTTTCATTTTAATGAAGATCAAAATGGCAACTCTGTACCTTGTTTTGTAAGCGATACAGATAATTTTACCTATACAAATTTTCCAGAAGGTTCTAGCCAGTTTGTATTCACTACAGAATCTGGCGAGGTCCTAGCGGGGATATTGATAGAATTTGGAACTGAGTTATCTATAACCGATAATGATGATATTCTACTATTTACAAAGCAGTAAAAACTATTTTAAACAGCTCCCAATACAAAACCCTTGCAGAAATGTGAGGGTTTTCTGTATCAAGGTTGTATCACACCTCTTTTCCCTTTTAGTTATATTTGTTTAAAACAAAAATAGTATGCAAGAGTTGTTTCAGATATGCGTAGATATATTAAGATGGATAGCAAGTAAGACAGGCATAACATATGAAGAGGCAAATATTTGGATATTTGTTATTATTCATCCCCTATTAACACTTTGGTTATTGATAAGAAATAGTATTCTAAAAAAGAGATTACAAGAAAAGTAACCCTCAAGTGTTCACCATTCCTAGAACAAATATATGGAGCAAAATAGCTTGTTAAAAAAGAAAAAACATAAAAGTCTGTCAATTTTTAGTAGTTTTATGCTGTTCTTTGAGTTGTATAGATAAAAGTAGTGTAAGCCTTTTAGAAGGTTTCACAACTGGCTAGCCCCCACAGACCATAAAAAAAGCAACACCGA
>Ga0115547_1001438_pt1 | contig 14223 bp, 10 predicted proteins | sample COGITO_mtgs_1004_3_FD_87185 | JGI IMG/M metagenome (GOLD analysis project Ga0115547, IMG submission 87185) | Pelagic marine microbial communities from North Sea - COGITO_mtgs_100420 | ecosystem: Environmental > Aquatic > Marine > Epipelagic | place: Germany:Helgoland, sampling site Kabeltonne...
CAATTAAATTAACCAAAACCAAAACCAAAACACAAAAAACGGGTGCAACCAACCGGTACGCATCATGCTTCCAACAACCGAACACGCCATACACGCCATACACGCCATACACGCCATACATATAGTGTAGGTGTGTTTCATCGGGGAAGACACACCAGTACATTAAAACCAAACCAACCTTCTTATACAATTCGCCGTCTTGCACGATACGATGTATGCGACGTTTTGCTGCCATCTGGTACACGAACCGTGTTCGACACGTGGTGTGGGTGTGTGTGAGGGGACGTTTCCATATGTGCGGCAAGCAGTTCGCTATTTTCGGTCAGTTGCTCTTTCTGGCGTTGTGTCACATATTGGGGTGGTTCAGCACACTCGCTGATATCTATCAGCCACCTGTCTCGGTTGTACCGGTCAAAGTACTCGAACGACACGTACCCGACGCCCTGGTCTCCCCAATGGATGCCGAACGGGAAGCGAACGATCCACGTGTCTGCTCGATACCCGATGATGGTGACGACGATCATCCCGGCAGAAGTATCGGTGCTGTTTGGGAAACGAACCAGTCCACCACGAGAAGACAGGAAATTCGAAAAGAGTGTCAGATTTGCAAGGATCAGGTGGTCATTCAATAATGCCTGCTTAATACAGTGCTCTTCCTTGGGCACATAGTAATACTGCATCTGGTAAAACGGTCGTTGGTACATCGGTTTCTGAACAAGTGCTGTGATGGGGAAGGTGTGGGTGTTGGTGGCGGGTGCCGGTGTGGAGGTGCTGCGTGAGGAGGTGGTAGCATATTGTTGTTGCGAGGCGGGGTGGTGGTTGGTGTTGTATTGTTTGGCAACATCTGTATAAATGGACACGTCGCGTTCCGAGCACAACGACATGTGTTTGACAATATCCAGCAACGTGCTCAAACTTAGTTTGTAATTTGCGTGGGTGTCAATGGACTGTATTTGGTAGTATTTGTGAATCGCCATCCAAAACAGCATTTGAACCGAAAGCATATGCTGATACCCGAACTTGCACGTGAGTATATTGTATATGCTATTTACAACCATATACGCACCATTGAAGCGCAAATCCATATTGATCATGGACGGCGCAACATCCAGATCGTAGCGACGGTCAAGCAATTCGGGGAACGAATCGGCGTGTGTCGGGGCGGACACCGGTTGCGAAGGCACACAACTTCTTCGTTTTGAACGGGCGCTTCGCCGTCGGTTGTGGTGATGAGACGAAAACACATCGGACTCGTCGTCGGTCGTGCGATCGGTTGCCGAAGCAGATGCCGATGCAGAAGCAGAAGCAGTCATGCGGTTGGACGACGGGAATGCATTCGTTCGGACGGGTGGATGTGCACAATAGACATCATCGTCAATCGATCCCGGTGTGGCAAATTGTTCGGAGTTGTGTGATTGATGGTGTCCGTGTATGTGCTGTGTTTGTACTCGCCGGTGGGGTGCACTGTGGCGGCAGTGTTTGGTGTGCTGCGACGGTTGCGGCAGCGGTGGTTCTTCGGGTGCTTCTGATGTCGCATTGCTGCCGTCAGGAGACCATATTTGGTGATGGTGTTCGGGTGTGTCTGGTATGATATTACAAATATGATAAAAATTTGCGATTTGGCGGGATGTGCGCTGCGAGTCCGATTGGGAATGTGTTTGACCCATCTGTTATTGTGAAATGATGAACGACAACTAAGAATAATGTCAATACGGATTTATGTTATTATATAGTGGGTGACACGCATACGCATACGCATACAGATTACGCATACAGAGTCAGAGTCTTAAATAATTAAAATGGAGCATAGTTGCACCACCCCTCGGTGGAAGACGGACTGCTAACGGTGTTTGCGGAGTTGATACTGCTGTCTGCTGGAACTGGTTCATTACCCGCACCCGCATTCGCATTCGCACCCGCATTCGCACCCGCACCCGCACCCGCATTCGCATTCGCACCCGCGAGATGAGTCGGGTCTTTGGGGTCTTTAGTGGGATGAACCGAGTCTTTGGGGTCTTGGGGGTCTTTAGTGGGATGAACCGGGTCTTTGGGGTCTTTGGTGTGGGTCGGTTCGGTGGTGTTGCCACCACTGCCACCGAGCGTGTCGTGTGCTGTCGAGCCAGTCCGGTCGTCGTCACTATCGGCCTCGTCGCTACCGGGGTGATACCCTTCAATGAAAGGGTTATCGTATCCTTCGCGCATAGAACTGTAGATCACCGGCAAGACCATTGCGATGGCAAACATCGTGCCAATCAACGGACCTTCCAATACATATACAACCACGACGAACGCAAACAATACAAATTTGAATATGCCGTTGCTGAAGAAAGCGGGTGTGTTGGAAGGGTTGACCAATGAAATGTAGAGTGTCACAATCGCAAGCAACACCCAGGACAGCGTTCCGACACAGCGGAGTTTGACAAGCATCTCGCTGCCTTGCTGAGAAAGAGAATCGGAAAGCGAGACAGAATTTGGTTTGGACGGTCTGCGAGATGTTCTGGAAGACGACATAATGCGAATCAACAAAAATATAAAGTTCTTTTAGAATGAACACAACATTATTTTTTGAACACACGGGATTTCCACAGAATGAGTCAGTCAATCGGAAATTGTTGCCGATTCGCGGTGTATTTCCGGATGATGGCACACGCGGCATTTAGTGGGGCGGGTGGGCAGTCGATGCGTCGATTGGTATATCATCCGTGTGTGGTTCGGACAATGGATGGGTTGTCGTGTGATTTGTAGAAACCGGGTGTTTTCCGATTGCGTCTAATTCGGGCGTGTGCAAGGCTGGGTTGTAACGGTTTGCAGTTTTTTCAGTTGCATTCCTGAGTTCGCGTTCGTCTATTCTGAAATCGAATAGGTATTGCACTACTAACCAATAGAAGATCACACCAATCACCACGAACGAAATTGTTTGTAAGAAAAGTAAACTGAAGAACGGGTTTTCTCCCGGGTGCACGACGTAAAATAAAAATTGAACGACGATCTGAATACTTAGCATACGCAGTGTATCGTGCGATGCGTTGAAATATTGGGCGGGGATAGCGAATGTGAATAGGGCCATAGTTTCTTTTTTTATAAAACACACAACAAAATTTTGTACAATGAAACGCTCATTTAAAATAAACAGAACAACTTCTTGTAAAGAAGCACATATGACGGCAAACCCAACCCAGCAGTTGATACTCAGACGACACACCTACGAGTCTATACAAAGACTGTACAACCAATCTACAAAAACATTGGCAGTTCCAGTTCAAAAGAAGATACATACGATTCAACAGCAACTTCGCGAACTGAATCGTGAATCGGATAAAAAAAAGAAGCAGTTTCATAAGAGACATAACGGTGGGCATCGGCGTTCGGTTCAACACAGTGTTATCAGTCGTAATACGTCTCACAAAGCAGATGACTTTAGTATTTTTCAGAAAAAATACAATCTCATTTTAAACAGTTTGATTGAAACCAATACAAGCGATATAAGCCATCGTATTACCAAACTACTAACACACCAAAAGATATTTTCGGGAGAACGGCCAGATGTCGGGTCACCCGAAAATGACCAATTGCAAGAATACATTACACACATTGCGACCCAAATTATAGATAATGCGGTAATGCAACCGTTGTATAGTAAATACTATGTGACGGTGATGCAGAACATATTTGCAGCCACACGTACACAACCGACCAACACCAATACAATTGAATCATCGGTAATGGTTATTTTGCAATCTGCTATACAATCGATTGATTCGTTGGTGATGAACAAAATGACTGCGAAAGGGTATGGCAAACTCGTTTCTCAGTTGTATATGCAAAAGATTCTGACTAAAGAGCAATACACCGACTTCTTACAAAAATGGACAACGTCTTTCGCTGACAACGAAGGTATGATTAGCGAATTGTTTGTCCATTTGTTCTTAACACTTGCCGAAGACGCCACACACAAAAAAATGTGGAAAAACTACGTAGTCACCCATATCCAACCCCTGTGGGAGAATGAAAACGTAAATATGAGAGCACAAATTCGAATGTGGGATATTCGGGATGCGTACAACTAAAGTGGTTCACACTTTAGTGATTAAAACGATAATAAGCATATTCACTAGGTGGTACACGTGAATTGTTTGGTAGTGCGGGTTTTTAGTTTTGAAGGAGGTATATTCGAAAATGGAATTGATATCAAAATTGACAGGTGTTTTCAATACAACCATTGATACATGATTCCTCAAATATTGTATGACTTTGTAAATGGGTGTGTTGGATAACTTCAACTTCACATTATGTTTGTGTTTGTACGATGGACCACCCCATGGAGGATCGATGAATACCACATCTTGGTGCAATGTGTGCATTATGTTAACATAATCGCCTAAGAACACATCCACGTTTTTACGGTCATACACCGAAATGTTATTATTCAACATGCTGAAATGGGTTGGGTTCAATTCGACGGCGTGTACCTTTTTAAAATAGGTTGCGAAACTGAGCGTGTCCCCCCCGACACACGCTGTTGCGTCGGTGATTACACAGTCTGTACTCTGTTTGCCGATTTGATGCAGGTGTCGTGTCAGTATTTGTTTTATACGCAACGCTTTCGCTGGTTTCGTGACACTGTAGATGGCTTCTTTGCTCATTTGGAGATTCTCCCTCGCAACGTGTGTTTCGTCTGGGAAAAAATGCATATACCCTGCGCTTGAGTGGTGGCGTTGCTTTGCGGTTTTTTTCTTTCGGCGCATAGTCGTTCTAGTTATTGTTAATCTAACATTTTTTTATAATCTAACACCCCCGTTTTATCAAATACTGAGACCGATACCGATACACATTTATTCTCATAAAAATTCCTTCGGTAGAAGTAATCAATAATGCAACGCAAAAAAAAGACTGCGAAATGCCACGTTCGGAAAGGCAATGACACGCACAAGGAGAAGGGTGGCAGCAACAAACGAAACCGAGATTTCTTGCGTCTCGACCCATACCAGCTCATCGGAAACCAGAACGAAAGCATTTTGTACAGGCTTTTGAAAACCGGTTTGCGCGACATGCAACTGTCTGCCGATATACAAATCCTTGACTTTACCGAACGCTCTTTCTTAACACGCTCCGACACGGACGCCATATTTATGGAACGCTTGCACGCATACACCCAGATACAAGATGATATTGTAGATCCGTATTGGATGAAAATCTTGTCCAAAGCCCTGACAGACCAAGTCGGTATGCGCTTTATTGAAAATGGAAAAACATACTACATCCTACCGACGTGCGTGTTTGTGACAGCACACAATAGTAACAACACGAACGCTGACGGCAGTGCACCACCACAACCATCACCCCAGACGCCTTCTCCGACCAACAACGCAAATAATTACCACGAAACGTACAAATACCAGCACAGCGAAGACGAAGCCAACAAACTGCTAGACGAACGTCGACGCGAAGATGCCCGTGCGAAACGGATGACCACCGACATACGTTTCTACGGGTTCAGCATACAGATCAACGATGGGTTACCCATCGATTCGGTTCTGTCCAGTAAAAAACGAGGTGGTGAGGCGGTGGACAATCGCACGTACTATCGCTACCTCCAATTGCAACAGATAGGAAAGCACACGGACACCAAACTATCGGAAGACGTCGGTGGTGCGAAGTTGGCGAACACATCCAATATGCAAAAACGGGTGGAGAGCGTCGTGTCGATGATCCGTGGGCAACTCCGAAAACTGTTCGAGAACAATCGCACCAACCACGTTTCGGTTGAGATTGGTGACCCGATTTCTTCGAACTCGGCACATTTCAATATTAAATATGATTCGACCAAACAGATGACCGAATACAAAGCATCTGCCCACAGCGGGATGAACAAGCGAGCCTTCTACCAACAGCACGGGGCAGACACCAAACAATTTTTTGACCTGGATAAAACAATCGACAAGCAGATGAACACCGACGGTATCAAAGAGTACCTGACAACACGGGGCGACTTGTCCTCGCAGAAGAGAATTGTGTTACGCTACTACCACAATAAACAGAAAGAGCAGCGATACATTATTTACTCGTTCCAAGTCACAAATGCTGCGAGCAAGTTAGCGGGCGATGCGATACACATTGTCACCAATTCTCTGAAACCGCACATAACAGACCCCTTTATCCGCATCTACGCACTGCGCGAGTATTCGTCTATTTTTTGGTTGAATGCAGATATGCCACCACCGTCAGATAACCGAAAATCCGAATTCGACCCTGCTCTTGTCTCCCCCAAATTGGTCTTGCCCGACGACGACATTGACGAGTCAAGCGATGAAGCGTCGGGCACATATGGTACCGATGTGGCCACCCCTGAAAACGACCCACTGACGGATCCAACTGTCATCGAATTCAAGGCGCTCGTCAGCAGTTCATCGATTTTGACATTTCTGTCCTTCTTAGTATTATCGATTGTGAAAACAACGGCAGGTGGTTCGTGGAGTATGTTTTCGTCTGCGAATGATACCGTCGTCACCAGTTCTGATGGAATGTATCGGAATACGATTAAATCCAAATCCTTTGGTGTGCGACGCGAAAACCCCGATGAAGTGTTTCGGTTCAATACGAGTTATCTGTTTATGAACCTGCTTATGTCGGCATCGCACCAGCTGCAGTGTTTGTCGTACGGTCGGTCGTCTGTAAAGAAGAGCTGGTTTTCAGGGACAGTCAGTAAAGGACGTGTTTACAATATTATTTCCGGAGTGGACACGTTGCAGGGAGCAGGCAACGGATTGTTTCACGAGAAACCTGCCGTGTTTGAGGGGAACGCATTCACGTCTTCCTTTATGAAAGTGTTCACGGGAAACGTGTCGGGGTCTTCGGTGTTTGCTGGCAGTTCGAGCTTGAAGAACCACCGGTCCACCCAGGTCGCTTCCCATTATATCCTAGAGAATACCCGTCTGTTTTACAAGGACAAACTAGGCAGCCTGGCATTCCATTTGAAAGAGCGAGACGACCCCGACGAGTTCATTCTGAGTTTGAGTCGGCACAACTTCTGGGAAATGTATTCGCAGCGCATCCAACTCATTCACGGTCCGTTTTACAAGGATATTGTAAACTATGACAAGCAAGACTATTTCATGAAGCACCTGTTTTACTACCAATTGAAACACGTCATTTTTCCAAACGAGTCATCGGCAGAAAACCACCAAAACGAAAGCGACGAAAGGCTCAAAACACGCATTCCTACATATTTCACACACCAACCAGAATTTTCGAATTTGGTTACAGATGCCCACCGAACATTGCTCACGCTGCGATCGTTGCAATTTGAATCGTCCACCAACGTAGCCGCTTACAATTTGAATCTACTCAACCAATATGGAAAATCTCTAACTACGACATCCTTAGTGAACGTTGCAACCGCACGCAACAAAACGGCAACCGACGATATGATGGAAATGATGAAGGAAGACGATACAACCGAATTAGAAAAACGTATCAGCGAATTAATGAAAGCGTACAAAATTCAAGACAAAATGTTTATGATCGATTTGCAACGCAAAAACACACGCCTGCTGTTTCATTTCCTGCACATGGTCGAGAACAACGGGATGCTGGATACGCTGGGCAATCTGAACGTAACCTTCCACGATGTCAAACAGTTAAAGGTTGTGTTACAAGAAGCCCTGCACATTAAAGCAAATGATGCGGGTGGAAATATGTTCGGTGGGAAATCATTATTGTCCTCGGCGTTCACCAAGGGCACCTCCTCGGAGAAAATCGGAAACCGGTTGTTCTCTATGCAACCGTATTTAACACTCGATCCGAGATTGATCCGCAAAATCAATAAGAAGAACGGTTTCCGGTTGATGCTGCAGGAATGGTCAAACCACGGCAACCTGTTTTGGAACATTATCGATTTCAAACAATCCAACTCTTTCTTTGCCTCGCGCTTTGAAAAATCACAAATCTCCGAATTTTCACTGTATGTCTTCTTGCCGTCTCATATTTATTTAACGCGTGAGATACGCAATATTTTACCACATTTAGAAAAGAATGCGATGGGGACAATGGATTCGATCATACACACGCACGAAGCGTTTCAGAATGCAGACACAACTAAACTGTACGAAGCAGGTGGGACTGAAGGGCTTGTCCGTGGACTCATTTTTGGTATTCAACAAGAACTGTTACAAACAAGCGAAACGAATGTTTTCATTATACACTTGAAAAAGAAAGGAGGCGACACCACCTACTGGTTAATCGGTCATTGGCGTCGGCAGTATGTGCTGTATGATCTGGGCAACAACCTGGTCACGGAAGAATCGGGGTTGAATCGGTTGCACGTCGATGCCGCAGTTATGGGAAAGAAACAAAGAGTCGACAATCTGTTAGATGACGAAGTGTACCAATCGAGCGAGAACATGTTAGACACGGTTCGCAAATGGCGCGAAAACGTGGAGTCCAAAACCGAACAGTTTACAACCGTGAAGCAAGACGTGAACGTCCGGCAGTCTGTGCGTCGGAAACGCAGTTCCATCCGGAACAAGGTCGACCGGTTTGAGAAAGTGAACGGCGACGGGTCGCTGGCTGGTATAAAAACTGCCCCACAGTTGACCGACTCAATTGTTTCCAAAAAAAACAAGGTGTACGACTTCGTGAAGGTGGTCCAGTTTCTGGCTTTCCAAAACACCGTCGTACCCAAACAAGGAATGTCTGCCGACAAGTTGTTTGACACAACGAAACCATACCAAAATAACCCGATGTGTGCCGTGATGTGGTTGATCTTCAGGGATCTGTACACATTCCTGCCTGGTATGTACAACCACGTGATGATGGCTGTCAACGACCGCGTGCGGTACTGCGAGTTGGGGATGATGGTGCACACTGGCGGGGTATTACCAGGCGGGTTTCTCACACCCAACCAAGAGCCCTTCGCACTCAAGGAGCGGGGGTACGAGTATTATATTGGCAGCGACGAAGATATGTCGCAAAAGAATAATCATGATCGCAGTTACTTGTTGTTTTTGAAACAACCGCACAAGAGCACCGATAACGGGCGTATCAACCGACGCCTGTTCTTCCAGTTGGTGCTGACCAACCTTGCACAGTTGGGGCAGACACAAGAAGCGGCCGCTTCTTACAACGAAACCGAACACGCCGAAATCAAAGTGATGTCTTGGATGGCATACGTCGCAGATAAAGAGGTCACCGAACGGGTTGCGGATAACAAGTATCTGGTGCTGTCCACTCTGCTGAATGGCATTCTCGCCACCAACGCTATTATGGGAAGCAGCATACTGCGGACAGCGTTTCGGATGGTGAACCCGTCGGGTGTGATCTCGATGGTGTCCAGCCCAATTATCGGAATCGCAAAGATGATGCTGCCTGTGTTGTGGACACCCGCAATTGCGACGTTCGCACTGGGTGCCACGCTAGGCGTGTCGGGCACATTTTCGGCACTGGCCAAAACGGCTGGGTTACTCAGCGACGGGTACCAGGACAACGCGGGCGGTGGCATCTTGGCAGGTGTGATGGGAGCAGTCAAGAATGCGCTGTTTGGCATAGGCAGCAACGTTGCTTCAGGCGTCGGTGGGGCGGTACAGTCCAAAAGCAGCGAAGTGATGGATCACTTGGCCCACTATCTGATTACCAATATTTATATGTATCGCGTTACGGTTCGGTTTCTGCACAATGGCAATAAATATGTTTGGAAACTTGATCTCGGTGTGGATCGGTCTACTGACACGGTTTTAATGTACCACGGCATGCAAGAGAAAGACGCAAAAATGACGGCATACCGAAATATTAAAGTAGACACCGATACCGACCTGCAAAAGATCCGAGAACACAAACACACACAGAAGAACCGTCGTTCGGTGAAACGTATGAGTACTGCCACCGCACGCAACGCTCACACGCGTCGTGAGCAAAAACGGCGCGATCGCGTACGCAAACGGAACCGTCGGTCACACGGGCGGTATCACAAGCAATATCGGTATTAACCTGTTGATTCGATTATATTAGATTCGATGAGTATCGTCGTGGTTCGCAACTGAAAAAAACAACCGTCCTCACATTTGGGGCAGGCGGGTGGGTGTCCCTCCTCTCACACTCACATACACTTTTTGGAATTGATGCGATTTCTAAATCGGAAACAAATCATTGTGATGATTCGTATCATTATACCCGATACACACGTTTGCATTCTTCCAAAGTCAGTATTTTGATAGAATGTCCACTCTCTACCAGACGCGTTGCTTTGGTCATTTTTTCACTTGCGACATCAAGTGATTTGCATATCAATACATTTACATTTTTGCTCACACTTGTGACAAACGACGCACCACGCACTTCCAGTTGTTTCTGGAATGCTTTGTCGCGAACCCCCGAAAAACAGAACGTGCTGCCAGACAGACTCCCGTGTAATGCACTACTCGGTTGGTGGTCTCCAGTCGGGAGTTCGGGTGTGCGCTTTCCCATATGCTGCCCGACTCTCTTCCAGTACGTTACAAAATCTGGGCGATGCGCAAGCAACCCATTTACCGTTTTACTTTGGTATCCCGGTAGAGAGAGCAGATGCTGCCGCAACTCTTCCTGTTTCGGTACACTCAGTACTCTCAACACAAACAGCGACGGAGCGTGTGTCAATAGATGCTGAATGTGCTTTTTCCCAACACCTCTCCCAAACACGGCACCCGCATGTATCCACTGCAATGTATCTGCGTTGCGAGTCGACTCGCGCATATGGTGAACGAGTTGCTGACTAGACTTGTGCGAAAACCCATCCCAGTCCAGCAACGTGTTTGAGTGGACATTCAATATCTGAAACACATTGCTGTACCCGTGTTCAACGAACCGTCGCACCGTCTTTTCGCTGACGTGCGGGACTTCCATCACTTTGAAAAAATGTGTCAACTGCTCCACGACAAACGACTCGTCCTGCGAGGCATCCAGCAGCACCGCATCGACGCCCGTTTGGGTCAGCGTGTGCTTGTGTGATGGTAAAAGGGCCGTCGTGGACGACACGACCCCCACGACATTCGGAATTACATCCCCACACCGTCGCAGTGTGACAACCGTCCCTTTGCCGATACAGTTGTCTTTGATAAACTTGTAATTGAACCCGGTCGTTTTGCGTATGGTCACATCTGATATAGTGACCGGTTCAAGAATAATAGTCGGTTTCAGATACCCGTGCCGCGAAACATTCCATACGACATCGGTGACCACCGTTTGTGCCGTCTGGGATGCGTCGTTGACGCGGATCTTGAAGGCGAACGCATACTTCGGATTCGATGCCGTGTTGCGTATGTGAAAGGTGTTGCTTTGCACCACCACACCATCTGTCTTATATGGACACTTTTCACGATACGTCCAAAACAATGGTTCCAGGTCTTTTAAAGACACCTCGTCCGATAACACACACGCGTTGCACTCCGTGCCCAACGACTCTTTCACATTTGCAAAATGAAACGTGTGCAAAAAATCCAGTTGGCGCATAAAGGAGTCTTCCATCACGGGTTCGACCACCTCATAGAACACGATATCCACATACCGTAACAGCTGGGCATTACTCGTTTTCGCATTCATCAACCCGCTCACAATATTGCGGGCACTGCTTGTCCAGTGTTGTGTCGGTTTCAGGACCTCAAAATGGTGCGTGGACATTATGGCCTCGCCTCGCAGGGTGACGCTGTGGATGGTGTCATGCTCGTGTATCCATTTTTGCAGTGTCTGTATTGGTTTGTGCAACGTCGCAAGATGTCGCAAATGGTGTGTCCAATCGGTTGCGAATTGACCATCACCTCGCGAGAACAACTGCGCACGTTTGTCGGTCACCACCAGTATGCTAGATAACCCATCCAGTTTGGACGAAGCAACCACATCGGTCTTACCTACGTGGGATTTCCATCGGCGGAAGGCTTTTGTATTTTCGGGATATATCTTATCCTGCGAACCCATCCAAAAAGGTAACCGTATCTTATCCTCGCCCGAGGTGACCGCACCCGTTGTGCGCAACACGCTATGGTGCGGCGAACGTTTGCGCAGAATCGCTTCCAAGGCATCGAACGTGTCGTCGCTAACCACGGGCGTGTCGGTGTTGAAGTAGGCATCCGCACAGTGTGTATAAAAGTCCGCGAGCGTGTCAATCGGAACAGTATTGGCGTCTGCCAAAGAGAGTCGGGGCAGTGCCTTCGTTTTCTGTTGCAGTCTCATTTGCAATGGCGGTTGCTGGTGTGGATGCGTGTGTCTTAGACGTGCTGAGATATTCTTTATTTTAAAAAACATAAACAAACAACACCGACATTATTGACACCTATTCGTTTCTCTCATTTCGCAACTATCATTAAGTATGACTTCTCAACCGACTACGAGTACTGGAAATGCGCACCACGCACCTGCTGCTGCGGAAGACGACCCGCAACAAATTATGGAAGCGATGTTCAGCACGTTGCTGAAACAATCTAATATGTCGGATACATTCGCAAACATGGACCTGGATTCTATTTTGCACCCAAAAACAAATACCGACGGAGCACCCACTGGCAGCACACCGACCGGGATCGAAGATATTACGAGCAAACTGGATGCGCTGGATGACGATTCGGTTCCCCACAGTGTGCAACAAGACATTACGGATTTGATTCGTCAGCGTGCGAACCATCTGACGCTTCAGGTTAAATATGAATCAGAAGCGATCGCAGAAATGTATGCAACCGACACCAACCCGTCCACGACCGATTCTGGATGGGATTTGCGCTTCACCGAAGACTGCACTATCCAACCCGGTGAAACGAAGAAATTCGATTTCGGTGTGTGTGTCTCTTGCTACGATGAAGAATACGAAGGAAACGCTGTGTGGTTGCTACCGCGGAGTTCGATCGTGAAGACCCCGCTTCGTATGGCAAACAGTGTCGGTCTGATTGATTCGTCCTACAGAGGAACGCTCAAAGCATATGTGGACAATGTGAAATCTGAACCCTTCTCTGTTAAGAAAGGAGACCGTCTGTTCCAAGTTGCTTCTCAGTCACTCAAACCATTTAGACTACAAGTTGTGAAAGAACTATCCGAAACGGAGCGTGGTGAAAATGGGTTTGGATCTACTGGTGTATAAATTCATAAATGGGCAGTTCGATGACACACACACACATACACTAAAATGGTTGTTGGTAGTCAGTTAAAAACAAAACACACAATACACACCTTCGTGACAGTCGGAAGGTGTCATCTGATATATATTCGTGCAAATACTCTGCTGTCGGAAAGCACCTCCCATCCCCTCCCATTGGAACACATGTCGTCTCATTCTTTAAACGAATGCGTGCAGTGTGGTCGTTTGTTGTAATAAAAAAACATTATAAAAATAATAATAGAACCGTATACATAATAGAATCGTATACATAACACACACACACAATGCCAACAAAAGCGAAACAACTGCCTTTCAAAAAAGAAAAAACACTCGATGCTCGCAAGGAAGAATGTAAACGGATTTGCACCAAATACCCGGATTTGATACCTGTGATTTGTGAAAAAATGACCAACTGCAAATTGCCCGAATCACAGCGACGCAAATACTTAGTCCCTCGTGATATTACAATGGGACAATTCAAGTATGTGATACGAAAACGTATCGAACTGTCACCGAACCAAGCCCTCTTTGTGTTAGTAAATCGCAGTGTCCTTGCTCCCACAAATCAAACAGTCAGCGAAGTGTACAAAGAACACGCTGGCGAAGATGGATTTTTGTATATGTCTTACACTGGTGAAAATACATTTGGATAGGAAGTGCGCTTTACCTTACGTCAGAAACCGTCGCTGGTATTGGTCGACAACACACCCGCTGCGTAGTTGGAACGATTCATCGTCATATATGCAACAATCTGATTCCGAACGATCATATGAAACCTCTCATGTTTGTTGTATATTGCGTATGATATACAACGATAGAAACAATTCCCATCACCGATGGGATCAAATACACACCAAGATTTGTTGTCAATCTGATACGGCAAATCTTCTGTACACTGGGGGTTTTCATTTTTTGGAACGAGTATCTTGTAATGATTGCCATCATGTAAGAGGTGTATGGCGGTGTGGTAGTGGCCGTTAGAGATGGGTTGATTTACGGTTACATTATTAGACGATTGACTGTGAACATATATTATACGGTTATACACGTTCGCTGCTGCTACGATTTCCACTTCACCACCCCACTCGCCATCCTGTTTCATTTTATTGATA
>Ga0115547_1001457_pt1 | contig 14103 bp, 16 predicted proteins | sample COGITO_mtgs_1004_3_FD_87185 | JGI IMG/M metagenome (GOLD analysis project Ga0115547, IMG submission 87185) | Pelagic marine microbial communities from North Sea - COGITO_mtgs_100420 | ecosystem: Environmental > Aquatic > Marine > Epipelagic | place: Germany:Helgoland, sampling site Kabeltonne...
GGTTACCCACCGTTTCCAATCCGTATGTCACCACTGGACTGTTACAACGTAATCGTTGCCGTCTACCCAGGGCTTAGCGCTAACGTAGTAGTTCACACGGTTAAATACGGCGCAACCGTTGACGATGAGGTAGGTACCGCTATCACCCTCGATCCCGGTCCATATGTGGTGGATGTCTAGGTCTTGTGGCAACTCGTCAAATTCGTCTATTGCGTTACCCGTCCCGAATTGTGCGTCCCACTCATCATCTGACAACTCAATTAGCTTCCCCATGGCGTCCCCTTCTGCTACCGCACCAGAGTCAACCCGCCAGGTGTGTCTTCCGCGTTTGGGTCAAACACGTCAAGTGCACCGGGATGGTTTCCTTCAGGGTCAGACATAGGTACAACTTGCGTGCCATCAGTAAAAATGATCATTAACTTCAAATGGTCGTCGCCGCCAAGATTCCAACCCATTTCGTCTATTTCGGCGTCTGTGAGCGGGCGCACCGTTTGCACGGTTTTCCCTTCCAGTTCTTTGTGCCGTTTAAAGTATCCGTTGTTTGTTCCCATGGCATGTTCCTTTCGTTTCCCGTTGTTACGTTACACCTATGAGCTGACGCGGGTTGTTACTCGATGACAGGGGTCCTTACCTGGATACTTACTTGGATACTTACTTGAGCTGCGCTAAAGCGCGTAGCACCACCCGCATACCGGACGTGCTCTATTGCGGTGAACAGCCGTTCCTACTCTGCAGGGAAAGGACCGGGTCCATCATCATGCGCGGCCTTAGGTAAGGACTTACCCGAGTATTCACAGTAAGCATCCACTGCGATGTCAAGCTCCGGGAAGATGTTCTCCACACCTACCAGGTCCCAGGTGCCGTAACGCTCCATAGGTATTCGAAGGTCGTTCTTAACCCGAGCCAAGACCAGGTGAATGCCGGCTCCTTCTAGGTCAGCGTGCAGCTGCTCCAAAGCGTCAAGCCCGGAAGTGTCTACTTCAACGTTCGCTTCCATGTTCAGGATCAACCATTCGGTTCCCGGCCGAGCTTCAACTTGATCCATCACCTGGGTGCGGAAGTCATTCGCGTTTGCGAAGAACAACGGGGCGTCGTAACGAAAGACCAGTAAGCCGGGGATTTGCTGAGCTTTTTCGTGATCGTCAATGTCGTGCATACCTGCGATACCTGGAACGAAACCTAGGACAGCCTCGTGTGGGCGCATCAACCGCATGATCAGTTCGCCTACCGATAGGGCAACGGTGATGCCGATACCTGGGAGTACACCCACGGTGAGCACACCGATGGCGGCGGTAGCGGCTAGGGCCACTTCGCGGAAACGGAAACGAGCCAGGTCAATGAGCGCACCAATATCAACGAGCTGCAGAGCGGCGTACATAACCACTCCAGCTAGGGCGGCGGTAGGGATCATGCCTAAGGCACCAGGGAAAGCCAAGGTGAGACCCAACATGACCAGCAAGGCGGGCCAGGAGTAGAAACGGTTACTCGCTCCGGAGGACACGGCGATTGCGGTACGGGAAGCAGAAGTGGAGGATGGGTACGCACCGGTGAAAGAGTTCAGGATACCGATGGTGCCCCAAGCGGCGAGTTCACGGTTCACGTTCACGCGTTCGCCCGGTGCGGCGAATGCACGGGTGGTTAACACCGAGCCGGTGCAAGCCACGATGGTGACAGCGAGCGCGGGAAGTAGGAGCTGGGAGACCAGGCCAAAGGACGGGAGCACTAAGCCTGTTGGGATGGGGGATGCGATCCGGCCGATGGTTTCAGCGTTCAACGCAACACCTAACAGCGATGCGATGAGCAGGGACACGGGGATAGCGGGAACCCTTGGGATGAAACGCCGGATACCTAAAGCGGATACTAAAACTGTCGCGACAATTCCAATGTTCACCCAGTTAGCGGAAAGGGATCCGACCTCGATCCAGGATGAGACCAGGGCAGGTAAGGAGGTGGTTTCTACGTTCTCGTTGACGAGCTTAGGGAACTGGGAGAGTGCCAGCAAAGATGCGATACCCATCATGTATCCGAGTAAGGCTGGCCGGGACAGCAGATCAGCGAATGCGCCAGCTCGTAGTAAGCGAGCGATGATCATCGCGATGCCGACCAGGAAGGTCAGGGTGGCCATGATGGTTAAACCAGCACCAGGGTTAGCGAGAGCTATAGGTGCGACGGTGACAGCGGCGAGGAGGGCAACAGCGGATTCGGGTCCGACCGTGGCGAAGCGAGAAGCGCCAAGGAGTGGGTAGAGCAGAAGCGGGATGATTGCCATCGCTAAACCAGCGGCGGGACCGATGCCGGCGAGTTCACCGTAAGCCATAGCTTGCGGGATGAGGTACACACCAACAGCTAGGCCTGCAATGAGGTTGCCACGCGAAGCGATCTTTGACCAGTCTGGCTTGGGTAGGTGAGGTTGGGGCATTGGGCGCTTACGGACACCGAAACGAGATGCGAAAGATAAGCCCCGGTCAGCCAGCTTCGCGTAGTCCTCTTTAGACAGGTTCGCGTTAGGCGATGACACCGGCACTTTAATCAACTCCTTTTAGTCGCACTTGTACTACTGCTTACCAATCACTGTGCCCATGCCTAAGGGGGATGTCAGTCGGTGAGAGGCCCACTGACTAACAGAGACTGATTAACGGGGAGTTACTAAAAGGACTGACTAAAAGGACTGACTAAGGGGACTGACTAGTGGGGAGGTGACGGCAGCAGGTCCATCCGCATATCGGACGTGCTCTACTGCGTTGAAAGACGCTGCACTAAAGGTTGGATGCGCCCTCTTCGGTTGGGGCGCTCGCAAACCCGGGGACCCAGTTGGTGATTTCAGCTAGCACTGGAACGTTGGCGTCTAGCTGGCACAGCACTGCAATGCTGCCTAACCAGACTCGGTGAATTAGTGCGTATTCCGGTGGCAGGTTAATTTTCAGGCCGATGGTGAAGTCGGGGTTTTGCATGTCGTTGATTCTTGTGAATTCTCCACGGATCCAGTCTCGGTTGAAATGAAAGACCTCATGGCGGGTTGGTTCAACGAAGGGCTCCAGGTAGCTGAGTACTTGGTTGGCGTCCACTTCGATGTTGGGTTTCACGAACCCTTCAGTGCGCAGGCCTGCAAGGACGACTTCAGCATCGCCACTTTGGGCAATGCGAAGGAGGGTTCCCATGGCAATCGGTAGACCCTCGGGGAGACGCGAGACGGCACCGAAGTCGAGTACGCATAACTTGTTGTCGGCCGTGATTCGGAAGTTACCTGGATGCGGGTCCGCATGTAGCAGCCCTGCACGTGCGGGTCCGGCGAGTAGGAAGCGTTCGTAGAGCAACCCGGCGTGATCTCGTTCTGCCTGGGTTCCGTTGGCGATCACATCTGATAGTGGACGCCCGTCGATCCATTCGCTGATCAAAACGTGGGGTGCAGCGGCGAGTACGTGTGGAATGCGAAAGTCGGGGTCTGCGTCAAACGCTACGGCGAATGAGCGTTGATTTTGTGACTCGAGTAGGTAGTCGAGTTCTTCAACTGCTCGTTCCTTCAGTTCTTCAAGGAGGGGCCCTAGGTCAAGCCCAGGAATCCAGCCGGCGAAAAGCTTACCCATTCGAATCATCTGATTTAGGTCTGAAACTAGCGCCTTGTCGGCTCCGGGGTACTGCACTTTCACTGCGACCACTCGCCCGTCATGCCAGGTGGCTTTGTGCACCTGACCGATGGATGCGGCTGCTGCGGGCTCGTCAGAGAATTCGAGAAAGCGACTGCGCCAGTCTTCGCCGAGTTCGGTGGACAGGATCTCCTCGATCGCGCTGGTTGGCATGGCTGGTGCTGAGTCCTGCAGCTTTGTCAGCATTGCTCGGTAGGGGGCAGCGAACTCTTCGGGCAGTGCAGCTTCGAAGATGCTCAGGGCCTGGCCGAGTTTCATGGCGCCGCCTTTTAGCTCCCCAAGGGTTTTGAACATTTGCTCAGCGGTGCGGGCAGACATTTCGGCGGCTATCGCTTCGGCAGGTTTACCACCCACGCGTTTTCCAAAGCTAAGCGCTGTGCGCCCTGCGTAAGTTGCGGGCAGGGAAGCTAGGCGGATACCACGCGTGAAAGCGTTACTGGGTAGTTCGGGCACTTTGGGTGTTACCGCAGCTGCTCGCCCTCGGTGCGCTTACGCCACCGATCTTCCACGCGTTTGTAGAAACCGCCGCCGGATGTTTTAGGCATGGTGGGATGTGAGCTTTCCGCAAATTCTGGATCGCCATCAAGTTTGGTAATTGCCTTGGTGGTGAAGGCCGTGTACGTTGTCACAGCACCAACGAGCATTACTGCAAAACCAACTACGCCTACTACTGGGCCGACGGCTACTCCGATGACTAGCAGCAGCATGCCGCCCAGGAAGGTAAGCACGCCGAACGCTGCTAGCCCTCTGCTGGCGCTTCCGCCTGCGGTACGAATGTTGGTGGCAAACTTTGGGTCGTCCGCGTATAACGCCTGTTCCATTTGTTGAAGCAATTCTTGTTCTTGCTCTGATAGTGCCATGGTGCTCCCTAAATTCTCTTGGATCTTTTACAGTGTCTAGCTGCCTGTGCAATGCCAGCATGAGAGCTGCGGCAGTCTTACCAGCTCCCTCACCTGCCTCACTCCTTCCAGGCCCGCCAAGCGTTTGCTGCTATTGAGAGTTTGTTGGTCATCTCACTCACTCTCCCATGAGAAGTTTGGCAGGCTTTCCAATTGCTTGATCTGATCATCGCTAAGCAGGCCATCCTTGTATGCCAGCTTTTGCTCTTGGAGCCACACAGCCATCTTGTGCTCGCTCTCACGCTGCGCGAACGCCCCGAAGCCTCAAAGCGCTCGACCGTTACGTTGAAACTGGCGTAGAGGAACTTGACGACTCACGACTGCCTGACCTCATCAAACTCAAATACCCAGGGCTTCAAGAAGGCATCGAGGTTTTGGGGGGCGCTGAGAAAGCACGTCAGGTATTCATTGACTTTCAGCGCCACCTTTACATGGCGGGTTAACCCACAGTTCTTTCAAGCAGAGGCATCCCGTGCGGATCCTCTGGATCCCAGACTGAATAGATTCCTGACTTTCCCACTGCACGTTCAAGACAATTAGTCAGGGCTTCTTCAGGTACCAAAGCCTCCACAGTCCATGTGAATTCTGTGTCATCCTCACAAAGAAGCGTGACTTCAAACGTTTCCATCTCACTCGTCCCCGTTCGTTTGTTCGGGCTGCATCCACAGCACGCCCACCATTATGCCGCGCGCGTCACTGAGGTATTTCTCGACAGTCTTGCTCGGGAGCGTGGCCCCTTCGGCAAGTAATTCCTGTACGGTGCAAAGTATCGCGTATGAACACCAGGCGTTGATTGACCATTCCACGTCAACCCCATCGCCCATGAGGTAATCGGTTAACTTGTCAATAGTTTCACTAAGTTCTTTAATTTCGCTAAGTTCTGCAAATTGGGTACTCATAGCACTCATAGTGCCTCCTCGTTCGTCCATCTCACTATTTTCCAGTGCCTCAGCTTGTGTACCGGCAATTGATTCTCACACGGGGCACTGACATGGATGCTATTTGTGATCGGACTGGGTCACTAATTACTAACCTTGCTCGGCACTGGCTCTGCTCGCCAGGGATCGCTTTGCCGCATTGGTGAATACTCGAACCACAGCTCCGATGAAGATTAAATCGAGAACCATTTGACCCATGGCTACTGACCGTGCCGAGACAGTGGTTGGTGCAATATCACCAAAACCCACGGTTGCCAGGACGGTCAGGGCGAAATACATTGAGCTGAACGGGGTGAGGACTTCGGTAAATGCTTCTGGATTCCGCAGTGATATCAATGAATAGATACTGGCAAAAATGGCCAGTAGAAGGATCCCTGACGACAGCACGGCTTCGCCCGCTCGAATATTGGGGAACTTTGATCGGGCAACGGCTCGTCTTTGTCCAACGAAAAAGGATATGTAAACAGCGGTCAAAACAAACATGACGACAATCACACCAACTGCTCGCAAGTTTTCCTCGTCAGGAGTAAGACTCAGGATGAATGAGATAATCACGACAAGGCCCACCGTGCGTAGGAACGCAATTGCGAGCTCACGAGCCACTGCTTTTTTATTCAATTCCTCGTTACTCATGCGTAATTCTCCCACGGGGAGTTGACAGCGCACACTCCCATGGCAGGGTTGCTACTGTAAATCATTCCCGTTCTCGTCTTGCCAGACTAGGTCGTGACGGCTGACGGGTGAGGTCATGTCCTCACCAACGAGACTCTTCACATATTCGATGATGGTGTCCTCGTTTATGTTTTTCTCTCCGTTTTGTTTTAGCTCCTCTACGACTATACTCACATCGTAAGTGAAGGTTCGTGATACATGAATTCTCTCAGGCAAGTCGCATTTCACACTCATCGCGTTAACCCATCCGTTCTCTATTGAAATTCCAATTGTGCCTCTAGTAATTCAATAGTGCCGCTGGGTAAGTCCGATGACAGTAGGTAGACCTTTTGGTATTAAGCATTTGGGGGAGTAGCATCGCGATTGCGAGAGGCTTGCACAAGTGGTTTGTTTGGCAGGCCGCGCGTCAGGGGTACACCGATCAAACCAATCAAAAACAGTACGCCCAACCCTGCTCGTAGTGACTGAATTTTGCTGGCAGAGTACTCGCGCACGATTTGCGCCGCTTCGCTCTGGGTGAGACCAGCGTTTTCAAGAGCTGCTTGCGCCTGCTCTAGGGTGACTATTTGTACACCTGAGGCAGACGCGTCCGCGACACTTTGCGCAACCGCGGCATCAATATTGTCGTTCGAAAGAACCGAGGAAGTGAGGGTCGTCGCCAGCCCAACAAATAGGACAGTCCCGGCTAATGCGACACCGAGTGAAGAACCTAAGTTTGTCGCAGTCCCTTGCAGGCCACCTACTTCGTTGCTCCTCGAGTCGTCTACTGATGACAGGTTGACGTTACCGATTTGCGAGATTGCTAAACCTACCCCGATACCGATGACGGTCATTGCGCACGCAAAAAGGGCACCGCTCACTTGGGGCGTAATGGCTCCGATCAGTAGCAGCAGACCTAGGCATGCAGTTACCAGCCCGGAACGGATGAGAACGAGGGGAGAGAAGTGCAGCGCCAGGCGTGAACCAGCTAGAGCCAAGACGAACACGGAAATGGACATAGGCAGCATCCGGATTCCTGACTCGAGTGCACCAACGTCTAGCACTGTCTGCAGGTAAAGGGGGAGGACGAAGAACGATCCGGCAATGATGAAGTAAAGAATTGTTTGGGACATTAGGCCCGCTCGCAAATGGGAAATACTAAAAAGGTCAATGCCGAGCAATGGTTCCCGCCCGCTATCTCGAACGTGACGTTCCCACGAGATGAAAACCCACCCGATCCCCAGTCCAGCGAGCACTAAAGGAATAGTTGGGGAGAAACCAGCGATCTGGAACGGTGGGTTCAGGGGTTCAACGAACCCCCAGGTACTGGCAGCTACGAGGGCCAGCACGACGGTTCCCATTGCGGTGGCGGAAAGGAACACCCCTACGAGGTCGAATCGACTGGTGCTTGGCTGGACAGGGATGTCCTTGATTGTCCTAGCCAGCGGTAAGACCAACCCGGCGATTAAAAGTGTCTCTGCTGCAAATACCCATTGCCAGGAGAATTCGCTAGTTACCCAGCCTCCGATCAGTGGGCCTGCGGCAGCTGCAGCTCCAGCGACTCCACCAAGCATGGCGTAGGCGAAGGCTCGGTCTCGACCTGTGTAGTTGATGGCGGCCAGTGCAACGATGGCGGGGATGACGAGCGCCGCCCCGATACCTTCGATGATTGACCAGCCAAAGAACAGCATGGCGAAGCCACCGGCCAGGGCTGTAATTAAGGATCCGATGCCGTAGATCGCTAAGCCGATCACGAATGCGCGTCGTCTTCCGATTCGATTGCCGATCCCTGCTCCAGCGAGCATGAGTGCTGCCATGGTGAGTGTGAAGGTAGCGATCGCTAGCTGCATAGCGCTGACCGTGGTGCCCAGATCCGCTACTACCGTAGTGATGGACACGTTCATGACAGTCCCGTCAACGACCATTACAAATTGAGCTATTCCCAGCACCATCAACGGTAGCCATTTACGCATCGCCCGGGTCACCTTTCCCTTGGATCTTTTCCAATCACCCATCTGTTATTCGCTAATACTTCAATTGTTCCAGGGGGATTTTCCAGTGACAGTAGGTCTGCGTGGATGTTTTTTGCTGTGTGTCCTCGTTCGAGGACAGCGAGGTATTGTCTTCGTTCAGGGACAACCATGCAATATACATTTCACATTTAAGATTTGCATGGTTAGTTGTGTAGAAAACTACCCACAGTGTGTCCTGTGGGTACAACTCCACGGAATTACTTAAACGTGTTTATTGCGTGGTCTTACATAATAGGTCGCTTATGCGTCCTATACAGTACATTAGCCGGGTTAATGCCCCGTCTATGTGACATTTGCCTGTTCAAGAATGTGATTCTTGCGTTTGCCCCGAACTACTTCTCAAGATGCCATTCAATGTGGTCGCCCACTTTGCCGCGAACTTCACGAGCTTCTGTGTGTCCTCGTTCGAGGACAGCGAGGTATTGTCTTCGTTCAGGGACAACCATGCAATATACATTTCACATTTAAGATTTGCATGGTGCCCCTTGGTTGTGTTACCCCCATACGTTTCCTTACCTAGGTAACCATCGCATCTCTTGTTGTAGGAGATACGAACCTGGGGTGTTTGGCATTCCTAGCGGCTTTCACTGCACTTGTGGGCACGGTGACATGTGTACTGTTCGTTTTATATTGAAGATCTATCTTTAGGGAGTTACGCGTGTCCGTTGCTGATCATGTTTCTACAGCACTTCTACTGTCTATTCAGCTGGCTGTTGAGAACGTGGCTTGTGGTGGTGGCCCCTTCGGTGCTGTGATTATTTCTCCCAGTGGGGAAGTGGTTGCTACGGGCGTTAACCGTGTCACCTTGGATCTGGATCCAACCGCTCACGCCGAGGTGTGCGCTATACGTAATGCTTGCCGTGAAATTGAATCGTTTGACTTGACGGGTTTAATTCTGGCGAGTTCGTGTGAACCGTGCCCGTTGTGTTTGGCTGCATCCATGTGGGCTCGCGTGGGTAGCGTCTTCTATGCCGCGGACCGCATGAGCGCAGCTGCTGCTGGTTTCGATGACGCTGCTTTCTACGAGCTGATGGACGCCCCGCGTTCGCAATGGCCTTCCGCCCCTACCCAGGTGAGCCATTCTCTTTTGGAAGAACCTTTTGACGCTTGGCGTGCCCTGGATTCACGTATCGAGTACTAATTCCCTTCTCTCTGCCTGGGTGCGTTGCGCCTCGTCAACGAGTTAGCTGGCGTATTTTGCTCGTGGTGGGCGACCTGGGGGAGCGCTTTGATGCTTGCGGTCCGCTTCTGGGGGCAAGGCTGCGTCTCTACGCATTGCCCATTTCCATTCAACCATTAGCCGGTCGTTTTTACGCTTGTTGCAGTCGGCGCACAGGGGTTGGAGGTTACCTTCGCAGTGGGCGCCCCCTCTGGCGAGTGGTATCACGTGGTCGGCGTGTATTTCGTTTGTTGCCCCACACCAGGTGCACGGTGACTCGTATAGGCGGCGCATGAACCGTTCGAGAATAATGTGGGTGCGGCTTCTTTTCAGGTAGCCGTAGCGAACAACGCTCACGTAATGTTTCCCGCAGTAGCCACCCTTGACATGCGGTAGTTCACAACCGTCGAGCCGGCAAATAGTTTCAATTTCATCATCGAATCGTCGCCTGCGTCGTGACACTAACGGGTTCCCGTATTTGTAATGCGAGTTAGAGTGCCTGGTGCACATCCCGATCCTGACTACGGGCCGGTCGCATCCGTCGATTTCGCAGGTGCCAGTGCGGGGCTTTGGTGCGACTTCAGGTTCATAGTAAGGGTCGTCGTGTCGCTTCCACTTTGCCCAATGTGATTTACATAGGCCGTGAGCCTGGGCGGTTTCTTCGCAGTCGCCGATCTGGCATTCCCCACGCACGTTATAGACGCGGGCACCAAGCGGGTCACCGTGAGTGATGAAACGCTTGTAATGAGCTTGGCAGTAGCTCTTAGCTGCTGGCGGGTTTACGCAATCATCAACCGCGCAGGTTTCCGAAGTATGAAATTGGCGTAGAGGTTTATCGGCCTCAACGTCACCTGTGACGCGCCAACGGGAGTAATGCCCTGAACATAACCCGCGAGACTTCACTTTCACCGGGAGGCTACAACCCGAAACGATGCACGTTGCTTCGCCCATGAGACTCAGACTAGCCCTCACCACCGACAACCGTTAGTCCTTTCCATGGATGCCTTAGTTAGCGGGTGTGTCCTCACAGCATCTGAGCGTTTCACCTGCTGTTCCCACACCTGTTCGCTAACTCAGGCTTGTTGAACTGGTAGTTCACCCGGACACGGTCGGATCAATGCAGCTAGCGATCGCCGTGTTCACACTCACCCTGGTGGTACTGCTGCTTGTTGGGTCAGGCTGCAAACCACAACGCGAATTCGCCGTCGTTGCCGTCGACGTGGTAATCATCGAGACTGAAGATGAGCACTACGCCCAGTGGGTTGATGAGAACTTCGGCCGGCAGCGCTGACTGGGAACCCACGCACTAGTGGTCCGTTTAACGGACGTGCTCTGTAGTCTCGATGGTTGCCTGCATGTATGCCTCGGATGGCTTAGCTACTGGATGTGGGAGTTAAGTGTAAGTGGGGTTTTCAGTAGATCTGTATACACCCGGGTTTCTCACGGTATGACCTTCCGACTTTTTTGCACCTTAACTACTTCTTCCCCCTAGCTTTAACCACTGGCATGGATGTTTTCTAGCAATGGATGTTTTTGCTGCGCTCTCTCACCTTCCGTTCCCCCCTATAACGGGGGTGAGCGCATGGGGGTTTTTGTTTGTTTTTACCGTTTAACGGTAATTTCTGGTGTTTTTTGTGCTGCTTGATGCATGCCAGCTCAACGTTACACCCCCTGCCCTTCAACGTAGTAGTTGTAATCATAGGGATCTTTGCGGGTTTTATAGGGGGATTGGTCCCAATTGGTCCTTAAAAGGTAAAAAACAGCTTGTTACCTATACAGCGTGAACCTTTCCATTGTATGCATATTTACTTTCGGTCTTCACGGGATAAAAACCAGCTTGTCACTCTACGACTGTGTGTAGTCGCGATCGTAAGGATTTTCGTAGCTGCTATGAGGGGAGTGGTAAAAACCAGCTTGTCACTCTACGACTGTGTGTTGTTGCAAACGTAAGGATTTTCGTAGCTGCTATGTGAATGTGTTCCTGGGCGTTCTGGGCACTGTGGTTGTGTGGTCGAACCCTGGCAACTTCACCCATTGCCGCGACCATACGTGTACATGGAAGGATCGAGTTAATGACTACTGCCACTGGCTCCACCCTTGCTACTTTGGATCAACTGAATCAAGCCACAACCAAAGTCCTGTCCGGTATTGCCCCTGCGGGATCTGTTGTTCGAGATGACCAGTTTGCTGCAGCGAAAGCCCTAGCTGTTGACGGGCGCACCACTTTGGTTGTTCAAGCTACCGGCTGGGGTAAGTCCGCTGTGTACTGGATCGCTACTCGCGCCCTTCGTGACGCAGGCGCCGGCCCCACTCTTGTTGTCTCACCGTTGCTATCCCTGATGCGTAACCAGGTTGAAGCTGCCCGCTCCGCTGGCCTTCGAGCTCATACTTTGAACTCCGGTAACCGCGATGACTGGGACCTCATCTACCAGCAGCTGGCAGATAATGAAATCGATGTTCTTCTCACTAGCCCTGAACGTCTAGCTAACCCTGGTTTCGTCTCCGAGGTTCTCCCGTGGCTGGTACCTGCGCTGGGCCTTTTGGTCATTGACGAGTCCCATTGCATCTCTAGCTGGGGTCATGACTTCCGCCCGGATTACCGGCGTATCTCAGCGATGCTTTCCCTGCGGGAGGATCTACCTGTTCTCGCTACTACCGCAACGGCCTCAGCGCGAGTCACTGACGATATTGCTGAGCAGTTGGGAAGCGACACTTTGGTACTTCGTGGCACGTTAGCTCGTGAGTCTTTGCACCTGTCGGTTGTTCCTGAGCTTGCTCTGGTTGAAGCTTTTGCTTGGGTTGATTCGCACCTGGACGAGCTCCCGGGTTCGGGTATAGTTTATGCAGCTACCGTCAAGAGCGTGACTGACCTTGCTAGGTTTCTCGTAAGTCGAGGGCACCTGGTAGCTCCTTACCATGGTCAGCTTGACACTGACGAACGTGAGCGTATTGAATCTGATTTAAAAGCTAACAGGTTGAAAGCAGTCATTGCCACTAGTTCTTTAGGGATGGGTTACGACAAGCCTGACCTTGGCTTTGTTGTCCACGTTGGTTCCCCAGGTTCCCCTGTTGATTACTACCAGCAAGTTGGCCGGGCCGGCCGTGCTTTGGATACAGCCCAAGTTGTTCTTATCCCAACCCCCTCGGATGAAAGCATTTGGAAGTATTTCGCTGAGTCCTCCATTCCACGCTCGGATGAGGCCACCGCAGTGCTGGATGCTTTAGCCGAGGCCGGTGGACCTTGCAGTGTCCCTAAGCTTTCCGCTGTTACTGGTGTACGTGACTCACGCGTTGACCTTCTCGTTAAAGTCCTGGCCATCGATGGTGCTGTAGCTCGCACAGCTGCTGGATGGGAATCTACAGGTCAGCCTTGGTTCTACGACTCCGATCGGTATGCGCAACTTCTGCGTGCCCGTTCAAGCGAGTCGGACCTGATGCGTTCTTACACCCGTTCGAGCAGATGTTTAGAAAGTGTCCTTCGTGGCGCTTTGGATGATCCTCCTTCGGGGGATTGTGGAAGATGCTCAGTGTGCACAGGTGTTCTCCCTGCTGGTATTTCCACCACACCTGACTCTGCGAGTGTCTCTGCTGCGTTGGCGTTTCTGCGTGCGCGTGATTTTGTTCTGAAGCCGCGCGCATTGTGGGGACCTAACATGACACGCTCTGGTCGTATTGACTCTGCCGTATCCATCGACTCTGGTCGCGCTTTGGCTTTTGCTGACGACCCTGCCTGGCCGCAAGCTGCATCTTTGGTGAACGGGCCGGATGCTCCGTGTCCGCAGTGGGTTACCGAAGCTGCCGTTGCTGCGCTGTCTCGCTGGAAGGACACTTGGGGTCCCCGCCCTACACTGATCGTTCCTGTTCCTAGCTCACGCCATAGCGTTCTTGTTTCTAGTTTGGCAGCAACCATCTCCCAGGTAGGTTCGATACCTGTTGCCGATGTTCTCTCTATTGCGCCTGGCCCTGCTAATGCCGACATTTCCGCTAAGGCTCGTGCAGCTGTGCAGGACTCAAGGTTGTCTTTGCTCGAAGGTAGCCAGGATGTGTTGGCTGGCCAGGTCGTACTACTTGTGGATGACACTTGGCGTACTGGCTGGACCGCTACGATCGCTGGCGCGCTTCTGCGTGACGCTGGTGCCGCCTCGGTGCGTCCTTTTGTTATCCACCAAAGGCCTTAGACGGATGCGGCGCACGCGAACCGAATCTCGTTTAGCGTTCACCCATTAGGTGGGCCAAATCGGTTATCACCTTTGGTTCCGGGTGTTACCGAGAAAACAATCAGCACGATCGATCCGATTAATGGAACAAGCGCTAGGAGTAGCCACCACGCGCTTCGGTTAACATCATGTAAGCGTCGAAAGTACAGTCCGAGCATCGGCAATACAAAGCTTGCCCAAACAAGGACGGTTACTAACCAGGGCAGACCGGTCAGGCTCACAATTGTGTCGACAAGGAAGATAGTCACCGAGTAGAACAGAAAGAACCACCAGAATTCTGGTCGGCTAGCGCGGCCACTGAATTTGGCGTAATTCGAGTATCCTGATTTTATCGCGACTGCAGGCTGCATGTGTCTCTCCATTCTGAGCTTGTACTCTCACTGTGCCAGGAGAATTACCCCGTTCCAGTAGGTACTTAAGCTAGTTTTTAATGGAGCAAAAGACCCTAGCCTTGACGTCAGTTGACATTAGTACTTGCGCTCCATTGGTTGGTAGTTCGTGACAGAAACCGGCTTGTAGTCAAGGTGAACGTACTCGGTGCCCTGGGCGTCGGTCTTGCGAC
>Ga0115547_1001459_pt1 | contig 14089 bp, 9 predicted proteins | sample COGITO_mtgs_1004_3_FD_87185 | JGI IMG/M metagenome (GOLD analysis project Ga0115547, IMG submission 87185) | Pelagic marine microbial communities from North Sea - COGITO_mtgs_100420 | ecosystem: Environmental > Aquatic > Marine > Epipelagic | place: Germany:Helgoland, sampling site Kabeltonne...
ATGAACATAAAAGCAATATTAATTATAGCGCCACAAGCATAGGTGACAAACTGGCCTTTATTGATACCGCGTTGTCGTCTAATCGTAATTCTGCCGCTGGGGTCAGCCTTAGTCCCTATTTACCTTATCGAGATAAGATTGAACAAGGCAATATTCCCCTTGTTGTTCGTTGCGGTTGGCACGACGCCGCCACTGCGTTAGGGGCTTTGTCCTTGTTTACTTCATGCAGCAACCCTATGCGTGTAATTCTTGGTCCCTGGAATCACGGAGGTGGTTTTCGGGTCGACCCCTTTCAGTCTGGAGATGGCATGCAGCTTGAAGCTATTCCGACAGACTATCGTTGGGGATTGATTGCTAATTCGTTGGACGCGATTTTTAAGATAGACCCACAGTCATCCGGCGATAACCTCGCAGACGATCAGTTTGGCGTAGTGGAATATTACACACTGGGCGAAAATCAATGGAAAACAACGAAAGAGTGGCCGTTGCCGACGACCCGAATGCAACGTCTATACCTATCGGTAGATTATCAACTTTGCCACATAGCACCTGAGCAGGAAGGCGCTTGCGATCATTATCAGGTTAATCCCTGCACCAGTACCGGTGTAAACAACCGCTGGTATTGCCAGTTGGAGCATCCGGTGTTTTTCAATGATCGACGCGAAGAAGATAAAAAGCTCCTAATTTACGATACTCCCCCCTTGGAACAGGATGTTGAAATCACTGGTCATCCGGTCGTGCATTTTTTTGTACGCTCCACCGCCTGTGACGGGCAATTTTTTGCTTACCTGGAAACTGTCGATCCCGATGGGCGTGTGCGTTTGCTTACAGAAGGTCAGCTCAGAGCGCTGCACCGCAAGGTGTCCGATAAAAAACCGCCATACAAAATGTTTGGTCCATACCATAGCTTAAAGAAAAAGGATGCCAAAGCTTTAGTTCCCGATGAAGTTGCGGAAATCACTTTCGATTTATTTCCCATCTCAGTATTGCTAAAACAAGGCCAACGAATTCGCCTAGCTATCGCAGGTGCTGATAAAGATACCTTTGTTCCGATTGAGGGATGTGAAAGCCCGGAAATCACTGTCGAACGCAATCACGTTTATGCGTCTTATGTTGATTTACCCACGATTAACCCAGAGGAAGTATCGCATTGAAAACAACCGAAATGACCATTATTGAACTGAGTGGATCGCCGCGAGAACGTGGGCGGATCCATGGCGAAACCGCCAAACCCCTGATTGCCGCCGTAGTAGAAAGCTGGCGCGCGGACCTTGGCAATTTTGGAAAAAAAAGTGCCGGTAATCACTCAGTCTATCTTGATAGTTATCTAGATCAATTTCATTCACAAACCGGTTATCTAGCGGCTATCAAAAAATGGACACCTGATTTATTTGAGGAAGTTAAGGGTATTGCCGAAGGAGCAGAGCAGGACTTCGAGAGGATTCTTGGCCTACAGCTTATGGACGAAGAATGGGTTTTTGGTCTACGTAAGAATCTCACTAAACCCACCAACAAATGCACCGCCTTTGCGTTAAAAAATCAGGAAAATGGGATTAGCTTTGCTGGCCAAAATATGGATACCCCCAGTTGGGTTGAGGGCAATCAAGTATTATTGCGCGTGATGCCGACAGAAACCTCGCCGGAAGCATTGATATTTTCCATGGCCGGTAATGTCGGATTAAGTGGTCTCAATGCCAACGGGTTGGGGGTCACCTGCAATACACTCTCGCAACTCAATTATGCTATTGATGGTTTGCCCGTTGCTTTTATTGTTCGCTCAATTCTTGAAAAAAAATCTATTGAACAGGCCGAGGAATTTTTGCGCAACATTCCACATGCCTCCGGGCAGAATTATATCCTTTCCTCTCCTGGTGATAGTCGTTGTTTTGAATGTTGCGGAACCAGCGTGTCTCGTTACGTGCCTGATACTCATCAGGGTCGGATTTTCCATACGAATCACCCGCTGGTCAATCAAGATGAATCCGAGGTTTTGCCGCCTGGAAAAAGGCGCAGTAAAAATACCGTGGCGCGACTCGACTCTATCAGTCGTCGTCTTGGTGATCCCGTTGATTCTATTACTTTAGATAATATTAAAGATGCGCTTGCTGCACATGATGATCCAGATAATCCTGTTTCCCGCAATATCAATAATCAAGGCAGTTCAATTGGCTATACCGCTGGTGCTTTGATTTACGAACTGGACTCCCGGCCCCGGTTGCATTTGGCCTCCGGTCCACCATGTGAAACCGAATTCGAAATTTTTGACTTTAAGGGTATTTATTAATGAGAAAAGTTATCCTAACTTGTGCCGTTGTGGGCGAAAATCAATATAACAAAGATCACCCCAATTTTCCGATCACGCCTCAGCAAATCGCAGATGCGGCGTTAGAAGCAGAGCAGGCCGGTGCTTCTTGTGTTCACCTACATGTACGAGATCCAAAAACCGGTGAGGGCAGTCGTGATCCAGGGTTATTTTTGGATATGGCCACCCGCGTTCGAGAGAACGGTGTCAAGGCCGTTATGAACATTACCTGTGGTGGTGGCGGTTTCTTTTTTCCTGATCCAGCAGACGAAAGCCGTGCAGGCCCTGGAACTGATATCGCTTCTGCCGAAGAACGTGTCAAACACATTGAAATGTGCTTGCCGGAAGTCTGCTCGCTCGATGTTACCACCCAAAATCAACTAGATGGTGAGAAAGCCTACGTTTATCTGAACACCGAATATACCTTAAGAAAAATGGCTAAACGTTTTCAAGAATTGGGTGTAAAGCCCGAAATTGAAGTCTTTTCTCCTGGTGATGTGCTCCTGGCCAACAAAATATTGGAAGAAGGCTTATTCGACGCCCCGCCCATGTACCAAATTGTGATGGGCACCCGTTGGGGGTTGCCGGCCACCCCTGAAACTCTGATATACATGCGTGACTTATTGCCAAAAGGGGCTAACTGGGCAGCGTTCGGTATAGCTCGGATGCAAATGCCTATGGTTGCCCAAACAGTTCTGTTGGGCGGCAATGTGCGAGTAGGTTTGGAAGATAACCTTTATCTCAGTCGCGGTGTTTTTGCCACAAATGGCCAACTGGTGGAACGAGCGAAAATGATTATTGAGTGTTTAGGTTATGAAGTGGCTACTCCAGATGAGGCCAAAAAAATACTGCGCATCGGTACCTGATAAGAGATGAATCCATTATCCCAATTTTTTTTGATACTTTATCGAGCTGATAAAATGAAGAAAATAACACTAGCATACCCTGTTGTAGGATCATTGATAGTTTGCTTGATACAGATTTTTTATTCGCCAGTATTTGCCGGTGAATCATATTCTCCTTATGCTGGACGGTCCTACCCAAAGAATGTTTATTGGGGCGATACCCATCTTCATACTAGTTTGTCTATGGATGCCAATGTTTATGGCAATAAAAACTTGGGCCCGGAGGAGGCTTACCGTTTTGCCAAAGGTGAAGCAGTTACAACAAGCAAAGGTGATACGGCGAGGTTACATCGCCCATTAGATTTTCTTGTTATTGCTGATCATGCAAGCAACATGGGTGTTTTGAATAGTATTGAAGCAGGAGGCGTTGGCATCCTAACGTCCGAGAGGAGAAAACGTTGGGCCAGGTGGTTAGAAAAGGCAAAGTTAATTAATTACACTAATCCTGAAAAATCATACAAAATTCTTTCAGAACTTATGTCTGACGGTTGGATGAAAGGGCCGCCAGGAGATAACAAGTTTCGCCGTTCTCTATGGGAAAGTGTGGCTGCACTGGCGGATGAGCATAATGATCCGGGCCGTTTTACGGCTTTAATCGGGTATGAATGGACAAGTTTATTCAATTTACATCGGGTGGTGGTTTTCAGAGATGATGCAAGTAAGGTAAGTCAAATTACTCCTCTTCCTGCCTATGATAACTGGGATCCTGAAAACCTTTGGGAATTTTTGGGGGAGTATGAAAGTAATACGGGCGGCGAAGTTCTGGCCATTCCTCATAATAGCAATTTAAGCATTGGTGTCATGTTCGCTCTTCAAGATGCGAAGGGTAATCCACTCTCGAAACGTTATGCTATTACCCGTAATCGCTGGGAACCTCTTCTTGAGGTAACTCAGATTAAGGGAGATAGTGAGACCCACCCGGTACTTTCCCCTAGAGACGAATTTGCCGATTATGAGACGATGACAGCGGAAGATATATCTCCCAAGGCTGTGGCGTCTTTTAGGCTAACTCATAGCTATACAGACTATGAGAATTGGTACGATGAGAGACGACGCACGCAAGAAAATTTTGATTGGATGCGCCCTTATGAATATGCACGTTCGGCGCTAAAGCTTGGATTGGGCCAACAAGCCAAGCTGGGCATTAACCCTTTTAAGTTTGGCATGATTGGCAGTACAGACTCACACACATCTTTAGCTACCGCAGACGAAAGCAATTTTTGGGGAAAGATCACGTCAGCAGAACCCCACAAGAACCGGATTGCAGGACCATGGCATCCTATGTTGAAAACAGCGGGTACTCAATCTCATGGGTGGAGTATGAATGCTAGTGGTTACGCTGCCATCTGGGCAGAGGAAAACACACGCGAAGCTTTATTCGCTGCGATGAAACGCAAAGAAGTCTATGCCACTACAGGACCACGGATGAAGGTACGGTTCTTTGGTGGTTGGGATTATCAATCCGATGACGCCTTTAAATCCGACCTTGCCAGAATTGGCTACAGCAAGGGCTTGCCTATGGGAGGTGACCTGACTAATGCTCCTAAGGGTAAGGCTCCGAGTTTTCTTATTCGCGCTGTAAAAGACCCGGATGGTGCCAACCTCGACCGGGTGCAGGTTATTAAAGGTTGGCATGATCAACAGGGCAAGTTACATGAAAAAATCTACAACGTCGCCCTATCCGGTAGCCGCCAGACCAACTGGAGGGGAAAAGTAGAAGCGGTTGGTAATACCGTGGATATTCCAGATGCAAGCTACACCAATACCATTGGTGATCCTGAATTAGCCGTTGTTTGGGAAGACCCGGATTTTGATAAAGACGAACTCGCCTTTTATTACCTTCGCGTACTGGAGATCCCTACACCGCGTTGGACTGCTTACGATGCGAAGTTCTTTGGTCTAACTGATATTTCTAAAGAAGTGCCGATGGTAACTCAGGAGAGGGCCTACACCTCACCCATTTGGTATAGCCCGGGGGTGCGACATGACTAATCAAAAACTGGCAATCGGTATTATTGGCTTGGGCGGTGTTGCCCAAGCTCATTTACAGGCCTTCGACCTTTTAGATAATCTCACTATCGTCTCCGTCTGCGATGTTAGAGCGGATGTAGTCGATGCAGTCTCTAAACGCGTGTCGGCAAAAGGCTATACCGATTGTCGGGATCTTCTCGCCGCCGGCAATATTGACCTGGCCATGGTGCTGACGCCTGCATCAACACACAGAGAAATCGTTGAAGCCGTTGCCGACCAAGGCATACACGTGTTTTGTGAAAAGCCTATCGCCGTCACTCTGGGCGATGCTCAAGCCATCGTGGCGGCCTGCAAACAAGCCAAGGTGAAACTCTTTTATGGCTCTTGTTATCGGTATTTACCTGCCGTCAATAAAGCTAGAGAACTTATCCAGTCGGGAGCGATTGGCGAAATACAGCTAATGACCGAGCAGTTAATTGGCGGCCGAGGTAAAGAACATTATAGAGAACTGCCACCTATCCATTATCCTCTCAACGGCCCCGGTGGCCCCGGTATGGGGTTGGTGGATCATGGCATTCATCTGATTGATATTTTTTCCTGGCTCAGTGGTGCCGAAGTAGTTTCAGTACAAGGTAAAGGTCTTATTTCAGGCGCACCGGCATCCAGTGAGTTTATGGCGATGCAACTGGCTAACGGTGCGATGGGACATTTGATTTATAACGCGGCGACCTATTCCACGGGCTTGCCGAACGAGGGCATGTTTAGTGGCGGCCAGGCCTGGTTGACCGATGCATCTGTTGCGGAGTCGGGTGCTTGGGAAACTGAACCTGGTTCAATTTCTGTTTACGGCAGTAAGGGTTCTCTACGTATCTTCCACTACACCAATGCGCTGTTTCTTAATCAGGGCGAAGGTCCCAGACAAATCACATTAAATGGTCGTCCTGCCTTTGGTCATTTTGCTACCCAACTAGAAGATTGTGCTGATGCCATCCAAAGAGACAAAGAACCCACCGTAACGGGGGAGGATGGTGTCCGAGCCTTGAAGGCGTTACTGGGAGTCTATCAATGAGTGATTGTAAAAGGTTATCCCGTGGCATGGTGATCTCCTACCTAGGAAGCATACCCACTATAGATGACAGTGTTTTTATCGCACCCAACGCTACAGTGATTGGTGATGTGCACATCGAAATCGATTCCAGCATCTGGTTTGGCGCGGTGCTGCGTGGCGATGAAGTCGCTATATGTATCGGTAAACGGAGCAATATACAGGACGGCGTCATCATCCATGGTGATGAAGGGCAGAACGTTGAGATTGGTGATGACGTCACCATTGGTCATGGTGCCATTATTCACGGTTGCAAGATTGAAAATGGTGCATTGATTGGTATGGGGTCCATTATCCTTGATGGTGTCGTGGTTGAGCGGGGTGCGTTGGTAGCGGCCGGTGCTGTGGTAAGTCCCGGTAAACGCGTGAGCGCCAATACGTTGTGGGCAGGTGTTCCAGCAAAACCGATTCGAGAATTGGATAAGGATACGCAAAACACATTGTTGAACGGTGTAGAACATTACCAGCGACAGTCGGGTATTTATCGCAGCGTAGACGTTAAAAAAGTGTGAAAAGTTTTATTAATACCCGCTAACACTAGTGTTATTTAATACGCGGAAGAAAATTTCAAACTCCCGATATTAACGGCAAAACAGAAATATATATCTACACGCCGCGCAATGGCGACGGTGTCCAAGGGATAAAATCATAGGGCTGCTCAATGACTAAGATTATTTTTTCTCAACCAAAAAAACGATGGTACAACTAAACGATGAAACAGCTTATGAAAGGTACTCCTCGATTTTCATGTTACTTAATTTCAGTATTTTTTCTAGTTGGCGATGTTTTTGCGGAGGAAACACACAAGGATAATTTCCCAAATACCTATTCTGTTGACACCAACCGAATGTATCCAATGAATGTCTACTGGGGGATACCCATTTACACACCAACCTGTCAGTCGATGCTTATAATGCAAACAACAAGCTTTCACCAGATGATGCCTACCGACTTGCTCTTGGTGAAGTCATTGAGGGATCTGGTGGGGTGTCGATACGGCGTCGGCGCCCTTTAGACTTTCTTGTAATAGCGGATCATGCGGAAAATATGGGTTTGATGACCGAACTTGAGTCAGGAAATCAAGCACTCCTCTCTTCTGTAACTGGCAAGTACTGGTATGAAAGATTACAAACGATACTCCCAGGACTTAGAGAGACAGAGGCAATTGGTTATGAAGACCGGTGGCCTTTGGTCGAAGAGGGATTAACAAAAGGATCTGTTGGTGACCTTAGCTTCCGTCGTTCGATTTGGAACAGAGTAGCCACTATGGCAGATCAGTACAATAACCCTGGTGTGTTCACCGCATTTGTTGGGTATGAATGGACATCAATGGAATTTTTTATCCACCGAGTGGTACTTTTTAAGGACTCTGCTGATAAGGCCGGGCAAGTTTTACCTTTCTCCCAATTTGATAGTGACAAGCCGGAAGATTTATGGGCGTATCTTGAAGACTATAGTGAGAGAATCGGTGGTGATGTCTTTGCTATTCCTCACAACGGTAATTTAAGCCGTGGACATATGTTCACACTGGAAGATTCAAATGGCAGGTCCTTGACGCGTCACTACGCGCAAATGCGTAGCCGCTGGGAACCGTTGTTTGAAGTTGCTCAAGAAAAAGGCGACAGTGAAACACATCCTTCCCTTTCGCCAACTGACGAATTCGCGGATTTTGAAACACAGGAGTGGCACGATCCAAAAAAGGAGAAAGCTTTAGGTCATGAATATGAATATGCGCGTTCGGCCCTTAAGTTAGGGCTGGGTCAGCAAGCTGAACTTGGTGTTAACCCTTTTAAGTTTGGCATGATAGCAAGCACTGACAACCATCTATCTATGCCTGGGAGTGGTGAATATAGTTGGGATGCTCTAAAGCCCCTGTTAAATCTTGTTACGGCTTATCCTAAGCTAAGTTCCTCCGGGTATGCAGCCGTGTGGTCAAGAGAGAATACGCGTGAATCAATATTTGCAGCCATGAAGCGCAAAGAAACCTACGCAACCACAGGTTCGCGTATAACCGTGCGTTTTTTTGGTGGTTGGGAATATGACGCTAACGATGTATTTAGACCTAATTTTGCTCAGATTGGCTACCACAAAGGCGTACCCATGGGTGGTGATCTAACAAATGCTCCCAAAGATAAGGCGCCAAGTTTCCTTATTCGTGCAGTGAAAGACCCCGATGGTGCTAATCTTGATCGAGTGCAAGTTATTAAGGGCTGGCGTGACAAAACGGGAGAGCTTCATGAAAAAATTTATGATGTCGCCTTATCTGATGATCGCACAGTCGGGGTCAATGGAAAGGTACAGCCGGTGGGCAATACAGTTGATGTGAATAAAGCCGATTACATTAATAGCATCGGTGATCCAGAATTGGCGGTGATGTGGCAAGACCCAGACTTCGATAGAGATGAGCAAGCGTTCTATTATGTACGCGTGCTGGAAATCCCAACTCCGCGTTGGACAACTTCGTATATGCAGTATTGGAAACGAGATTATCCTAAGGAAGTTCCTACTGTAATACAACAGCGTGCTTATACTTCCGCTATCTGGTTCAGCCCGGCGGTGCAACAAGAGGTTGTCATGACTGTTGTTGAAGAGAAAAATAGATAATACGGGTCTTATTATTTTCCTGATTTGGTTTAGTGAAGAGTTCTCGTTCTGTTGAATATTGGTCTCGGCAAACGCGTGATTGCCAATACCTTGTGGGCAGGTGTTCTAGCAAAACCGATCGTGACTTGGATAGGGATACACAAAATACTTTATTGAAAGGTGCAGAACATTACCAGCGACAGTCGGGTATTTACTGCAGCGTAGATGTTAAAAATTTTTGAACAGTATTTATTAATACCCGCTAACACTCGTGCTATTTAAACGCGGGAGAAAATTTCAAGCTCCCGATCTTAACAGGTAAAACAGAAATACATATCTACTCGCCGCGCAATGTTGGTGGTGTCAAACGGATAATTTATAGGAGTACTCAATGACCAAAACCTTAACTCAAACTCTGCACCACGCACAGCAAGACTACACAAGCCGCACCCCAAAAAGTAAAGCAGCCATCGACCGGGCCTCAGATGTGTTGCCGGGTGGAAACACCCGTTCGGTGCTGCATTTCCCCCCGTACCCATTGGTATTTAAAAGTGCCTCGGGCGGTACGCTGACGGATATCGATGGTCATAGTTACAAAGACTTTCTCAATGATTTTTCAGCTGGGCTCTACGGCCACTCACAGGCTCAAATCCAAGCCGCCATCGTGGGCGCGATGGACAAGGGTCTTAGCTTTGGCGGTATCAATCAGAACGAAGAAGCATTAGCACGTGTATTGGTCGAGCGTTTTCCGGCACTGGAAAAAGTGCGCTTTACCAACTCGGGTACCGAAGCCAACATCATGGCCCTGACCACTGCACGGGTAGTGACCGGTCGCGATAAAATTTTGGTGATGCGAGACGCCTACTACGGCAATTGTATCTACCTCTCGCCAGCCGCCGCACGCACTAACGCGCCCTATGATTTTGTTTTTGGCCGCTTTAACGATTTGGCTAAAACCGAGCAAGCCGTCAAGTATTGCGAGGGTGGCTTGGCCGCGATTTTGGTTGAAACCATGATGGGTGCAGGCGGTTGTATTCCGGCCGACAAGCCCTTCTTGCAGGGCTTACGCGATCTCGCAGACCGCACGGGCGCAGTGCTGATTTTTGACGAAGTGGTCACCTCCCGTTTTGGCGCAGCTGGCGCGCAAGGGGAGTACGGCATCACACCCGATATGATGAGCTGCGGTAAATACCTCGGCGGTGGCGGTACCTTTGGTGCCTTTGGCGGTCGCGCCGATTTGATGGCCATCTACGATGCCAATCGCGCCGATGCGGTTATGCACGGAGGCACCTTTAATAATAATGTTATCACCATGGCCGCTGGCTTGACTGGGCTGCGAGATATTTACACTCCTGAAGTTGCTGCAGAATTTCTTGTAACTGGCAACCGCTTCCGTGAAGAACTCAATGCGATCGCCCGGGAAAAAGCTGTGGCGGTGCAAGCTGTTGGTGTTGGCTCTGTGATGACTTTTCACTTTCACAACCAACCCGTGCGCTTTCCAGAGCAGATGGCTTTGAGCCATCCTGAAGCAAAAGCCTTGTTCCATTTGGCCATGCTGGAGCGGGGAATTTATCTGGCCAGTCGAGCCTTTGTCAGCCTGTCGATTGCACAAACCGAAGAAGACTTTAGCGCGTTTAAGGTGGCCTTCGCCGACGTGTTGGACATCCACGGTACGTTGTTTAATCAAGCGGCTGAAGCGATGGCCGTATCAGAAATGGCCGAAGTGTAATGACGGCGAATCATTCTATGAACGCGATGGTCGCGGGGGTCCATATGGTGCCCTTCAAGAAACCGGGCCAACAGCGCCCCTTCCGGGTAATGGGTGCCGAAGCTATTCTGGGTGCGCTTAACGATGCCGGCCTCGACAGTCGGGACATTCAACAAGCCTATGCCAGCTATGGGGCCGGTGATACCGGTTGTGGTCAACATGCCCTCTATGATGCTTTTCAAACGGGCATTCCTGTCTTTAATGTTAACAACGCCTGTTGCTCCGGCTCTTCGGCCCTGTTTCTGGCGCGCCAAGCAGTGCTATCCGGGCAAGTCGATTGCGCGTTGGCCTTTGGTTTTGAAGAAATGCCGCCGGGGGCTATCGAAACAGTTTGGAACGATCGGGAAGGGTCTCGTGATCGTATCGATCAGCTGCTGGATGCTCAGGGTGTTGAACCCGGGCCACTTGCACCGCGTTGGTTCGGCGCGGCCGGCCGACAGTACCTCGACCGCTATGATGCTACGCCTGAACTGTTTGCACAGGTGGCAGTGAAAACCCGCAAGCACGCCCAAGCCAACCCCCTTGCTTTGTTTCGCACACCCATCACGGTAGAGGAAGTCATGGCCTCGCCAATGATCTATGGGGGCTACCTCACCAAACTGATGTGCTGCCCCCCTTCGTGCGGCGCAGCTGCAGCGATTATTGTTAGCGAGCGCTTCGCCAAAAAGCGGGGCATCACCCATGGGGTAGAAATGATTGCTCAAGTGATGGCAACGGATACCGAAGCCTCCTGGCAAGATCCAATGCATGCCGTTGGCAAAGAGATGGTCAGTCGGGCAGCGCAACAGGTGTATGAAGAGGCTGGAATCGGTCCGAATGAGGTGGACGTGATCGAATTGCACGACTGCTTTACCCCCAACGAAATACTTACCTACGAAAACCTGGGTTTGTGCGAGGAGGGCGGTGCCAGCCGCTTGGTGGCCGATGGCGACAACACCTACGGTGGCCAATGGGTCGTCAATCCCTCGGGCGGCTTAATGTCCAAGGGGCATCCTGTCGGCGCTACTGGCTTGGCTCAGTGTACTGAACTGGTGAAACAGCTACGGGGGCAAGCGGAGCAACGGCAAGTGCCGGGAGCCCGCATCGGCTTGCAACACAATATCGGTTTAGTGGCCGGCGTTATCGTCACCCTGTATCGCAAGCAATAAGAGGAAACAGCGCATGAATATCATTGATTTTTTTGACCGAGGCGCGATGCATCATCCGCAACGCACCTGCCTGACCGACGGCGAACAGACCCTGAGTTATCGCGAGACTCAAGACTACACCCATCGCATTGCCCTAGCCTTGCAAGCGCAGCAGGTGGGAGAGGACAACAAAGTGGCGATCTGCAGTCCCAATCACATGATGGGTTTTTTGGCGATGTTGGGTATTTTCCGGGCTGGTGCGGTGATGGTACCGATTAACGCCAAAAACGCACTGGAAGAAAATATCACTATCCTACAGGGCACGGATGTGGAGTGGTTATTTTACCACTCGGATTTTGAAGCCATGGTGGCTGAGATTCGTATCAGGGTGCCTGCTATCTGTGGTTTTGTCTGCGTGGACAAAGCGGGCAAAGAAGTCCCGATGCTTGAAACTTGGTGTCAAGGCTTCGATGGACAGGCCGAGTCACTGCCAGAAAACCCAAACCGTTTGACCTTGTTAGGTGCCACCGGCGGTACCACCGGCCAGCCGAAGGGCGTACGCCTGACCGACCGTTGCATTGAGACAATGGTGGCGTGCTACCTGGCCAACATGCCCTGTGAGCAACCACCCGTTCACTTGGTTGTTGCCCCAATGACCCACGCCGCTGGCGGAACCGCATTCTCATTATTGCCACTGGGTGGCACTCAGCTGTTTATGGCCGAGGTGGAGCCGGAAGTCATTATGCAGATGATCGAGCGCCATAAAGTCACCCACCTTTTTCTGCCGCCGACGGTTATCTACGTCATGTTATCCCACCCGAAGGTACGCGATTATGACTACAGCTCACTCAAGTACTTTCTCTACGCTGCCGCCCCCATGTCCGCCGATAAGTTACGCCAGGCCATCGAGGTATTTGGCCCGGTAATGGTGCAGAGCTATGGTCAGGCGGAGGCCCCCATGATTTGCACCTTTATGTCGGCACAGGATCATCTCGACGCTTTAAAATCTGGCAATGAACATCGACTGTTTTCCTGTGGCAGGGCGACCGCCTTCGCGCGTGTCGCCATTATGGACGACGAGGGCAAGCTGCTCGGGCACAATACAAAGGGGGAAATTGTCGTGCGTAGCTCGTTGGTGATGGACGGCTATTACAACCTCGAAGCCACCCAAGAGTCTCGCGCTTATGGTTGGCATCATACCGGGGATATCGGCACCATCGACGATGACGGCTTTGTGTATATTGTTGACCGAAAAAAAGACATGATCATCAGCGGTGGTTTCAACGTCTTCCCTTCAGAAATCGAGCAGGTGATCTGGTCCCATCCCGCGGTACAGGACTGTGCCGTGATCGGTGTGCCTGATGAAAAATGGGGTGAGGCGGTCAAGGCGGTGGTTGAAAAAGTACCTGACAATATTTTCAGTGAGGAGGATATAGAAGCTGAAATTATCACGCTCTGCAAAGAAAAGCTGGGCAGTGTTAAAGCCCCAAAAACGGTGGAAGTTTGGCAAGCCTTGCCGAGAAGCCCGGTTGGGAAAGTACTGAAAAAAGAGATACGCAAGACCTTCTGGCAAGATCAAGCGCGGGCTATTTAGTGATACCTAAGCCGACCCACAACCAGAACCTGACAACCCACATAACCAATGCCGTAATGGATACACCTCGTGAATAAAGCTAAAGAGCAGTTTGATGATCTACAAAAACGGCGCAGTGCCGCTCAAGCCCAAGGCGGCCCAGAAAAAATTCAGCGCCACCACCAACGCGGCAAACTCACCGCCCGCGAGCGCGTAGAGCGCTTACTCGATCCTGACAGCCTGCAGGAAATTGGCTTGCTCGCCTCCCATCACGGTCAAAAGCCCAGTGAGCCCATAACCCCCGCCGATGCCCTGATTGCAGGCATGGGGCAAATCCATGGACGCCCCGTCTGCTTCTTTGCCGAAGACGCCACTCTGTTTGGTGGATCGCTGGGTGAAATCAACTTTGCCAAACGTCAACGTATTTACGCGATCGCTGCGCGGGAAAAAATACCGCTTATCAGCTTGTTAGATGGTGCCGGCTTTAGAGCGCAATCAATGCTCGACGCCGTAGAAGGCGCCCCCTGTATTGGTCACACCATTGACCTGGCTCGTCTATCCGGCAGTGCCCCCACCATCGCTATGATTATGGGCGCCTGTGCGGGTGAGCCCGCTCTCAACGCTGCCCTAATGGAATACGCCATTATGGTCAAAGGCACCGGCATGATCGCTGCAGGTGGGCCACCGGTAGTGAAAGCGTCCACCGGTGTCACGGTTACCAAAGAAGAACTAGGCGGCACCAGTGTGCATGCCGA
>Ga0115547_1001461_pt1 | contig 14082 bp, 7 predicted proteins | sample COGITO_mtgs_1004_3_FD_87185 | JGI IMG/M metagenome (GOLD analysis project Ga0115547, IMG submission 87185) | Pelagic marine microbial communities from North Sea - COGITO_mtgs_100420 | ecosystem: Environmental > Aquatic > Marine > Epipelagic | place: Germany:Helgoland, sampling site Kabeltonne...
TAGAAAAGCACTTCGTCTCATGAAAATGGCTGAAAAGTTTAAAATTCCAGTTGTTACATTATTAGATACTCCAGGAGCTTACCCAGGATTAGAAGCAGAAGAGAGAGGGCAAGGAGAAGCGATTGCTCGAAATATTCTAGAAATGACCCGGTTAAAAACACCTATAATTACCATTGTTATCGGTGAGGGAGCTTCAGGTGGAGCACTAGGAATAGGTGTTGGGAATAAAGTTTTTATGATGGAAAACACTTGGTATACTGTAATTTCTCCTGAATCTTGTTCATCCATTTTATGGAGAAGTTGGGAGTATAAAGAGCAGGCAGCCGCTGCTTTGAAGTTAACTGGTGATGACATGAAAAGGTTAAAATTAATTGATGGAATTATCAAAGAACCTGTTGGTGGTGCACATTCTAATAGAGAAGGAGCTTTTGAAGCTGTAAAAAATACGATTCTAACTTCATTTGAAGAACTTAAGGATTTATCAGAGAAAGAGATTGTATCTACTAGAATGGATAAGTATGCTCAAATGGGGGTTTATAAAGAATAAAGAATTACATATAAACAAAAAAAGTCGAAATTTATTTCGACTTTTTTTGTTTTAAATTCCTGGTAATCCAACTAATAACTCTCTCAATGCCGGGTCCGCTGGACTTTTGGCATTGCTATCTATTAGGTTTCCTTCAGGATCTATTAAGATAAATCTAGGGATACTGGTAATCATATATTCTCTAGAAAATCGTGCATCATCTTTACCTGCCCATAATTGATACCCAGAAAGGTTTCTTTTTCTAACCATGGTTATCCATTTATCTCGAGCTTTTTCCCAACTTCCATTAGATCGTCTGTCATCATCTGTGGATATACTCACAAAAGAGATGTTTTTATCTTGAAACTCTTTTTCTAATTTTTTTAAATAAGGAAATTGAGCAATACATGGTCTACACCAAGTAGCCCAAATATCTATATAAATATACTTTCCTCTGAAGTCTGAAAGCGATGAGGTATTTCCATTATAATTTTCATAATTAGAAAAATCTGGAGCTTTATTTCCTTTTTTTAATTTTTCTTCAGTTCTTCTTTGTTGCAATATACGAGCATGCATTTGATCGTAATTATCTAATAATTTGTCAAAAAAAGTATTGTTTTGAGTATTAGATTCTTCTAGCATACTGTCATTTGCATTTGGATATAAAGCAGCTATACTGTCCATTCCATTTTTGAAGAAATTTATTTTGTTTAAAAAAGCTTCTTTCTCTAACATTACAAACCCCTCAATACTTCCTGCAGTTAATCCAAAATTGTACCTATCAATAAAAAGATTATTACTATCTGCCCCTTCATCGTTTCCTCGATAGTTAAAACTTGTAAAAAAAATTGAAGCATTACCAGTTAACTTTAAATGGTATCCATTTTTTAAAAAAACAATTCCTCTTCCACTGTTTGGAGAATATAGACTATATAAACTTGCTTCTGAAATTTTTAAGGTGTCTTTAAAACTACCGTCTTTAGAAATTGTAATAATTTTATTTAATCCGTTACCTGTAATAGTTAGGGTAGAATCTTTACTGTTATCTATGGCACCACTAAAAGTAATAAAACCGGAGGGGTGTTCTGATTTACAAGAGATTAGGAAGGTGATAAACAGGATGAAAAACGAACATCTTTTCATTAATTTAATTTGAAAATTTGTTCAAAGATAATAACTATTAAATTAGAAAAATTGTTAAATTTTGTTGCATAATCAACATCGATTGTAGACTTTTACATGTAGAAGCACACTGTATGGATTTAACACATGAAATAGGCTCTAATCCGCTAGATCTTAGTATTATACAAGACATTTTAAGACAAGACAAAAAATTAGTACTTTCTTTGGATGCCGAGTCACGTATAAAAAAATGCAGAACTTATTTAGACACAAAAATAACAACTGCATCCAAACCCATTTATGGTATAAATACTGGATTTGGTGCTTTGTATAATGTAAAAATTAAGGGTGAGAATTTACAAAAGCTCCAGGACAATTTAGTCATGAGCCACGCATGTGGAACAGGAGATGAGGTTCCTGATGAAATTGTAAAACTGATGTTGTTGTTAAAAATACAATCATTAAGTTATGGTCATTCAGGAGTTCAGCTTGCAACGGTAAACCGGTTGATTAATTTTTATAATAGTAATATTTTTCCAGTAGTTTATGAACAAGGTTCTCTTGGTGCCTCTGGTGATTTATCTCCTTTAGCTCATTTAGCCCTGCCATTAATTGGATTGGGAGAGGTTAAATATAATGATCAACGGATTTCTGGAAAAGAGATTCTAGATCGTTTTAATTGGGAAAAAATTAATCTTCAATCTAAAGAAGGTTTAGCGTTATTAAATGGAACCCAGTTTATGACAGCTTATGGAATTTATAACTTAATAAAATCTCATAAACTATCATACTTGTCAGATTTAATAGCAACTATTTCTTTAGAAGCTTTTGATGGTAGAATAGATCCGTTTAATGAATTGGTACATTTAGTTCGCCCACACAGCGGTCAATTAAAAACAGCTAAAAGAGTTGAAGAATTTTTACAGGATAGTCAGTTAATTAATCAAGACAAGCAGCACGTTCAAGATCCATATTCATTTCGTTGTGTCCCACAAGTTCACGGGGCAACAAAGGACACTATTAAATTTGTTACAAATACGTTTTTAACTGAAATTAACTCAGTGACTGACAATCCTAATATTTTTGTTGAAAAAGATCAAATTATTTCTGGTGGAAACTTTCATGGTCAACCATTAGCATTAACCCTAGATTTTTTAGCCATAGCTATGGCAGAATTAGGAAATATTTCAGAACGTAGAACGTATCAATTAGTATCAGGACACAGACATTTACCGCCCTTTTTAGTTTCTAAGCCAGGACTAAATAGTGGCTTTATGATACCTCAATATACTGCAGCAAGCATTGTAAGTCAAAATAAACAATATGCAACCCCAGCAAGTGTAGATTCTATAGAGTCAAGTAATGGTCAAGAAGATCATGTAAGTATGGGAGCAAATGGAGCTACTAAATGTAAAAAAGTAGTTGATAATATTCAAACTATTTTAGCCATAGAATTGTTTACAGCCTCTCAAGGCTTATCATTTAGTAACATGAAAAGTTCTCCATTTTTAGAATCGTTTATTGCTGCATTCCGAAAGGAAGTAACATTAGTTAAGGAAGATAGAGTAATGCATGAAGACATCATGAAATCTTCTTTGTTTATTAATTCATTAGAAATAGATGCTAGTGAATTGTTCTAGGTATTATTTTATTAATTCTAATTCAAAAGAACAAGGAGCTACTAGTTTGTAAAACTAAAAAACCCAAACAATATGTTTGGGTTTTTGTTTACTCTTTTGCTTCAGTCTTTTTTTCTTTTACTTTTTCGCCTTTTTTAATTTTTATGGTTAGCTCGTTTTTTTTATCGTCTAAATCCATGAAAATTGTATCGCCTTCTGCTAACTTAGAATTAACAATTTCTTCAGCTAGAGCATCTTCAATATATTTTTGAATGGCTCTTTTTAAAGGTCTAGCTCCATACTTTTTATCAAATCCTTTGTCAGCTATGTAATCTTTTGCTTTGTCGCTTAGCTTTAGTGTATAGCCTAAATCAAGTATTCTGCTAAGTAATTTATCTAGTTCTATGTCTATGATAGAATGAATGTCATGTCTTTCTAATGTATTAAAAACAATAATATCATCAATTCTGTTCAAAAATTCTGGCGCAAATGATTTTTTTAAGGCACCTTCTATAATTCCTTTTGCATGTTCATCGGATTGATTTTTTCTGGCAGCAGTTCCAAATCCAACACCAGAACCGAAATCTTTAAGCTGTCTAGCACCAATGTTAGACGTCATGATAATGATGGTGTTTCTGAAATCAATTTTTCTACCTAGGCTATCTGTAATATGTCCATCGTCTAAAATTTGTAATAACATATTAAAAACATCTGGATGTGCTTTTTCAATTTCGTCCAATAATACTACTGCATAAGGTTTTCTTCGAACTTTTTCTGTTAATTGACCACCTTCTTCATACCCAACATAACCAGGAGGTGCTCCAATTAATCTTGACATAGCAAATTTTTCCATGTATTCACTCATGTCAATTCTAATCAAGGAATCATCAGAATCAAATAATTCTCTAGCTAGTACTTTGGCTAATTGAGTTTTACCCACACCAGTTTGTCCTAGAAAAATAAAAGAGCCTATAGGTTTATTAGGGTCTTTTAAACCAACTCTATTTCTTTGAATAGCTTTTACAACCTTCGCAACAGCTTGGTCTTGACCTACTACTTTTCCTTTAATCATTTGAGGGAGTTCTCCGAGTTTATGACTTTCTGCCTCCGCGACTCTATTAACAGGGATTCCTGTCATCATAGAAACTACCTCTGCTACATTGTCTTCAGTTACAAGTTCTCTGTTTAATTTAGAATCATCTTCCCATTGTTGTTGAGCAGAATGTAATGCAGCTTCAATGTTTTTTTCATCATCACGAAGTTTTGCAGCTTCTTCGTATTTTTGACCATTTACTGCTTTTGTTTTACTGCTTCTAATATTTTCTAGTTGCTTTTCTAGTTCAAGAACTTGCTCAGGCACTACGATGCTTGTGATATGAATTCTAGAACCTGCCTCATCTAAAGCATCGATGGCTTTATCGGGCAAATATCTGTCTGTCATATATCTATTTGTTAATTTAACACAAGCCTCAATAGCTTTGTCTGTGTAATTTACATTGTGATGAGACTCATACTTTTCTTTAATATTGTATAATATTTGAATAGTTTCCTCTACACTGGTTGGATTCACAATTATTTTTTGAAATCGTCTTTCTAGAGCACCATCTTTCTCAATATTGGTTCTGTACTCATCTAAAGTAGTGGCACCAATACATTGTATTTCACCTCTTGCCAAAGCTGGTTTTAACATGTTAGATGCATCTAAAGATCCTGTGGCGCCTCCAGCCCCAACTATGGTGTGAATTTCATCAATAAACAAAATGATATCATCATTTTTTTCCAACTCATTCATCAAAGCTTTCATTCGCTCTTCAAACTGTCCTCTATATTTTGTTCCAGCTACTAAACTGGCTAAGTCTAGAGAAACAATTCTTTTATCAAAAAGGATTCGAGATACTTTTCGATTAACAACTCTGATAGCTAATCCTTCAGCTATGGCAGATTTACCAACACCTGGTTCTCCAATTAACATGGGATTATTTTTCTTTCTTCTGCTTAAAATTTGAGAAACACGTTCAATTTCTTTGTGTCGCCCAACTACAGGATCTAATTTGCCAGTTTCAGCTAAAAAAGTTAAATCTCTTCCAAAATTATCTAGAACTGGAGTTTTAGTTTTTTTGTTTGTTTTCCCCTTTTGTGATTGATCATATGGGTTCGATTTTTCTGAAGCAAACTCACCCTCATCCGAGGAAGGTGTTTCAGCTATTGGATTAGATGGTAAGATGTCATGATTAGTGTCAGTGTGAAGTTCTTTGTAAAGAGCTTTTGCTTGATCGTAATCAACATCGTATTTATTTAAAAGTTTTGTAGAGGGTTCATTTTCATTTCTTAAAATACACAATAACAAATGAGCTGTGTCAATGGCTTCACTTTGATACAATTTTGCCTCTAAAAAAGTAGTCTTTAGTGCTTTTTCAGCTTGCCTTGTCAAATGGAGGCTTTTTTTCTTATTTCCTTCAAGAATACTTGGAGCTGCTGGATTTAGTATTTCAAGTTTTTTTCTAACTAAATTTAAATCAATCTCTAATGTTAGTAATATTTCTATTGCTTTTCCGTCTCCCTTTCGAATTAATCCAAGCAGTAAGTGTTCAGTGCCAATGAAGTCATGACCTAATCTTAATGCTTCCTCTTTACTAAAAGTGATCACATCTCTTACCTTTGGTGAAAAATTATCGTCCATATATCGCCTTTTCTTTATTGTAAATTTAACCTTTTTTAGGAAATAAATCGCAAAAAGAGTGCCATCAATCATAAACTGACAATTTGACCCTCAAAATACCATCAGAAAGGCTTGTAAATCAAGGGTATAAATCGTGTTGAAATTTTATCAATAAATGTTAATAACTATGGGCTTTTCAAGTACTAATATCTTTGTCAAAAATAGGAATTATAGTATCTTGCTAATTGTAAAAAAATAAGTATAAAATAAACAATAAATACAAGGTATGGCAGAGGGAGAAAAGTTGATTCCTATTAACATAGAAGAGCAGATGAAATCTGCATATATTGATTATTCAATGTCCGTGATAGTTTCCAGAGCATTGCCTGATGTAAGAGATGGTTTGAAGCCTGTTCATAGAAGAGTTTTGTACGGAATGCATGAATTAGGAATTAAAGCTACAGGTTCTTATAAAAAATCTGCAAGAATCGTCGGAGAAGTTTTAGGAAAGTATCACCCACATGGTGATACATCTGTGTATGATTCTATGGTTAGAATGGCTCAAAATTGGAGTGTTCGTTACATGATGGTAGATGGCCAAGGAAATTTTGGTTCTGTTGATGGAGATAGTCCAGCTGCTATGCGTTATACAGAAGTTAGAATGCAAAAGATATCTGAGGAAATGCTTTCAGATATAGAGAAAGATACAGTAGATCATAGATTAAATTTTGATGATACTTTACAAGAGCCAACAGTTTTACCAACTAGAATTCCAAATCTTTTAGTAAATGGTGCCTCTGGTATCGCTGTAGGGATGGCCACCAATATGGCTCCTCACAACTTAACGGAGGTAGTAAATGGTACTTTAGCTTACATCCAAAATAGAGATATTGAGATAGATGAATTAATGCAACATGTGAAAGCTCCAGACTTTCCAACTGGAGGAATTATCTATGGATATGACGGAGTTAAAGATGCTTTTCACACAGGGCGTGGTCGTATAGTGATGCGTGCAAAAGCTATTATTGAAGAAGTAAAAGGAAGAGAATGTATCATTGTTACTGAAATACCTTATCAAGTCAACAAAGCAGATATGATTAAAAAAACTGCAGAATTGGTTAATGATAAAAAATTAGAGGGAATTTCAAATATTAGAGATGAATCTGATAGAAATGGAATGCGTATTGTGTATGTTCTTAAAAGAGATTCAATTCCTAATATTGTTTTAAATAAACTTTTCAAATACACAAGTCTTCAGACTTCATTTAGTGTAAACAATATTGCTTTGGTAAATGGTAGACCGGAACAATTAAACCTTAAACAATTAATTCATTATTTTGTTGAGCATAGACACGATGTAGTTGTAAGAAGAACAAAATACGAACTTAAGAAAGCTGAAGCAAGAGCTCACATCTTAGAAGGACTAATTATCGCTTCAGATAATATAGACGAGGTTATAAAAATTATTAGAGGATCCAGTAATGCTGATTTAGCAAGAGAAAGCTTAATAAAAAGATTTGAATTATCTGAAATTCAAGCCAAAGCAATCGTAGAAATGCGTTTGCGTCAATTAACTGGTTTAGAGCAAGATAAGCTAAGGGCTGAGTTTGAGGAAATTACAAAAACGATCATAGACTTGAAAGATATTTTGAGTAATGAGCCTAGACGATACCAAATTATTACTGACGAATTAATTGCTGTTAGGGATAAATACGGAGATGAGCGTAGATCTGAGATTGAATATGCAGGTGGAGACATGAGTATAGAAGATATGATTCCCAACACCAAAGTTGTGGTAACCATCTCAAATGCAGGATATTTAAAAAGAACAAACCTTGATGAATATAAAGTTCAAAATAGGGGAGGACGAGGTCAAAAAGGAGTGGCTACTAGAAATGAAGATTTCTTAGAACATTTGTTTGTTGGAACTAATCATCAATATATGTTGTTCTTTACCCAAAAAGGTAAAGTGTTTTGGATGCGAGTTTATGAGATTCCAGAGGGAGGTAAAAACTCCAAAGGTAGAGCAATGCAAAATTTGATAAACATAGAACAAGATGATAAGGTGAAAGCATTTTTAGTGACGCAAGACCTTAAAGATGAAGAATATATTAACAACCATTATGTAATAATGGCTACTAAAAAAGGGCAGGTAAAGAAAACATCTTTAGAACAATATTCTAGACCTAGAACAAATGGAATTAATGCCATTACAATTAGAGAAGGTGATGAGTTACTTGAAGCTAAATTAACATCAGGAGATAGTCAAGTAATGCTGGCTTTAAAATCCGGAAAGTCAATTCGTTTTGAAGAAGCTAAAACTAGACCAATGGGAAGAACTGCCTCAGGGGTAAGAGGAATTACTTTAGCTCATGAAAATGACGAGGTTATTGGTATGGTAGCTGTAAATGATATGGAAAGTAATATTTTAGTAGTTTCTGAAAGAGGTTATGGTAAGCGCTCTAAACTAGAGGATTACAGAGTAACTAATAGAGGAGGTAAAGGTGTAAAAACTTTAAATATATCCGAAAAGACCGGTGATTTAGTAGCCATCAAAAATGTAGATGATTCTAATGATTTAATGATTATTAATAAATCAGGAATTACAATACGAATGGCAGTTGAAGATTTACGTGTGATGGGTAGAGCTACCCAAGGGGTAAAATTAATTAATATCAAAGATTCAGATAGTATTGCTGCAGTAGCTAAAGTAATGCATGAGGAAGAAGATGAAGAAATACTAGCAACAGAGGAAGGTGCCTCTGATGAAAATCAAGAAAATAATAACGAAAATCAAGAATAACAATTATAGAATTAAACTAAATGAAGATGAAAATTAATTTATTAGCATTTGTATTGGGATTAATAACAATGTCAACATTTGCACAAAAAAACGAATTAAAAACTGCAGAAAAAGCCCTTAAAAGCCAAGATTTCACAACAGCGATCTCTGCTATTACTTCGGCTGAATCTCTAATTTCAAATATGGATGTAAAAACCAAGGGGAAGTTTTACTTTTTAAAAGGGAAAGCATATTATGGTTCAAAAGATTTTCAAACTGCTGCTGATTCTTTTGAAAAATTATTCAATTTAGAAATTGAAACAGGTAAATTAAGATATACAGAGCCAGCTACCACTATTCAAAATCAAATGGTTCAAGATGTATATCAAAAAGCTAGTGATTTGTACAGTGCAAAAGACTATAAAAATGCTTCTAATAGTTTTTATTTAACCTACAAATTAAGTAGGCTAGATACTATTTTTATCTACAATGCAGCTGTAAGTTCTAGCCTAGCCAAAGATTACGATACTTCTTTAAAATATTACCAAGAATTACAAGATATGGGGTATACAGGGATATCAAAAGTATACTATGCTACAAATAAGTCTACAGATGAGAAAGAAGATTTAGGAGATAAAAAAAATAGAGATCTGCAAGTAAAATTAGGACTTTATACAAATCCTGTAGATGAGCTTACACCTTCTAAAACAGGTGACATTACAAAAAATGTTGCTTATATACTAAAAAGTCAAGGAAAAACTGATGAAGCTATAAAGGCAGTTGAAGCAGCTAGAGCTTTATATCCAAATGATATAAATTTATTATTAACTCAAGCAGATATTTATTTTCAATTAAAAGACATGAAAAAGTATGGTGAGTTAATTCAAATAGCCATTCAAATAGATCCTAATAACCCTCAACTATTTTTTAACCTTGGTGTAATTAGTTTTGAACAAGGTAAAGTTGATGAAGCTAGAAATAATTACGAAAAAGCAATTGAACTCAAGGAAGATTATGGTGATGCATATTTAAATTTAGCGATCGTTATTATGGATCAGGAAAGAGCAATTGTAGATGAAATGAATCAAAACCTATCTGATTTTGATAAATATGATGAATTATTAGAAAAGCAAAGAGGTGTTCACAGACAGGCACTGCCATATCTAGAAAAAGCCGATAAATATAGTAGAAGTATTAATACTGTTCAATTTTTGATGAATATTTATCAAACGTTAGAGATGGATGAAAAAGCTGTAGAATTTACCGATCTATACAAAGAAATGAGAGATTAGAACAGTCTAATTGATTTCAAAAATTTAAAAGCCAACATACAATGTTGGCTTTTTTTATATTATTTTTTTAATAACTCTTAACTTGTGAGTGTGCATTTTAGTGTCTACGTTGTAAATACCACTATGATCTAGTGTATCTATTCGAACTTTTCCGTGTGCATGAATAATATTGTAATCATTCATGATAATCCCAACATGAACAATATTTCCTTCTTCATTATCAAAAAAAGCCAAATCACCAGGTTCTGACTCTTCAATAAAGCTCAAAACTTCACCTTGTGTTGCTTGATCTTTAGCATCTCTAAGAAGAGAATAGCCACAAAGTTTATAAACTAGTTGAGTAAAACCAGAGCAATCTATACCGAAAGGAGTTTTTCCTCCCCACAGGTATGGAGTATTTAAAAATTGGTATGCTTTCTGAATGAGTTCATGTTTATCTAATTTTTCAGAATACACATTTCCATCATAATAATAGTCTTCAAAGCCCACTATTAGGTGTTGGTTTTTATAAAAAGGAAGTCTAGATCCAATAGCAATTGTACTTAAGTGATTTTTTTTATTGGTTACAAAATCAATTATTTCTGAAGAATAATAATTTGCAGAATCTGCTAACTTATCAAAGGTTTCCTCATCTATTTGTAAATATTGTTTATTGTCTATATATCCCTCATACCCATCAAAACTAAGTCTAATCTTACTCCACTTCTTTTCCTTTTCAAGTATAACAAAGTCTTCTCCAAAAAGAACTTGTGAAACCATTTCTGATGCATCACTAGCTTCAATTCGAAGAGGAACAATACTTAAATTACAAATGCCGTAGAGCATATTTTTTAGTTTAAATTGATTCTATGATCATGGCACTAGCACCTCCGCCACCATTACATATTCCTGCAGCTCCAATTTTAGCGTTATTTTGTTTTAAAACAGATATGAGAGAAATAATTATTCTTGCCCCTGAAACCCCAAGAGGATGACCTAAAGAGACTGCACCACCATTAACATTTACTGAATCATTATTTAAACCCATTATTTTCATATTAGCTAAGCCAACTAAAGCAAAAGCCTCATTTAACTCAAAATAATCCACATCGTCAATGGTAATATTAGCTTTACTTAAAGCTTTTGGAATAGCCTTAGAGGGTGCTGTTGTAAACCACTCAGGTTCATGAGCTGCATCTGCAAAACTTTTAATCTTAGCAATAGGGGTAAGTTTTAACTCTAATGCCTTTTCCATAGACATTAAAATTAGAGCTGCACCACCATCATTAATTGTAGAAGCGTTCGCTGCTGTAACCGTTCCCTCATTTGAAAAAGCAGCTCGTAAAGAAGGAATTTTATCCATCTTAACATTTTTATATTCTTCATCTTCTGTCATAAGAATTGGAGCACCTCTTCGTTGAGGTATTTCAACTGGGGTAATTTCATCAGAGAATTTTCCAGATTTCCAAGCCTCAGAAGAACGCTGGTATGACTGTATTGCATAGGCATCTTGATCTTCTCTAGAAAAACCATATTTAGTTGCACATGCATCTGCGCAAACCCCCATAGCTACTTTGTCATAAGCATCTACTAAACCATCTTTTTGCATGCCATCTTCTAAAGTGGTTGGTCCAAACTTAGTTCCTTGCCTACCATGAAGGTAGTGAGGAATTGAACTCATGTTTTCCATTCCTCCAGCAACCACAATTTCTGTATCACCAAGAGAAATACTTTGAGCAGCTAACATTACAGATTTCATACCAGAAGCACATACCTTATTGATTGTTGAACAAGGAATAGTATCTGGAATACCAGCAAAAATTGCTGCTTGTCTAGCAGGGGCCTGACCAATTCCGGCAGAAACGACATTTCCCATGAAAACTTCATCGATAAGATTTGGATTTAAATTAATTTTATCAAGAGCACCTTTAATGGCGATTGCTCCTAGTTTTGGGGCTGGAATCTTAGAAAGACTACCCATAAAACTGCCTATGGGAGTTCTAGCAACAGAAACAATTACAACTTCTTTGGTTTTCATTTTCAATAATTTTACACATGGTTTATCTAACAAAACTAACTATTTTAAATCAAATTTATTGGGAAACTATCGTTTGAATTTTTGACGTCCATTTTTTTAAGTTAAGTTTGTGACTATATGAAATACTTATGAGTAAAACTGTAAACAACTTATACAAGCATAACGCTGCCATTTATAAAGTTATTCTTTTTTTAATTACAGCATTTGCTATTGTATACCTATTTCCAAAAGGAGGGCAATTTAAATATGAGTTTACTAAGGGTAAACCTTGGCAATATGATAATTTATATGCTCCTTTTGATTTTGCAATAGATAAGGCTGAAGATGAGATTAATGAGGAAATAAAATTAATTGAAGTAACCTCCAAGCTCTATTTTCAATACAATAAAGATATTGTTAAAGAAGTAAAGGAGGCCTATCAATTAAGAATTTCATTACTACAGGTTAATGATTCATTAAATGGGTATGATTTAGAGACTATTGTAGCTCAAGGAAGCGCTGTTATTGATTCTATTTACACAAAAGGTTTTATAGAAGCCACCAGTTTAGGAATTGTTTCTGATAAAAATACTCTCATAGCTCTAAAGGTAGATAATTCTGTTCAAGATGTTATTTACAATAATCTACTAGATTCTAAAGGTGTTTTTGAGCTAATCAAAAATAGTTTAGGTGACCAACCCTATAATTATTCTCAAAATATAAATTTAACTATCCTTTCAGAGGTTATTAAGCCAAACGTATCCTATGATAACGAGTTTACACAAAAAGTTATTGATGAATATGTAAGTGAAATTTCTTTAACTAGAGGGAAAGTCTCATTTGGAGAACTTATTATTTTGAAAGGAGATATAGTTGAGGGTAAAAAATTAGCTATTCTATATTCATTAAAAGGCCAGTCAGAATCAATACTTTGGACGAGTGCTAATTACTACTGGATAGTGTTAGGATATACCATATTAGTATCTCTAGCACTATTAATGTTGTTGTTGTTTCTTCATAAATATCGAAAAGAAATTTTTGAGAATAATACCAAAGTGACATTCATATTTTTTAATGTCTCTTTTATGATTTTAATTCAAACAATCGTCATAAAGTTTAATTCTGACTATCTATATGTAGTGCCATTAAGTATTTTACCAATCATTTTAAAAGCTTTTTTTGATGCTAGACTGGGTTTATTTACTCATGTCTTAACTGTATTACTTCTTGGTTTTATAGTGCCAGATAGTTTTGAGTTTATTTATTTACATATTATAGCTGGTATTGTTACAATTTTAACTGTTTCAGAATTACATAAAAGGGCTAATCTATTTATTTCTATAGGTCAAATAACCCTTATTTATATGATTACCTACCTCTCTTTTTCCATTATTAAAGAAGGAAATGCGTCTCAAATTAATTGGGAATATTTAATGATGTTTGGAGCCAATGGTTTGCTTTCTTTTCTTTCTGTATTCTTTATTTATGCTTATGAAAAAATATTTGGATTGGTCTCAGATGTTACCTTGCTAGAACTGTCTAGTACAAATACTAAACTTCTTAAAGAGCTAAACGAAAAAGCACCCGGAACTTTTCAGCATTCTATGCAGGTTGCAAATTTAGCTGAGGCTGCAGCTAGTGAAATTGGTGCTAATTCTATGTTGGTTAGAACAGGAGCTTTATACCACGATATTGGGAAAATATTAAATCCAATGTATTTTATAGAGAACCAGTCTACTGGTGTTAATCCACACAATGATTTATCTCCAACAGATAGTGCAAAAATTATTACTGATCATGTTATTAAAGGGATAGAATTAGCAAAACAAAATAGATTGCCAGATAGGATTATAGATTTTATTAGAACACATCATGGCACAAGTTTGGTCTATTATTTTTATGTTAAAGAAAAAGAAAAAAGTCCAGAGGAAGAGGTGGCTATTGAAAAATTTCAATACAGAGGACCTATTCCATTTTCTAAGGAAACAGCTATATTAATGATTTGTGATGCAACTGAAGCAGCTTCAAAAAGTTTACAACAGCCTACAGCTCAGTCTATAGACAATTTAATAGATAAGATCGTTGA
>Ga0115547_1001473_pt1 | contig 13988 bp, 10 predicted proteins | sample COGITO_mtgs_1004_3_FD_87185 | JGI IMG/M metagenome (GOLD analysis project Ga0115547, IMG submission 87185) | Pelagic marine microbial communities from North Sea - COGITO_mtgs_100420 | ecosystem: Environmental > Aquatic > Marine > Epipelagic | place: Germany:Helgoland, sampling site Kabeltonne...
ATAACAAGGCACTATAACAAGTCACTGTAACAAGGCACTGTAACAAGGCACTATTTAAGAAGGCCGCCACCATGACATCACTCAGCCGACACCCGGTGCATTTCAGCTTCGAGTTCGCAGCGCCCAAGTCCGATGCGGCGCTGGCGAAACTGGCGAAGACGCACGAGCGCCTTCAGGCGCTTAACCCGCACTTCTTTTCCGTCACCTATGGCGCGGGCGGTTCAACTCGGGACGGTACTCGGCAAGCGGTGCTGGATATCAGTGCGGCGGGCTCAAACGTGGCCCCACATCTGTCTTTCGGTGGCGACAATGCGACTAAAATTGGCGCACTACTGAAAGACTATCAAGCCGCCGGTATCAATCGGGTGGTTGCCCTGCGCGGCGATATACCGTCGGGAATGGGTTCGGTCAAGCTGACCTACGCGAATGACTTGGTGAGCTTTATTCGCGAACAAACCGGCGATCACTTTCATATCGAAGTCGCGGCCTATCCGGAAATTCACCCGGACTCTCGTAGTGTTGAAGCGGACTTGGCGTTTTTCAAAGCCAAGGTCGATGCGGGCGCCAACAGCGCGATCACCCAATATTTCTATAACGCCGAGGCCTACTTTCGCTTCATCGATGCGTGCGACAAATTGGCCATCTCAATTCCGATCGTGCCCGGGATTATGCCAATCACTAATTACCAAACCCTGGTTCGGTTCTCAGATACTTGTGGCGCCGACATTCCCCGCTGGATCAGAAAACATCTCGAGTCCTATCAAGACGATCCGGAAAGCCTCAAGGCCTTTGGTGAAGATGTGGTCACTCGCCTGTGCCAGCAACTGCTGGATGCGGGCGCGCCAGGACTGCATTTCTATACCCTGAACCAGTCTGGACCCACCCTCAAGCTGTGGCGCAATCTCGGCCTTTAACGCGTATCGAATCAGCCTATGCGCCAATCAAGAGTGTTTGTTCAGCAGGAACTTGGCGCAGGGCTTCGCATCGAACTCGACCGCGACACCAGCCACTACCTGAAGAACGTCCTGCGCCTCAGCCTCGATGCTACGGTTGTGCTCTTTAACGGACAGGGCGGCGAATATCAGGGGACTGTTGTCGCGCTTGGCAAATCTCAGGTGACCATCCAGCTCGGCCGCTTGGCACCCATTGACCGATGCTCGCCAGTCCTTATCCAGCTGGGCCTGTGTGTCACTAAACGCGAGGCAATGGATACCGCCGTGCAAATGGCCACTGAACTGGGCGTCAGCCAGATCCAGCCCCTGTATTCGAACTACACTCACGTTGCCCGACAGGCAGCGGCAAAACGCGCCGGCCATTGGCAACACATTATCTACAGCGCTTGTGAGCAATGTGGCTTGAACCGCCCACCGGTATTGCGCCCTGTTGAAGAATTGAGCGACTGGATGGCGCAGGCCGATGCCGACCTTAAACTCATCGCTGATCCCAGCGGCCAAGTCAATCTGCTGAAGCTGAGCGCGACGCCTGCCAGCATCGCCGTCTTGATCGGGCCCGAAGGCGGGTTTTCAGCGCAGGAACTGGTTGATGCTCACCAGCAAGGGTTCATTGCCGTGGGCTTGGGCCCAAGAATTCTACGCGCGGCGCACGCTCCGGCAACCGTCATTGGCCTACTGCAGGCCCGATTTGGAGATCTACAGCACAGTCTCGAAGGCAATGAGGTCGACCTGGGCCTCGATATAGTCCACATCGGGGATTGAGACGACCTGATTGCCGTACCTGACTTTCAATACCTCCGTCATCGCAATCTCGTCAGCCACATCCGACAGCTCATCATCATGGATCATTACCCGCTGCGGCTGCGCCTGCGCCACCAGGGCGTAATATTGAAAGCCTCGCCAGTCACCTAACGCGCGCACCACAACTAAACTGGCAGACGATACGCTGACGAGGGAAAAGCTCGCGCGCTTAATGGTCAACATCTCAAAGGACACAACCGGAACCTGTTCACCACGCCACGCCAGCAATCCAATAAACCAATCAGGTGTGTCTTGTACCCGTTGCAGCGGCTCATAGGGAATAATCTCCGCCACGCTCGCTTCTGGCAGCAAGATCGTGCTCTTCTGTAACGGTATCACGTAGGTCGCAAGTGCTTCAGTCTCATGACTCATGGGGATTCCTGCCGAATTGTCTGGGCCGCCGCTAACACATCTTCGATGCTGCTCAACAAGCTTGCTTCCTGGAATGGCTTACCCAGGAAGTCGTTGACCCCCAGCGCTTTCGCCTGCTGCTGGTGCTTTTCGCCGGTACGGGACGTGATCATGATAATCGGCAATGCTGCGAGACGCTCATCCCGGCGGACAGAACGTAGCACCTCGAAGCCGTCCATACGGGGCATTTCAATGTCCAGCAAGACAATATCCGGGTAGATATCTTGTAACTGACGCAGGGCATCTAGCCCGTCTTTGGCCGTTACCACCTCCCAGCCATGCCGCTCCATCAGCCTGGAAGTCACTTTTCTCACTGTCACAGAATCATCCACAATCATCACTGTTCTGATGGCGGTTTGCGGCTCAACGGTGTCCAGCGGCCGGGTCTCGCTCTGCGCTTCACCTGCATTGCGGACCAACGCCATAATGTCGAGGATGATCACAACGCTACCGTCACCGAGCACAGTCGCACCGGCTATGCCGCCGACATCACTGAGTTGTCGACCCAGGGTTTTAACCACTACTTCACGGGCACCGATCACTCGATCCACTTGCAGGGCAATGGCGGTATCACCAGTTCTCGCCAAAATGACGGGCAATGGCGCCAACTGACCCGCAAAACTCGGCTTTTCGGAACGCTCCAGCATTTCGCCCATATAGGCCAGCCGATAGGGTTGACCCGCGTATTCAAACATTGGCGCATCTGGCTGATAGTAGGCTTCAAGTTCATACGGGCTGACCCGCACGATACCTTCAATCGTGTTCAGCGGTACCGCATAAGTCTCCTCTTTGACAACCACCATCAACGCACGATTGATCGACACGGTGAAAGGGATACGAATAATAAACTGGGTACCTTGACCCTCCGCCGAATCAATCGCCAGAGACCCACCCAGTTGCTTAATTTCGCTATTGACCACATCCATGCCCACGCCGCGCCCGGATATCTGGGTCAATTTTGCCGCTGTGCTGAAGCCAGCATGCATAATGAATTGCCTGACCTCGTGATCGGAAATCGGCTCACCGGCTTTGATCAGCCCTCTCTCAATGGCCTTGGTTTTCACCGCGGCGACATTGATCCCAGCACCATCATCACTGACCGTCAGGACCACATTGCCGCCTTCTCGCGACAGGCGCAGACTGATGCGTCCGATTTCCGGTTTATTCGCCAACAGTCGCTGTTCTGCTGGCTCGATCCCGTGATCGACAGCATTGCGTAGCATGTGTTCGAGGGGCGCGACGATCCTCTCCAAAACATTTCGATCGAGCTCACCCTCCATATTAAAGGCATCAAAGCGGACTGATTTGCCTACTTCGGCACTGATCTGTCGCACAATTCGCCGTAACCGGGGTATGAGTCGTGCAAATGGCACCATGCGGGTTCGGGTCAAGCCCTCCTGTAACTCGGCGCTGATTCGTGCTTGTTGATGCAGCAAGGTTTCAGTATCGCGACTCTTATTCAGCAGCGTCTCTTTAAGGTCCATCATGTCCGATGAACCTTCATTGAGTGAGCGCGAGATTTCCTGAAGCAGGGTATAACGATCCATTTCTAGCTCGTCGAAAGCCGCGTCGCCCTCAGCTGCACGCTTACCAAATACCGTTTCTCGAGATTCGGTTTCAATATCTAACAACCGGACTTGCTCTCGGATTCGAGCGATGGTGTCTGCCATCTCCTCGATCGCGCCGCCGAAGTCAGCGATGGTCTGTTCGATTCGTCCTCGAGTAACCCCTGATTCTCCCGCCAGATTAATCAACTGCTCAAGCAGATCTGATGAGACCCTGACCATTTCGGGCGCCGGTTTCATCGGCCCGACCCGGTCGGTCACAGCCCCCTGCTCAGGGGCGCCAGGCTCGATAACGGCCTCTGCCACAGAAGCGGGTCCGTCATCAGGCGCCGGACTATTCTCTTGCGTTTCCGCCACGAACGACTGACGGTAGTTTTCTACTCGACCTGCTAATTCATCCCGCTGCCGATTCAAGTCGTGGTAGAAAGCATCGTCAAGCGGTGCACCGCTGTGATCGTGACTGTTGAGGAAACTCTCAAGACCATGCGCAAACTCACCCAAGCCGGTTAGACCTGCGAGCCGAGCCCCCCCTTTGAGAGTGTGCAGATATCGAAGCAACAATATCAACGGCTCCTTCGACTGTCGGTCCTCGCTCCAGTCATGAATGCTCTGTTCAATGAGTTCCAGCAACTCATCAGCCTCCTCGATGAAGATTCCTAGAATCTCTTTATCGATTTCTTCATCAATTTCTGCGTCAATTTTTTCATCGATTTTTTCTTCAAGTTCTCCCGCAATGACCTCGGTGACGGGACTCAGCGGCGGCTCGTCCAAGCTTTCAATACCCACTTGGCCAGCCATATAGTCTTGGTACAACGAGACTCGGCGATTAATCTCATCCAGGTGTTCATTCAGCGATGCAAAAAACGCTTCATTCAGCTCGACACCGGTTTGCTGGCCTTGCGCCAGCAAGGTTTCCATATCATGAGCCAATTCACCCAACGCATTGAGGCCAGAAATTCTAGCCCCCCCCTTCAAGGTGTGCAGGTGCCGTAACAGGCGGTCCAAGTGCATAACACTGCCCGTATCCGTGCTCCAATCCAGAATGCTCTGGTCCAGGCTTTCGATCAGCTCTTCAGCTTCTTCGAGAAACAGGGGCAGAACATCCTCATCAATCTGATCTTCTGGTAACGCCGCTATTTGGTCCTCAAGGTCATCGGCGGCTGTCAGTCCCTCGACGCTTGGCTTAGCTTCAAGTCCCGGAGGAGTCAGCTTGGCAAGCTCAGCAATCAACGCCGTGGCGGGTTGGGTATCCAGGCTCGCGGCTACGTTATCAAACATATCGACCAAGGCTTCATGGGCTTTCACCAGCAGTTCGATAATCTCCACTGCCGGCCTGGCTTTCACTGTGGCATAAACTTTTATTAATGCGGCGATCAGTTCTGACAACCCTTGTTGGCCCATGGCCTGCGCTTGAACCTCCACAGCTTCAAGCTCGGCGATCAGCATTTCAACCATGCCCTCGTCCCAACGCCTGAGCACTTCGGTAGGTCGACTTAGCAATTTGGCGAATCTCAAATCAAATGCGGCGAGCCGTTCGCCATCGTCGATGATGATCGCGACAGCGTCTAGGAGCTCGGGGATACCCGGCAGGGTGACATCTCGCCCAGATAAATCCGCCAGATTTTCACCGACAATACCCCTAACAAACTCGGCAGCCCGTCGAATCAGCGCATCCACTTGTGGCGTTCGCTGCATCCCAACGCCAAGGAGCCGTTGAGCCAGTATTTCCAGAGGCCCCGCGATCTGGACGATGGCGTCAATCCCTACCGCACCAGCACTACCCTTTAGGTTATGGAATGCACCGACCACAGCTCCCGGCAGAGCTTCTGGGTCCTCCAGGTAGGCATTAATAATAGCGAGCTTTGCCTGAGCCTCGTCGACAAAAACCTTGAGCAACGCCTGATCTTCGAGAGCAACGGCAGCAGCTTCGACATTTGGGCGTTCAATCCCTTCTGGCCCTGTCGTATGAATATCGGTCGCTTGAATATCGGCCGCTTGAATATCGGTCGCTTGAATATCAGCCTCGCTGCGACCCAGCACCTCAATATCCGGCTCATCTATATTCAAGTCGTCGTCATTTAAAAGCCTATCCGGTAGAACCTGGGGCCCATCGACAGTTTCCGGCGGCGCGGTCATATCAGGTAATTCAGGCAACTCGAGCATTTCAAGCCCGATTGGGTCACTGGTCACTTGCGCCTGACTCGCGGCTGCTGTGACCGCGTCGCCAGGCAGTATTTCCAGGGCCGTCTCCATGGGTGTTTCGGCGTGTATTAGCGCCCCAGCTTGGCTCACCAGATCGGCGATTTCGAACTCATGCTGGACATTATTTTTAAGCGCCGCAACACCGGCAGGAATGCGCGCTATCACGCTTTCAACAACTTCGTAGATCTTGGGCGTTACTTGAACAGCGCCTTCCAGCAAGCTGTTCAGTAAGTTTTCGGTCGCCAACGCAAGCTCACCGATGACTATCGCGCCCACCATTCGACCACTGCCCTTGAGTGTATGAAAGGCTCGACGAATTTCCATCAACGCCTCACGGTCTTGCTCATCAGCACGCCAGAGCGGAAAATATTGATCGATCGCCGCCTGGACTTCCTCAACTTCCTCAAAAAATATGTCCAGAATCTCTTGATCAGCAAGATTCTCGACGGGGGCTTCGGGCTGACTCAGCGGTTCCATCAGAGACGCATCCCCCTGCGCTTCAACGCCAACATTAGCTGAAGAATGATGCTGTAGTGCTGCTTGAGTCTCACCTTGAACATGAAGTGACTGTGCGTCAGTCGCGCCGGTTATCTCCGCAGGTCGCACCTGACTTGGCGCTATGGGCACCAGCGGACCACGGCTCATCGCCAGCACCCGCTCCACGTCATAGCCCAATTTCGCGACCGACGCCTCGGCGACCTCGATCATCTGCATATAAGGGTCAGAGGCACTTTCGAGTAGTCTTTCAAGATAATAGTCAATGCTGGTGATAGCATCTGCCAGGTCATCCAGCACCAGGGCATCCGGCAGAGTGTCCGCCTCGATCAACACCGACTCAACAAATACGGCACAGGCCAGCAGCACATTGGCAGGTCGGTCCTGACCTACCATAGTTAGACCACCCCGCAGATCGCGAAGGTTCTGGGCCAGACCCTCAAGTTTCCTGCCATCAAATTCTGCCGTGACGAAATCCACCAGCACATCTCTGACCTGCGCCAGACCGTGACGAGTCTCCCGAATTACAGTGGCCTGGGCTTCACCAATGCTGCCCAACACCTCTGCACCCGCACCTTTACCACTGACGTCACGCAGGGAGGCGTCAATCTGCAGAAACGCCCGTGCCATCTCAATAAGTTGTTCATCCTGGGCCTCGTCAGCCTGCTTACCAATCTGTTCTATCATGGCCAGCTGTTGGAGAACTGTCTGTTGATGCTCATCTAAACCCACCACTGACAACGTGCTCGCTATCTGCTCGAGTGCGGGTGCCAGGTCAAGGATCCGCTGTTTACTTTTCGAGCCGGATCGCACGTAGAGATCGAGCTTGTCTGTGGTCGCACTGAATTCTTCGATGAGAATATTCGCAACCGCCGCCAGCGTTTCGTCGTCGGGGCCAAAGTTTGTGTTAGAGGCGGACGCAAGCGGCGCGGCGGTGGAAGTAAACCTGAGTCTTGCCGCGCTGATTTTCGGCGTGACTTGCGTGGCCTGCTGAATCCGAATCAAGAGTCCATTACCCAGTTCAGCCGGGATGCTGCCCAAGGCACTGGAACCCTCATCGCCAAGCCGTTTGAGCTCAGCGTCTATGGCTTTGAGCTCATTCACCAATGCCCTATCCAGCTGGATCGCACCCGCGACGACACCTTCAATAACCGCCGAGCCAAGCTCAAATAAATTCGCCATGGCCGAATCACCGGCCAGTTTACCCAGATGGACAAACACCTTGGCGAGCACCCCAAGATTGTCCCGCGGGCGCTGTTTTTTCAAAAGGCCAACCAACGCTTGCTGATAATGCACTCGCAGCTTCTTAGCTACCGCCGCGCCGAGGCCAGCCTCAAATGCAGCTCTGTCACTGGCATTCGGCTCAGCAACAAACCAGGCTGAGATCTCCTGGTTTGAAGGCACCGAATCATTCACCAGCGCTGTCTCGCCACGGGCGACCCGCAACTCGTTCACCAGCAATCGGACAAATTCTGGAGCGTCCTGCTGCTCTCGGTGAATCCGATCCAGATAACCGGGCATCTGGAGCAGTGCTTGCATCAGTGTTTCCTGGCCCAGACTGACGTCCTTGACAGACTTGCCCATTAAGCCCTGCGCCAACTCTTCCATCTCTGCCACAATGTGGGTCGGACCTACCAGCTGCACCATCTTCAGCGTGCCATGAGCCTGGTGAATCGCCGTCAGACACGCCCGCATGCTGCCGGCGTCGTCAGGGGACACAGCGACAGCCTCAAGCGCATTCTGAGCTTGCTCAAAGAGCTGGAATATCTCACCCTTGATCCATTCCAGGGCTACGTAATCTTGCGTTGTGCTCATCGTCCTCCCACTATCAATCGCTTCAACTGCGTTCGGGCAAGCCACATCACCTTAGGCCGGTAACTTAAAACCTGTGACGGAGGCTCTAAGCTCGTTGGCCATATCTGCCAAATTACCTACCGCCGTCGCCGTCGACTTGGTACCCGCCGTCGTTTGCGAACTAATGTCTTCGATACTCTTCATGGTATTCGAAATCTTACCGGCCGAGGCCGCTTGCTGACGTGCAGCGTCCGAGATATTTTGAATAATTTCAGCCAGAGTCTTCGATACGCCTTCAATTTCACCCAGCGAAACGCCAGCATCCTTAGCCAACCGAGTACCCTGAACCACTTCAGCCGTGGTTTGCTCCATCGATGAGACTGCCTCATGGGTGTCGCTTTGAATCGTTTTAACCAGCGCTGAAATTTGCTTCGCTGCCGCGCCAGAGCGCTCAGCAAGCCGCTGCACCTCATCAGCAACAACCGCAAAACCTTTACCCGCATCGCCCGCCATCGAGGCCTGGATAGCGGCATTCAAGGACAAAATATTGGTCTGATCAGCAATGTCATTAATCAGCGAAACGATATCGCCAATCTCCTGAGAGCTCTCACCCAGACGCTTGATACGTTTGGCAGTTTCCTGAATCTGGCCACGGATCTTGTCCATGCCGCCAATCGTATTTTGAACGACAATCGCGCCCTGGCCGGCGATGTCTACCGAACGTTCAGCCACCGACGAGGACTCTGCCGCATTGTAGGAGACCTGGTCGATAGAAATAGCCATCTCATTGACCGCCGCTGATACATCTGCGATTTCCTTGGCTTGTCGAAGGGAAGCATCAGACAGCTGACTGACCGAATTTCGAGTCTCGTTCGCCGCAGCCGACACGTGTGATGAGGTTGCGTTGATTTTCGACACCATCGCCCGCATCTGATCGATGGAAAAATTAATGGAGTCCGCAATGGCACCGGTGAAATTTTCTGTCACTGTGACCTGCACCCGCAAGTCACCATCGGCAAAATCTGCCAACTCATCAAGCAACTGCAAAATAGCCTGCTGGTTCTGTTCATTCTGACGACGGGTCTCTGTGACGCTTCTTTTAGCCTGCCGGGACAACAGAATACCAATGATCAGCATCACAAAAAAAGCCGCGAGCGCACAACCAAGGCCCACCAGAGGTGACGCGAGTCCTTGGCCCGCCTCATCTTCATATCCATCGGTCAGCTCGCTCAGCCGGACCAACAATTCAGCGGCACCGACGTTGATGCCTTGAGCCGCAGCCTTGGCCCTCGAGACCTCTTCGGCGCGGGCAATTATTTCGTTCGTGCTGGCGGACACAGAACGGAATAACACTTCGATTTTATCCAGACTTGTTCGAAGCTCCAGCGTGTTCGCCGCCGGGATCTGTAGCGCTCTATCACCGTTGGTTAATGCTTCGAGTACCTGGATAAAATCAGCCCTGTCTCGATTGAAATTTTCAGACAAATTCTTAACCCCGTCCACCTCGAGTAACTTGTCGATAGTATGGGACATGCGCTCAACCAGTTGCGCTTGATACTGGGCTCGAACGACGACCCCGGCGGGAACGCCGCGACGAAGCAACTCGGCAACAACCTTGCTGTTTTCCTGCTGGATCGCCGACAAGTTGATTAACAGATCGCGAGAACCCTCATCCAGAGCGAGAAGCGCCGCACGATTATTCAACACTGTATCAACATAGCCTCGCGTCTCTGCCCACAAGGCGGCGACGCGCTTCAACCGCGACTGCTGGGCCGCCGATGAGGGCGGCAGACCAGCCGCCGCGTTGCCGTTTATTAGGTTGCCGAGGTGGGTGTCAAACTCAGCGCGAGTCTCTGCCAACAACGGGAATGCAGCCATACCGCCAGCCGCCGCTTGGCCGCCGTGGCTCGACATTTCCTGGGACAAAATGGTTAACGCATTTGAATGGCGTAAATAGGCCGTTGATTTCTCCACATCCTGAAGCACTAAATAGTAGCTCCCGATATAACCGACGACGAGCAACACCAACGTCACAACCAGCCAAGTTATCTTCGGGTTTTTCATCATTGCGTCTTTACCACTGGGTTGTTCCGCCATTGTTTTTCCTTGTTGGGTGTTAACTGATCCGGCTCAAACCTGGTTTGACAGCGTCTCAAGACCGGGATCTGCAACCAGCGCTTTCAAACTCATCACTGGCCAAACCGCACCGGCGACGCGATAGCCGCCCTTGATAAAAGGTTGAAACATCACGTCAACCTCATCGATAGTCTCGGCATAGGCATCACTAGGGAAGTGCTGCATGCCCAGCGATTCATCGACCAAAAATCCAAAATAATGCTCCTCATCCTCCACTGCCAGAACGCGGCGCTGAACCCGAGGTAAAGCAGAGTTAGCGCCAAAAAACGTGGCCAGATCGACCAGCGTCATGAGGCTACCGCGAATATTCGCGATGCCGATTACAAACGGTTTAACCCCCGGCAAGCGGGTCGAGGCGGGCAGACGCATCAACTCCGCAACCTCATTCATCGGGGTCACGAAGCGCTGACCCAACAGACTAAATCCCAGGCCGTTCCAGTGGGTCTGGGCCGTCTCCTTCGCCGGTAACTCGACGGCGATCTGCTGGCTTCGTTGCGCCAGCGCGGTTAAAACGGCTAGGGCGTCCTGACTACTCATGATGAAAGCACGCTGCGCATCGCGGCAAGCAACTTCGCTTTATCAACGGGTTTGATGAGATAGCCCAGAGCGCCCTGACGGCGACCCCAGACCTTATCGGTCTCTTGGTCCTTGCCACTGACTATAATGACAGGAATATGACTCGTTTTTTCCCCTCGACAAATCAGCCTAGTCGCTTGAAAACCATTCATTCCGGGCATCACAATATCCATCAGGACCACATCCGGTTGCTCTGTGTTCGCCATGGCAACGCCATCACGGCCATTTTCCGCGGCGATGACCTCATAGCCGAGACTCTCCAGAAGTTCCCTAAACTGAATGAGCTCCGATGGAGAGTCATCAACCACTAAGACTTTGGGCATTCCCTAAACACTCCTGATCATGGTGCTAATCAACTTACTTAACGTGATCTCTTATGGCGCTCAGAAGCTCATCTTTGCTAAAGGGCTTAGTGAGATATTGATCAGACCCGACAATCCTTCCCTTGGCCCGATCGAACAGGCCGTCTTTACTAGACAACATGATGACCGGCGTCTGTTTGAAAGCCTCGTTATTCTTGATCAAGGCACAGGTTTGATAGCCATCCAATCGTGGCATCATAATATCGACGAAGATAATAGCCGGTTGGGTATCTGCGATTTTTGCTAAGGCGTCGAATCCATCGGTTGCCGTTGTGACATCACAACCGGCCTTGCTCAACAACGTCTCGGCTGTGCGGCGAATCGTTTTGCTATCATCGATGACCATGACCCGGACACCCTCAAACTTGTCTTCCATATCGCCCCACTTATCCTAAAATACCAGCCCGAAACTGGGTAAAACACTATCCGTAGGCAACTTGCTCGATTTTTTAGCACAGCCCTTAAATTCAATCCATCCCAAGCAGACAGGCAAAGGATTTTTGCCCATAAGCGGTATAAGTGGTTTACAATTATCTACGCGCGAGCCTGCCGGGCGAAACCGACGACCATCGAAGAGGAGTTTTGATCTTGAGCTTTATACTGGGTGTTGTAATGGACCCCATCGAATCGATCAACCCAAAAAAAGACAGCACCCTGGCGATGATGCTCGCCGCGCAAGCTCGCGGTTGGACAATCTATTGCATGCAGCAGTCGGATCTACTGATCAAATCAGGTGAAGTGCATGGTCGTTTTTCAGAGCTCGAAGTACGCCATGATCTGCATGACTGGTTCAGCGTTAAGGCGATTCATGAAGGTCCATTAATAGAGCTCGATGCGGTGTTGATGCGCAAAGACCCCCCCTTCGATATGGAATATATCTACACCACCTACATGCTGGAGATGGCTGAGCAGGCTGGCCTGCGAGTACTCAATCGACCAGGCAGCATTCGAGACTGCAACGAGAAGCTGTTTGCATTGCAGTTTCCTCAATGCTGCCCGCCACACCTGGTGAGCCGTGATCCAGCTCATCTGCGAGCATTTCATACAGAGCACCAGGATGTCATTTTTAAACCCCTGGACGGAATGGGCGGGGCGTCTATTTTTCGAGTCAAACCGAATGACTCCAATCTGAGCGTGATTCTGGAAACCCTGACTCATCAGGGAACGGTCCAAACCATGGCCCAGAAATATATCCCTGAGATCACCGAAGGCGACAAACGGATCCTGCTGATCAACGGCGAGCCGGTGCCCTATGCCCTCGCCAGGATTCCGGCAATCGGCGAGTCTCGCGGCAACCTGGCCGCTGGCGGCGAGGGGGTTGCACGTCCGCTGACAGACCGTGATCGGTGGATCTGCGATCAAGTCGGTCCGGCCCTGAAAGCGCGCGGCCTGTATTTTGTCGGCATTGATGTCATCGGCGACTACCTCACTGAAATCAATGTTACTTGCCCAACCTGCATTCGCGAACTTGATAAAGCCTATGACCTGGATATTGCCGGTGATTACATGGCCTTTATCGAGACGCTTTGCCATGCCGGTCGCGGCTAACCCCGTTTTTACCGAGACGCGGCCAATCATCACGGGTCCGCCAATCAACTCCGTAGACCGCCTGAGTTTCACGGTGTTCTTGGCGGTTGTTGTGCATGCCGCGTTGATTCTAGGCGTCACATTCACTTTCGCGGATAAAGAACCTTCAACCCACACCATGGAAGTAACCCTGGCTCAGCATATGAGCCAACGCCGACCCGTCAAGGCTGACTTTATTGCCCAGTTCAACCAGGCTGGCAGCGGCACCCTGGATAACAAGGCGGAACTGACGGCGCCAACTCCGGCGGATTATCAGGACCCGCAGATTCGTGAAACGTCACCTCAGGCCCAAAAGCTGGCAGCACCAAAGGTCGAGCAATCCGAACCGATGGTGGTGACCTCGACCGCAGCAGCGAGCGACTCGGTCAAGCTCAAGCCACTGCTCGATCGCCCCTCGCCAGAAGTCAGCTCAGACACCGGCCAAAAAACCCTGTTGCAGCGCAGTCTCGAGATTGCCAGCTTAGAGGCTAGACTCGACGAACAACGTCAACTATATGCCAAGCGGCCACGCATTAAACGACTGACCAGCATGGCCGCCGCCGCCAGCGCTGATGCGTTTTATCTAAACTCCTGGCGACGAAAAATTGAGAGAATCGGCAATCTAAACTATCCGGCAGAAGCCCGACGCAATCGGCTTTATGGGAGTCTTCGTCTGCAGGTAACCGTTCTGCCGGACGGCGGACTCAAGGAGGTCATCGTCCTAAAATCTTCTGGTCATCGGGTACTTGACCAGGCTGCCATCGATATCGTTAAACTGGCGGCGCCCTTTGCACCCTTCTCGGACGAATTGCGCCAGACCACCGACGAACTGCTCATCATCAGAACCTGGCAATTCCGTAAAAACAGCTCACTGCGAAGCATGTAACATGCCCATCAACGTCCCTGACAATTCGTTCAGCAATCATTTCTTGGTGGCACTCAATAGCTCCCGCTTGGCCAAGGATTATTTTTGCGACACAATTTCGCTGCTCATAGACCATAACCTAGAGGGCGCCTTCGGGTTGGTGATCAATCGACCTTTGGCCCTGACCCTGGCTGACCTGTTGCCCGGTTTCGAGCAGCCCATATCCTGTCCTGTCTTAGAAGGCGGACCGATGGAGCCTGAA
>Ga0115547_1001479_pt1 | contig 13966 bp, 14 predicted proteins | sample COGITO_mtgs_1004_3_FD_87185 | JGI IMG/M metagenome (GOLD analysis project Ga0115547, IMG submission 87185) | Pelagic marine microbial communities from North Sea - COGITO_mtgs_100420 | ecosystem: Environmental > Aquatic > Marine > Epipelagic | place: Germany:Helgoland, sampling site Kabeltonne...
GATAATCAAAATTTACCGTCAAGCGTGCCGTGTCTAAATGGCGGAACCTGCCTTGAAAGTTCTATTGACGCAAGTGTAGCACCCGATACGTACACTTGCACTTGTCCACAAGGCGCTAGTGGTATACGATGCGAGAACAACGACGTAGATGACTGCATAGGGCACGCGTGCGCAAATGGGGCTGCATGCGTGGACGGAATAAATGCGTATGCTTGCAATTGCGTAGCCGGTTGGGAAGGTACCTACTGTGACCAAGATGTTAACGACTGTTATTGGGCAAATCATTTTGGGTCTTGCAAAAATGGAGGCACATGCGTAGACGGGCTCAACTCTTACACGTGCGACTGTGTAGTGGGTTGGGGGGGTATTTTGTGTGACGAGGACATAGACAATTGCCTGGGAAACTCATGCGCAAACGGCGGGACTTGTTTTGACGGTAACCAGTCTTATACCTGCGATTGCTCAACTGCCCCTGGTTGGACAGGTACAATTTGCGCAGACAGTATTGATGACTGTGGAGGGAACGATTGTGTAAATGGTGGCGTTTGTGTTGATGGTCATAACGGTTATAGCTGCGCGTGCTCAGGCGGCTACGAGGGGATATACTGCGAGTCAGGAGGGCCTTGCAACTTGCATCCGTGTGTGGGTGCAAATTGTACGAATTTGGTAAACGATTACAGCTGCGACTGTAAGAGCAGCACGTTGCCAATGGACAAGAACTGCGTACCATTACCTCCACTCCGCCTGCGCTCAGTGCCCGCAGAATCGACTACTTATTTTTACATCGGAGCAGGAATTCTAGTTATGGGTTTAGCGTGGTATGGCACAACCTATACATCTCCAGCAGATAAGTTAAAGCGTTTTGTTACTCCCCCAAAGAAAAACGCAGGACAAAAAATGAGCGATGTTTGTTGCAAATGTCTCCAAGGGGGTTACATAAAAAAAAACAGATTTGTACTAACACAAAAAAAATAAAAATATTCTATTTAATCGTTTCGCTCTATAGCGTACACAGTAGAAAGAATTGGAATGACGGCAGTTGCCGCCTTGAATATTGCACTCCCAGCCCAAAACACCATTCCAGAAAATCCATAAAATGCGTACAAAGTAGCAGGAATAAAAGCCAAATGGGGTAGTCTCAGCACAAAACAGTCGTCGTGCAGCGGGGTCTGCTCTGCCCAGATTTGAAATTGGTTATAGTACTCCAAATTCTGGTACAAAGCGAATTCTATGATTCCTTTCGCGGGCGTGCGCGCGAGCAGGTACACAGACGACCATAAATAATTAGATGGGCATTGTTGCCCTTCCGGTGCCGCAGCAAACGCGGGAAAGTACTCATCGAACGTGAGTGGCTTGTAGGTTTGAATCCATAGTAAAGTATCGTCAAAAAAGCAGTCAGGGATGTTTGGGCTGCATGTAAGCCTATAACCCCACGTGTGTGCTAGTGGAATTAAACCTACAAACGGAAGTAATGGAAAGAGTGATATGCCTGTCAGTACAGATACAACACCTGCTCCAGCAAGCGTGTACAAAACGTACCAAAGACTTTCTGTAATCCTGCCTACGCGCTCAAGCTGTTCTGAGAAATCGCATGTGATATCTTCGTATTCACATTTCAAAAATGAGTACTTTACAGCATCTTTAAACCCTTGCTTCGTAGGTATGGAAACTGATGGCATCGTGTAGTTGGGTTTTTGTAGGGGTATTTGCACGTCTTGTAACCAACGCATGAATGTAGGAAGGCTGTGTTCTACAAACGGGCCTTCGTAGTAATCGCTTAACCTCTGTGTTGCATCTATCATAGCATCTACAAAGTTGTCTGCTACCGTACAGTTTAGAGGACCTTCTAGATCAATATCTGTTTTGAGTCCCCAAGCCATAGTGTGATGTGTCTTGATTGTTTGGTATGCCTCACCGAATTTTAGTGGTTTGAGATTTATTTGTGGTATTTCGATTCTTGTCATATCGTGTGTTTTCCATGTTTTATGAAAATCAACAAGAACATTTTTACCTGTTTCATACATGCTTGTTAATTCAGGTACTGGTTCCAAAACTGTTGTTAATGCATTGTCGAACATGTCCAACCATGGAATTTCAATTTTGACCCTTGACCACAATTCTAGATAGAAACTTGGTAGTTCTAGTCTGTCATATTCTGCAAGCATGTGTTCTTTACTTTGGTGCTTCATGTAAACAAAAAAAGCGAGCACAGCTTCGTAAAACATCGTATATTTGCGTTTCCAATTGTAAATTGCATCAATAGGCATGTCAACTTTCAAGACGGCATTTAGTTTGTGCATTAATGCCTGTTGTTCTGCACAATGCAGGAGAGTAATTTGCTCCAAGGGCATAGCTTCTTCAAAAACACGCCCGTTGTAGTGCATCACAAGTAAATCGCATGTAGACGTACCGTCAAATCCAGTCATATTAACAAGATTATTTTGCATTTCTGGAAGTCGGCGCCTTCCGAGATTCACATCATCCACAGCGTCACAAACTCCTCCGAAATCTGCGCCAGTAAGCATTTCAACGAAGCCTGCACCAACACAAACTCCCTTCCACAAAATTATTAGAAATTCTCCAATTGGGCCTAAAAGTTGTAGTAAACTTACTAGAATCTGACTTGCTATACTGACAACGAGCCCAATTGTTTTTGTGATAAGCAGTACAACATCAGATGCTAGTTCTCCTAGATCAGTACTACCTTGTGTTAGCAGTGCCATAATTTGCGAGAAAACCTTGAAAACTAATGTCACCAAGTTAATTAATTCTTTGGACAAAGCATTTTTCAATGTAGATACCAATTTTGCCAAACCTGTGAAGAAATTGGTGTCTCCGCCAATAAGCTGTCCAGTAGAATCGAATACATTTATAAGATAATTTGCAGGGATCATGACGCCAGTCACTAGGAAATTGGCAGTGTCTGTTGCTAAAGTAATAGACGACGAGACAGGTTTAGTACTTGAAGCTGTTCTTCTGTATGTCTGACTAATAAGTGAATCTTCAATATCTGCTTGTATTTGGTCCCAGTTCGTTTTAGAGTCTGCTATAAGTGAAACCATATACTTAGCAGCAATTATATACAGACGCAGTAACTCAACAGGTATTACTGCTATAGAGTGCACAACATTTGTCAGTTTTTCTTTGAAGTCAGCAGAGACTACTTCTGTGGGAATAATAGCAACTGCATTACCGGCGAAAGCGTACAGAGCAGTAGTTAGGTCACACAAGCGGTCGTCGATTCTCATTTGTAGTACATCTTCTTGTGCGAAAACTGATGTAACGACACTGTACAGGTGCCTGAGTGCGTTGAGAACTGTATCAACTGCTTCTTTCAGTGTGTCGGAAGTGGCACACATAAAATCTTGATTCGTAATTGCACAGCGTGATCCTGATGTGGGGTACATCTTATTTGCACACCAACTGTCACTGTGCTGTGGGCGAATCATTTTAAATACAGAGCTTAGTACATCAGAGAAGTCTTCAATGGCAGAAAAAACCCATTCAGATATAAGTGCATTGCATGGGTTTTCGTTGTTATTATCAGGGATATAGGGGTTGTCTGGGTCAAAGTAGAACATGCACTCGTCGGAACACTCTTCCTGAACGCCGTATCCGCAGTTTATTGGCTTGTGAAAGAACTTATCTTGCACAATGTCTTCGGAGGAGAGAATTATTCTGAGCACCATGTTGAATAATCTAGAAACAGCGCGCACAGCAATAGGCATCCACGCCCAAACAAGAAAATACTTCTCAGCCTGTCTAGTAGCAAGATCGACATTTTGAAAGAAATGTTCTTGAAGGCGTATCCCGACCTGGTTCTGTACTGCCCAGTGCCCGTCCCAACGCTGTAAAACCTGCATAAAGGTTAATCCAGCTTGTTCGCCGCGAAGGACAAAATATATTTCGTCAATGACAGACATAGTCAACCCAATAGCAGCATCGAGCGCATACCCTATAGATTTTGATAGTGGTTGAGCCGCTTCTCTTACACTATCTACCAGTGCTGCTGCGGTGTTTAACGCGTCTACCTGTCCATTAGTGGCACTGACTGCAGCGTCTGTGCCAATATTGAGTGGCTCTGCTACAGCAACTACAAGTTGCAGGATGCTTTCTTCTAGATTGTCTGAACTTGACAGAAATGATTCGTGTATCAACCTAGGATTAAATGTGATTGGTTTCAACAATATGAAGCGGGCTACTGTGTGCCCAAGCATTTCTGTTAATCCAAGCAGCCCTTCAATAGCGTATCCTATGGTTTGGAACACTGGTATCTGGTTCGGAGGCTTCAGCAAAATCCGCGTCAGCACGCTATCCACAACCTCATCTAAGTACTTTCCCAGACACACAGCAACGCGCTTCAGGGGGTGAATGAGCCTGTGCAAATCAGGTATTTCTTGCCAAGGCGGAATAGCAAGCACTGCTGTCTGCGGTAGTGCGACAAACGCATTGAACGTCTCGTTGGTGATATTTGCAAGAAGCGTCGGTCTTAAAATATCAAAGAATATCCCAAGTGCAGGCGATATGCCGTCGCATGCACATTTAAGAACACCTTCTTGCTTCACAATTGCTGTTTGGAACTCCACAGTAGTATTATATATATCGAAGGCTCCTTTTGGTGCTAAAATGAAGTCGCGTAAAGAAAATGATAGAAATTTCATGGCTTCCCCAATGTGGACTAGACTCTCAATTATGGTCTTCAGTTGGCACTTTGCAAGTATAGTGTACGTTCCAGTTGTTAATTGTGCAGCAAGTGTTGCGTACCAGTTGTAGAGCGGAACAACTAAATCTGCAAAGTACACAAGAATTTGACCGAAATCCGCAACAATACCCCAAATCCATAAAAACAATTCGTCCCAAAATTCTCTCACAATGTCTTCGTTGCCTTCAATAGCAAGAGCAAGAATAAGGAAAACTGCAATTCTGAGCCACATGAATGTATCAATATTTGGCAAAGGAGGTATTTCCTGAATTAATTTGTCAGTGACAGCACTTAGATTAGTAATCACGACAGCACTTCCTTTTTGTGTGGTGAAAAACCATATGAGCATGCCTGCAAACAGGACAAAAATCTCTAAAAAAAGTACCCCAGCTATCATTTCAGAGCGTTTTGTTTGTATTTATATGTATGGATGATACGAAGAATTTCAAGAATTCCATCTCTACTCATGTTGTCTGTTCTTACAAAGTGTGGATCAGGACATAACTTCGCCTGTTCCTTAGAATTTCCATAGAATGCAACGACTAAGTGTCTGTGCAACCCAAACCACAATCGAGCAAGCGGTTCAATTTCTTTTTGAGTTTTGCACGTCAGAATCAAGATACAGCACTGCATTGGAGCTGCACTAGCTGGAATATCTACAATTTCAAAATCATCGACTCTGTACTTAGTTGTAAGAATTGTAGGTTTGTGATGCAACGAGAAAGTGTCAAACACTAGTCGTTTTACTAGTGAAGTCACTCCAAACGCACCGGTTACACAAATACGCATTATTTTAAAAATATTTTATTTAAATAATATTTCTTTTTTATGGTGTACACCCTTGTATCTCAATTTTTTATAAAAAATGTCCACTCTCATGGATTTTGCTGATGTGTGTGTGGTTGAAGAACAAGTAGAAGCGATTTTTTATCATAAAAGGCGTGATTTTCAGCGCATGCATTTGCGGTGGAGACAAAATATGGAAGCAATCTACAGGACTGGATACGGAGAGCCATATCCAGAACCGGTTTGCCTCACTATTGAGCAGATCCGAAAAGAAATCTACCAGCAGTTCTGATGTTAGACTACTTACTACTGATTAATATTAAAAAGGTGTTTTTCTTCCTTTTGCATTTAAGTTCTTTCGTCCCTATTTTAGCAAAAATTTTGGTTGCACCTTGGGGTTTGAAAGTGAGCTGGCTTATCTACCTTTTTTTTACTTATGTGCTTTTGGAGCACAAACCGTTCAACGGGCACCCTATCAAAGCATTTGCTAACCTTCAGCGCCAAGCGGAGTGCTGTTTAATAGGGTCTCTGTTTGTAGCCCACTGGGTTTCGCCGATGCTTGCACCGTTCACATTTCTGCTCCTTATAAAAGCAAAAGGAATTGAGGTGGATTCCCTAAGTTACGCGTTCGTTTTCTTCTTGCTCTTCAGGTTTGATTTGTTCCAGATTGCTTTGGTTGCGTTGAGTATTATGAGCGCCCTCCTGCAGGATACGGAAACCATTTTAGCCACACCCGAAGGGTGGCACCGCGCGTGCACTCGGCGCGTCATGTTTCGTGGGGTTCAAGTTTTCACTCTGGTTTCAGCGTTTGAGGGCACGTACACACGCGTGCTGCTTGTCGTGTGGTTCATATTGCTCAAAATCGCGGTGTTTCTCTATACGCCGGAGGATAATCCCTCAAATATAGAACACAAAGAGGGCGACCCAGTGAAATTCATACAGTCAAGACGACATTTCCTGTGATTCCTCTAAGTATTTATGAAAAGTGCTTGTTCCAAAATGGGCGGCGAATATTCTTTATTCGGCAGGCGCAAGGATAACGAGAAGTATGTGTTTTTGCAGGATTTAGACGAGCAATATATGGTCTGCTTCAAGCATAACGCCATAGCATATGCAATGGATAAGAAACACGAGCTAATAAAGGCGCTATACTTGTACAAAGGGCAGCTCCGCCTGGGCAAGGCTCTTATGAAGGGACAATATCTGGAGTTGTCTTTTCAAAGTGGTGCTTATGCATCTGAGTGGGATTCTGCGTTTGAAGAGGTAGATAATGTACCATGGTTGTTCAGATCGTTCACACACTCGTTCAAGCCAATCCAAACTGATTACGATTATATGCGAGTATATCGAAAGAACTGAAATTAATTACGTTTTCTTTTTTTTGTAGTCTTAAGTACTTTGTCAATGCAAAAGTGCATTTTGCCGCTGCTGGTCTCAATCGAGAAAAATTTCTCCCCTTCTTTTTGCATCCGCATCACACTCTCGAAAGCACTTTTTAGATCTTCCATGCAGGTGATTTTTGTGCGATTCACGCTTATCACGCGGTCGTACTCCTGCGGAAATTCAAGCGAGGCTAAATACGAATTCGGGTCGATTTTGGAGATCACCACCGTTTCTCCCATGCTTTTTGTGGCTGTAACGTGTTGCAAAAGTTCCATAGACTTGCATACTGGCAGGTCTTCACTAGTCATGAGCGTAAGATTCAAATTCTGAAAAACAAAGGGTCCAAACTCAGCCACTTTGACCGGATTCCACTCCTTGAAACACTCGCCGACTTTCAAATCAAGCGGCGCGGGCATGAGTTTCACTGTTTTCTTGGTGCTTTTGCGGGAGAACTCCACCTCTGTGTCGTCCAATCCCATGATGAATTCGGTGTTGTTCATAGTAATTTTCGAACCCCTCGTGGAATCGACAATCAATCCGAACATATCCAGTTGACTTCCTCCCACTTTGTGGATGACATCTCCGGGTTTCAGAACGCCAACAGCGATGGACGCTGGGTGAATATCCTTGATGACTGCGCCGCAGCTGCGTATCTTGTGCACTTTTTGGTACGCTTCGGTCATCGGGAGGAGCTCAATTCCCCACTGGGGAAAGCGACCGTAGGGTGCCTCATAAAAGTTTTGAAAGTACTTGAGCACGCAGTAGGAAGGGACGGCAAAGCTGATTTGCTCACTGTCACCAAGCGTAGAAGTGCAGACGCCAATGATGTTGCACTTAGCATCGAAAAGTGGTCCTCCAGAATTTCCGGAATTAAGGGAGATATTGCATTGTAACATTTCGTCGTCGTCCGTGCCGCGCCCAGCGAGCCACCCACTGGAAAGCTGGTTTTCCAGCCCTTGGGGGAAGCCGATAGTTGACACTTTCCGCGTTTTGCTTGAAATGCGATTCGGATATAGCGTAACTTGTTTCAGCTCGTCCAGATAGACGCTCGGATGTTCGGGCAGAAACCATTTTTCGTGCTCACCACCGCGTGTGATGCTCAGGATTGCAATATCCAGTTTGGGCACAACCGCTTCGACTAGGGCAGTGAACATGCTTTTTCCCATGGCTGCCGTGCGTAGGAATACGGTGCGGTTATCAGCGTCGTCACAGACGTGAAAGTTCGTCACGAAAAAGAGCTTGTCATCCGAATAAAACGGACAGCCCTGGAGGAAGTCGGAAACGACGTGAAAGCACGTTCCAGAGTACTCATTGACTTCCTCTACCTCCCGGGGATCTTCTGGCTTGACTTCCGAGCAGATGGTGTTCACTTGCAGGATGCTGCGGCGGAGAAGCTCCATTTTAGCAGCTCATATCGCCCTTTATACCCACCTGGTGAACCCTTGCAGTGTCCGCATCAGATCGAGAAGAAGCAAATCATACGCAGAATGCATCTGGGTACGCCTAAGTAGCTCTCTCCTGTCTAGCTGTAGCAATGCAACAATCGGTTTTGTCAGGTCATTTTGCCTAAACACAACTACACTTGTCTCAAGCAGATCGGTTGGGTTATCGCTGGATACGTCAATCATAGCATAGTCGTCTGCCGTATCATAGTCGAATTCGACAATTTTTACAGTGAATTTCACATTTTGCTTCTCAAAATAAAGCATTTTCCTTCGAGCAACCCAAATTTTCGCATCTGTGCCCCCATACAGAAAAGCCTCAGTACTCTCTGTGCGACTCATCTTTTTAAAAATTAGGATTTAATAAGTACACCATATAAAAGCATTTTTGTACAATTTTAAATGGCAATGCCAAGATGCGCAATTTGTCACATACAGTATGATGCGGTGCGTATTCCATATACGTTACAGCCTTGCGCGCATGGGCTCTGTAAGATGTGTATAGAGGAGTACATTACAGTACGCGAGAATATTACTTGCCCTACTTGTCGGACGGTAATACAAAACCATGCTGTAAACTACGATCTCAACTCAATCTGCAGCGGAAGTTTTGAATCTTGGAAGGAACTTCTGATGGAGTCACTTTCAGAAAAACCGAATCTTACAGTAACGATTTCCGACGATTTAATGCCTGTTGCTGGGCTCATAAGGAAGCGCATTGCAAACAATAGAGATATTCAGCAGGAATTAGTGACGTTGGTGCGGCACTGCACAGAAGACGAAATTTATAATTGGGTAGACGCTCTGAGATTTCCACCCGATTGGTTTGTGGACCGCCGAGTGAAATCACTTGTGAGACACCATTCGTTTCTAAAAAACCACGAAGCAGGGTGGTTGTTGGAGTACTTCTAGTAGGCTTAATTACCCTGGCTGACAATTTTCCCATTTTCTGCATTTCGAGTCTGTTGAGTCTGTACAGTTGTCTCCTTGGAACACAATCGCTGTAAATTCCACAGGGTTCGTCGCAAGAAGGCAGCGGTCGGCTCCGTTAACCACAACACCACAATCATCTGGTTCATCAGTACAAATACCGCTATCCATACATTCTCCAATATACTCCTTCGTTCGGAAGTCTCTGTCAAAAACACCATACATGTTCTTCTCACATTGTTTTGTGTTCTCATAATCACTTAAATCCACAACACACTGACATTCTTCACATTGGTCACCAAATAAGCCAGGATAGCACTGTCCTGACACCTCGATCTCACATGCATCGAAGATTCTACCCTGATAAGAGTCAAGATGTTGGGCATTACATTGACATACGCCTCTATCGGTCATCCACATTCTAGTACCTCCGTAACACGTGGGAACACGGCAATCGGGCCCAACCCCGACATCACAGTCGCATCTAAAGTCAAATTCTGGCACTCTGGGCAGGTCTGAGCAAATTCCGTCAATGCAGAAGTGGCTTGCGCACGAGAAATCTCCAATAAATTCTCCTCCACAGGAACATGTATTGTCACCTAAAGTATAGCATATTTCTGGATCTGCGGTTCCAAATCCAACGGGTAATTCGTTTTCTTTTAATGATGCGCCATAATCTAATGCTGCGGCACATAATGGCACAATACTATTGCAGTTTTGACCGTATAATCCATCTGGACAACAATTAGGGCCTGCATGGTCTTCAATGCACTTATCACAATAAACAGTGCCTCCAGGTAGACAATCATCTTCGTCTAGATCATATAGCTCGTTGCGCACACTACCCTCAGGGGCATTATTATAGGTTTTCGGATTAATGCTTAAATCGAGTAGTGGATGGGAGCAGGACGCGGTAAAATTTGCTGTGCATGTTGTTTCGTCAACATAACCTGGCAGCAATTCTCTACACCAAGGAAACATGTACATGTGACGACACGTGTAGCATTCCGGTTCGTCAGCAGTGCCTACATTTATGGCTCCGGGTGGGCATTCATCACACAATGTGCCATTATATGGTGGTGTGCAAACACACTTGAATGCGCCAGATACAAATCGTTGGGTTCCGTGGACACAACCTAAATCACCAGTGGAGGATGTTGGTGTTAGTTTTTGTTCATTGTTAATGATAAAAAACGCGGCAGCTCCAGCAAGAACCACTCTTGGTATACGTGGCAGAGCGACTGATCCTACAAGTGAAAATACACCGATGATCCATCCAGTGAAGAACTGTGTTGTTTCTACGTCGCTCTGCCAGATAAAAATGTTGCCGATCACAAGACCGACTATTCCGATGATCATTTGAGTAATTGTATTAAGTATTTATACGGATGTTTGCTCAACAAGATGCTATTAGAAGATGAGAAATATCTTAATGACATTTTATCGTTGTTTAAGATTACGAAAAAATATAAGGTATCTGAAACTCCCTCACGTTTTAAGTTAATAATTGCTCCTACAGAGTTTACTATGGAAACACTACATAGTGTACAGACGTTGAGAAGCAGGCCCGTTGGTATTGAAGTCGATGTAAAATCGGGTGTTTTTGTGGAGTGTCTTAAAGAGGGCCAGTCCCGTAAACGTAGGCGACTTTGTTATTCGAAACACAGTGGTAAAATTCCAAAGAAATACGAGGTTAAAAAATATAATGAAGCTATGCGTTACATATTGGGCATTGATGGTATGTGTGATTTTGATTGTGAGCTTAGCGAGTCAAAACTAGAATTGGGTGGTGTACAGACTATTTCTTACCCAATTTTGAAAAAAATAGAGGAGACGGGTTGTAAAATTACGTTTAATATGCGCGAAAGCATTATGACGCTTGAACTATAAAAGTGGATTATAACTTTGTAATGGATTACTTTTTAGTATATGTTTACAAGGTGCTTTGCGCTCAGCAAGAGCCAAATTCTAAAGAAATGCAAGCGATGACAGATGAGCGAGTGCGTGTGTGCTCTACATTTGCAAAAAAATCAAGTCCTCATCTTATGCGTCTGCACGAAAGCAAATGTGTAGTACAAAGCAATTTTGTACCATTACACTCGCGTTGTTGTTCTACCGGAAGGGCTTTAAACAGTGCAAATGGTGTTCAATTAAATATGGATGGTTTTTGCGTATGTGTACATTCATGCGTTTTAGATAGGTGGTTTCATTATTTTAGGTTACGGCATTTCCCTAAATATATGTGTGGTTTAATTTTTGAATGGGTAAAATCAGAGCCTTGGTATTTAGAAAACCAAAATTTTGACATTTATAGACTAACAACAAGTCATTGGGCGACAACGTATAAGAAAATGTACAAGGAAAGTGTTCAAATTTTAATGACTTGATTGAGAAACTTGCGAACTTTAGTTCTAAGCTCCTTCGGCAGCGGTTCAGTGTAGCGTTTTTTACAATGGTGGCACCCAATAGTGAATTGTGCGTACTCTGCTTTGTAAACAAAATAGCGGTTGTTCCGGCGATGCTCTCTGCCAGCTAGTTTGCAAATACCTTTCTCGAGATGTCCTCCCCAGATCCACTCAAGATCATTTTTCCAGGAGTAGCCTGATGCACCCATGTGATTAAGCAGCTCAGCAACACAGGGAGGCACGGAATTATTTCTAAGTGGCGCACTTATAACATTTCCAAGCCCGAGCTCAGCAACACCTAGGGTTTTAACTGGTTGCACAAGTGTTGACACCCAGTTTTGCATGTTCCAATCAGGGCCTTTGAGAGGGCGCTGTTGTCCGTATTTGCTATTGTTTAGCATACGAAAACACCTGTTCCGCGTGTAAATCTTCTCGTCAATTTCAATGTCAAAGTCGTCCTCAAAAATATCTTTGAGGCGTTGCACAAACGCTCTTCCCTGTGTGGGGCTTTTTAAAATGTACTTTTCTCCAGCGCATATTATGTGAGCACTGTTTTTACGCTTACCGTCAGGATACGTCTTGCTTGCATCGAGAAAGTAGTAGCGTACGACGCCAACCTCTTTCTTAAGAGTTTTAAAAACCTGATTGAGCATTTCTTCAAGTTTGCGCCATTGAGCTCGAACATCACCGGTATCAAGATCAACGTAAAAGTGACAGGGGCGGTCAGCTATGACCTCACAAAAGTTGCGTGGGGTTCTGTTACGCTGTAGCTCCCACATCTCGGGCAGTGTCGAGCAGAAAAACGTTTTAGCTCCCTTCTCGTTCAAATCTTGACTGTAAATTTTTTGATCATCAGCTGGTTTCAAATCTTTGAGTTTCTGCATGATTCAATTTTTTATAAAAGATATAGGGGCACAAATACACCAGAAAAAAAAGCAAAATGATTTCTATAAAAGCGTTTTAAAGTTCATAAAACATGAAAACGTTTGTTCTTATACAAATTTTTTTCGCTGTTTTGTCATTTTCCTTGGGCAGTCTTTATCCGTATCACCTTCCAAACTTGGGTGCGCAGGTGATTCTTTTTGTATATAATGTATTTCCGTATGAGCGTCTTCGTCAGCTTAGTGGTTTAGCACTCGGGCTTGCTGCAGTGTCTAGTGGATTTTGTACAATTATAGCGTTTGTTCGTGCATGGCGTTATTTATTTTTTCCCGTAAAGGAGCACTTTAATTTTTTTCTACAATGTTGTGGTTTGCTCCCATTACTTGTAATCCAGCTCATTTTCTATCTGTACCAATATCGATCACTGAGTATAAAAAGAACCGTGCAGTACCAGGTGGGGCTTTTTAGTAGTGCAATATACTTTCTTTTTATTCACGATTTTATCTATGCCGCATTATTCCTTTACAGCGACGCGTCACTGTTCAGGATGTTTGGTTACACTCAATTTGTAGTACATAGTGCTATGATGATAATCAATGAGGAAAATGTTCGTTTTGTTGCGAAGTTTTTTAGTATTGCATGGGCAGCACTTGTGGTTCAGCACGTGTTTGTTTTGACACAGTATTTTGCAGAAATTGAACCATTTAACTCGTCGTTTGTTTTGGTGCTAACATCTGTATACATAATTGCAGATGTACTGTACATGCTTAACGCGTTCCAACTATATGAAAATAATAGAGTGTAATTATCCATAATCCCAATAAAAGAAGAATGACAAAAGCAAGCTTAAATGGTGTAAAAGTTGTCAATTTTTTTTTTATATATGCAACTGTATCTTGGACACGATCAACTTTTTCATGTAGATGTCCTATTTTTTCATTTAATTCTTCATTTGATTCGAGCACGTTTGCATTTCCCTCCTCTAATAAGTTTACTATCCTGTTGAGTCTCTGGTCCAGATACGCAAGCTCCGGCGTTTTGTCCACTAACATCTTTATCAAGACCTAGCTGCCTAAATATCATATGAATTTGCCGACATACTTCCGGGGTTAGAAAATCAACATGACACCCAGGTTTTGCAACATAAGTTGTTGGTTCGAACAAATTTTCGATTGCTTCCAGCATAGACAATTCAGGTTCGGATGCTAGAACCCTGTAAAGTAGGTCTTTACCCGCAGCTTCAAACATTTCACCTCTAAAAAAAGCAAAGCGATTGCGTAAAATACGCGGAGCGTCTTTCAACTTGACACTGTCCATTTTTCTAACAAATCTAGAGCAGCAAAAATACACCATAATTTTTTACAAAACGACGTATAGAATATTTTTTTTTAAAAAGGTGCCCCTCTAAAATCACGAAACACCGTATTATACAAAAC
>Ga0115547_1001482_pt1 | contig 13948 bp, 8 predicted proteins | sample COGITO_mtgs_1004_3_FD_87185 | JGI IMG/M metagenome (GOLD analysis project Ga0115547, IMG submission 87185) | Pelagic marine microbial communities from North Sea - COGITO_mtgs_100420 | ecosystem: Environmental > Aquatic > Marine > Epipelagic | place: Germany:Helgoland, sampling site Kabeltonne...
CCAACTGCCGTGGCGCTCGCTGTCAAAACGCGGGGCTTCGGCCGGTGCGGTACGCACCCTTGCTTCCAGACAGCCTCCGCCGAGGCGCTTCCTTTTCCCGACAAGAGCGTCGACGCCATTATGATGTCGGACGTGCTCGAGCACATTCGTACGCAGGACATCGATGAGGTCATCTACGAACTCGGGCGCGTGGCGCGTAGGTATATAGTCCTCAAGATTGCAACTCGGCATGAGACCGATCGGGCGCCAGTGCAGTCGCTGCATCGCGCAAAGAAATTTGAGCACGTGCAGCATCTGCGCCTTACCGTCCTGCCCATTGCACAGTGGAAGACGCGCTTTGAGGATCAGGGGTTCGATGTGAAGGTCGAAGGAGACCTTCTCTTGGCTTGGCCTAATGTTTTTTTTTTTTTGGATCCACTGTCGGCTGCAGCACCAACCACAAAGTAAATTCCCGCTAAAGTCGGAATTCCAACTGTGAACGATCTGGAATTCAACTCGCGATATGTCAACCGCAGGAGACTCCGACGCTCCCCCCAGCGTTGTGGATGTGACAGAACACGATGCTGACGACCTGCGTGCCAGACACCCGGTGTGGAGAAACTCCGTTGCCGGTTCCCAACGACCCGACGCTGCGTCGGCGTCTCGCTTTGAGCGACTCTCCAACATGGCCATTGAGATGGAAGTTTTCAAGGCCGCGAATGAAGGTGCGGAGTCCGACATATTTTCTGACGCCGGGACGCTTGCCTCGAAATCCAAACATCCGAACACCCGCGGAGACGAAGATTGCGAGATCTCCGACTCCGATGCAGAAAGCGACGGGTGTTCCGAACAGCGCAAAAGAAAATCGAGACGTCGGTCCAATGGTTACCTCGGGGGCAGTGCTCCTACTTGCGCCGTCGCATTCGGGATCCACCCCAGCGGACAGCCGGGCGACGACGATGCCAGTTGCTTCTCAGACACTGCGTCAGAACGAATGAAGGTGATGAGGAAAAGCGCGTTCCCTTGCAAGGGCGTCGAGTGCGTGGGGTGCGCGTTGGCCGGACGGATAGCTCCAGTTTCCAGGTTCATATCGGAGAACATCGGGCGAATGTCGGAGCAAAACCTCTTCAAACTTGCGGCAGTTCGATACAAGCAGGACATAGTAGCGCAGTGTGAGCGGGAAGGTATCACCGCGCCCCCGTGGAACTGGAAGGACATCCACACGCACTATGCGCTACACGTGACGGACGAGACCATCGCACGCACGTCGACCATCAAGCTGCTCCAAAACATGCGGTACCACGCCGAAAGCCGCCTCGTCCGGGTGAAGGGGAACGAGAAAGAACTCGACAAACAGGGCAGCGACCTCATCCTTAAGATTGTGGCTGCGGAAAGTAAGGAGCGCGCGCTTTTGCAGTCGTACCTATCGACCCCTGGGCTCCGGGGTCGGTCGGCTGCGGGTGAATTGGAATGATAGCACCCAGCGTCCTCTTGTTAAGCACCCCGGTAGAGCAGGGCTCTCCCGACACAGCCCCGCCGAAACCGCATTTGCATCTGGGCTGCTACCAGAATGGTCAACTACATACAGCAGCTACAAAAGCGTTAGAAATTCCAATCCAATCCATTATAAATGCAATGTTATATAGACTCACGCCGCTCTGCGTTAGGTTTGTGTATTAGGCTTTCTCAATCGAGTGGTATTCCAAAAATAAAATTGTGAGATCTTGTGGTTCTTCGGTGTGCCGGCTTAGCCGGCTGTCGCTATAGTGCAGCTAATAGCACAACTCACGAGTAAGTGGTATTTCTAGAATGAGTCTTGCTAACGTGTCTGTGATACTGTCTCAAAAAAAACTGCATCTAGAAGCCTACGAAAGGGATGTAGTAGGAGCTAGGAAAACGGGTGACGCGGCCGTTCGCAAGAGCCGCCGGCGAAGCTTTATGGACGGGTGTTTATCCTGGCTGACCGGCTCGCGGTCTCGCTCCCGACACGTGAAGCTGGTCGGGGACGGAAAATGCACGCCCGCAGATGTGTCGACAGCTCGCGACTCGTGCAGAGACATCAACAAGGCGCTGTTTGGAGTGCGTCGGAGCGAGAAGGAAGACCCTTCGGCTCGATTAAGTAGAATGGCTGACACCGTCCGAAGCTCAGCGGAGACGCAAGAATGCTCGGCGGAACGCCGCAGGAAGATGGCGATTGTTGCTCACAAAAGTGGTAACAAGCAGAAAGCGCTGCGCGAACTAAAGCAATCGAAACGCCACCAAGCCAAAGCATCGTCGCTGACGGTCGCAGCCGAAGCTCTGGAGACCCAGGTGTCACTCCTCGAACAAACCGAACTACAGAGATCGGTGGCCGACGCGATCAAGACTGCGGGAATTTCGTCCGTGTCGTGTAGGAGCACGCTTTCGAGTATCGAAACAGCCGCGGAGGACATCGCGGAAGCCACAGACTCTGTTGAGGAAATACACGCGGCTATGGACGAAATGGCATCTGCTACACGGACCGACCAATTGGATGACGACGAATTGCTGGAGGAGCTCGAGCAAATGGGCCTCACCGATACGCTCGCACCCGTCAACGAGTCGGATGCCGCCCGGGATATACCAAGCTCATATGCATCGTTCCCATCCGCGCTTGAAGGGAAGCTCAATTTTCCGGATGGACACGTGGGCGGTTTTGCTTCGTCACGGCTTATAGAGACGGCCTCTGCGGCGCACTAAATATTGCTTTCGGTGCGAGAATACTTGCCTTCGTTTTCCCAACATACTATAATTTATCAGCGACTACTTGTAAAGCTAATCTACTCATTTCCCGTTCCAGTAACGAACATGACTGTCAAAGTGAGTAGCGTCAACACGGCGTCTGAAAGCGCGAAAAGATAGCTTGTCGAGTCTGGGTATGATGCCACGAACGAGAGCTTGTACACGGAAAGCATCCCAGTCACGGTAAAGACGAACATTACAAGTGCGCGGCGAAGGGGTTGTTGAACGGTCTCCTTTGTGTTATCGGCCCTGGAATATTCGGATTGAAGGAGTTTATTACTTTGTGGGTTCATTGACATTTGACCGGGCATTCGCAACACCATCAGCATAATTAGGGCCAGCGCGGTAGAGAGCGGCGACAGGAGTGCCGCTAGTTTTTGCGATTCGGTCGCCTCGGGCGCGAAGTCTTGCGAAACAATTGCGAAGTACGACACGATTTGTACGCTCAGCACCGCTGCTGGAAGGAGGTTCCGCGGAAGCGAACTTTTGTTGAAGCATGCGATGTTGGCGTACAGGACCAGTTGCGCCAGGAGCATGAAGGCTACTCCGAAGACACTCGTCGTGTACCCGCTACAGTGGTCGGGATCTTGCGCGGCCTGTGAGAAGATGTAAAACCCGCACACCATGCCGAACGTTGTGAAGAACTGGATGAGGAACATGAGGATACCCATGGTACGAGGCCCCAACATATCTTGCATATCTGAATTGGCGACCATTCCACCGACGGCGAGCACCAGCGCCACCCCGATCAGCGTGAAGGTGGCGCCTGTGATTCCAATGTTAACTGTGGTCTCGCTCGGACCAGTGTGTGACAATCGCGCGCCGTATACGTCCGTGTCGTTGGGGGCCGTGTCGTTGGGGGCCGTGTCGTTGGGGGCCGTGTCGTTGGGGGCCGTGTCGTTGGGGGCCGTGCCGTTGGCGGCCGTGCCGTTGGGGGCCGTGCCGTTGGGGGCCGTGCCGTTGAGGTCAAGCGCGTCAAGTGCACGGCCGTGAGCAGCAGCGGCGCCGTAGACGTCAAGTGCACGGCCGTGAGCAGCAGCAGAGGCGGGGCGCAGCACGCAACCGTCGAGGAAGTTGGACGCGTTGAACCCCATGACGCACTGAAACGCGATCACGATGAGCCAAAGCCCCACATGCACGCCAGTGCGAATCACGTACTCGGTGGTGCTATTTCCTTCTACCGCGTTGATGATCGTGGCTTTGTTATCTGTGTCTGTCATGGTGCTAATCCACCGTATAGACTGTGGCTATAAACAGCGAGCGTGGTGGTCTTTATTTCGAGATCGTATGCATGGAGAAAGTTATGGCGCCCGATCTGTCGCGCATGCGAAGTTTCACTCCCATTGTTCTGGAGCTTTGCTCAATAAGTCGCTTGCTCTGTCTCTCGCGTTTAGCTGGCACTTTCGCGTGAAACCGTAGCCCAGCCCTGGCCTTTGCGAAGTCCAGCGCGATCAAGCGACTGTCACTCGGGTTGTGCCCAGTCACAGTTCGCATCCGTGTGTTGTGTAGTGCCATCTGGAACAGCCGCGTTGCCGAAAGTCCTGAGGCGCACGCTGCTTTGTGCATGTACACGCACTGGCCGGGCGTTGACAGACTCTGGTTCGCAAGCCCACTCCCATCTATCACGGCGTTCATCCAGTCGCGCACAACTCGATCGGCCGCGCACCTGCTCGTTTGGCATAACAGACGCAAGCTCTTCCACTCTCGAAAGCAAATGGGGCTGGCACTCGGCACTACCTCGCGAGCAGCCGTCTCGAAGATCAGTATCTGCAGATCGGTGGGCAGCGCCTGCAGTTGCAACCGTCGCCGGGGCGAACTGACACTCCTCCGCCCCGTCCTTGAGACCGCCTCCTGTGCCATGGCTTCTGATTTTGCCCCTCTGGGCAGCCCTCTTCCTCGCTTTTCCCGTGGGATGTCGGCGTCTGGGACGATTGGAGCGACACGCACAGCTTTACTGAAGTTTAGACTGGCGAGGAACCACGCTTCCTCCGTGAGCAGCGCGGCTTCCGTCGACGAGATGGTCTCCAATGCGTTTTTCACGAGGGGCCATTCTCCTTGTGCCGGGGGCGCAAATTGGTTGACCAGAACGGACGTGCGGTGTTCTATCGACTCTCTCATGTACAAAGCAAGTGCTCTTGCGGTTCGTACGTTGATCGGCCACAGCATTCTCCACCCAGTTTTATGTGGGTTTGTATCGGCGGACCGCAGGAAAGCCGGCGTGTCGACGCCGAACCGCATGCACCACACCCAAGAGTCGCCTAACATCACGACCACGACAGAGCCCGGGTAGAGCAGGGGTTCGATCAATGCCTGGCAGCTTTCGAGGCCCTCTGAAGAGGCGCTTGCCGTCATCAATCGCCATAGATCGCCCGACAGCGGAGTGCCTCTCTGGTAGTCTCGGGCAACGGCACTCTTGGGAACCGCGTACAGTCCACCGCCGTTGGGGCACACCATGAGGTCACGTTGCAGTGACGCTTTTGACTCCATGCAGGAGGTGTTGTTCTCCAATGTCTTAAGCGTCGACGAACGCGTGAACACAGCGCGTTTCAAGCTGTTATTTTGACAGCGCCTTATTGTTAGCGGTCTATAAGCCAGTATACAGGAAAACTAAGATTTAAGGGAAGGCGAGTAATGTAAACGTTTGTTTATGACGATTCACCTACGGTTGGTCACTAAAAACTAAAACACCCAGCTCGAAATAACATCTGTGTCTATTCTGTGCCTGTCCTGTAGACGCGTAAGATGCAATTCTCCTGAAGTTTTCTATCCGTTGGCAGTGAGTCAACGAAGCGCCTCCAAAACTAGCGTACCGGTGGTTGTGAGAGGTGCGCAGCTCTCGCGAACCGAGAGGATCAGCTTTCTTGCCGCAATTCTTGAATCGTCGCAGAAAAGCCACTTGCAGCGACGCGTCGGATAAACGGTAAAGTGTGCCGAACAAGCCGAAAGTCCCGCCAGGACGCGCGCAAGGAAGTCGGCGCTGGACGGGTCAGTTAAACACGTGGCTAGCGAAGGCGAAGACGGCTCCGTGCCCGACATCAGCACCGCGCAGTAGGTGCAAAACAATGTCCCCATGGCAATGTGGAGCAGGGGTTTGGCACAGCGATCCCAGAGCAGAAATTCGGCCTTGTCGACTGGATTTTGCACCTCCGCCGCCAACAGCGGCAGGCTCAGCGCCTGTCGCTCTTCCCATTTCAGCCGAGACGTACAGGTCTCGACGAGCCGTCCCGACAGTCCCCGATGGCCGCATAGCATTGCCGCAACACCAGCCATCGCGGGCAGAATGCTGTGTTCCGAGCTGAATACCTGTTCCGTCTTAGTCTTTTGCGAGACCATCAACAACGACAGCAGTCTGAGTCTGCTCTCCAGTGCAAGTGATCCGCCGTAGCGTGTGATTTCAAGCGCGTTATTCATGCCTCCTGAAGCCGCGAGCTGGATGCAGAAGCTCAAAACACCATCTGGGTCGGAAAATAGCAAATCGATCGATGGCATGGGAAAGCACTGCTCTTTTTGCCAGGAAGACTCCGGAAATCCAATACTCAGGTGGTCCCTATGCTCTCCTGCCACGAAGCAACCAGGGCTTCGCAGTAGCTCCGCATAGGCGCACAAAGTGCACGCAACGAACGTGGCGATGTCTGATGGCTCTAGTTGAGCGCTTTCTGTGGTGCGAACTCGCTCAATAGCCGTCTGCATGATGCTAGATCTGCAAAACAAACATGCTTCGGCCGAGGCGAGTTTGAACTTGCCAGTCGTGGCTTGCCGAGCTTTCGTGGGGGTCTCCTCAAAATTGACGGTTTCTTCGCAATAGAGCAGACTCGCGACGGGTGAGGGCTCCGTAGCCGCTTTGACTGGTCTTTCACTGTGTCGGTCCATTTCGCACATACGCACCGGGCTCGGCGGATGGCGCCTTTTTGCAGGATGCGCGGAGCGTAAAGTCCGGTCTGGGACACCGTCCGCGTTTCTGGTGGATTGCATGTTTTGTTTTCCTACACACAAGCACCACACCAAAACGAGTGTGTCTGCAAACCATAAACACATTCTCAGATTTTAGATCGCGCTGCCCTGGAATTAGCGGAACTACGATACAAAGCGCAACCTTCTGGGCGCATGTGATCGCTGGCTTGGCTTGGGCATTAGATAGCGTTTTGCAGAATTTGTGCAGAGATGCGCATGTATACCTGGGGATGTATTGGGGGTCGTTGCTCAATCGCGACACGTCGGTCTATTCATTAACTTCTGGTGTGCGCTGTTCTGATACACGGAATATACTCCGGTTTGCCCGCTGCCGACGTGCTGTGCCGGTCCTGCTTGCAGCCCACTTGCCGAACTCCACTTCTTTATCAAACAGAGCGATGTTATATTTTAGAATGCTTCCAGGGTCGACGCTCGCTTATGACTACCAAAACAGTAAAGAATCAAAATCTGTCGTTGTGACGACGGAACGAGAACCTCAGAATGTTATTAAATCGCCCGTCGTAAATCAAGAAAGCAATGAAGATTTTTATAATAAGCTTCTTGACTTGGACGGAACGTCCAATTTGCAAGAAAACGATAAGAATGCAGAGGCGGAGAAGGAGGCGGAGAAGGAGGCGGCGTTGGTGGCGTACCTTTACGAATTGACAATGTCGGCCTATAATACAATTTTTCAAGGAATTAACGAGGGTGTTCCCTGGTTCCAAAAGTTCTTAATCACAGTCGCCGGTATATCGCAGTCCGCTCTCCGTGTATATTCCACGTCCAGCATAGATAATCGTTTTGGTTTAAAGAGTGTCGTCGAAAAACTTAAACTTGATCAGGAAGCATGGAAACGTGTGTTAAGAACCAAAGAACCCCTTAAAGAACAATACCTGTTTTTTTTTAACTACGACTGCGTAAACCATTTACAAAAATATGTGGAGAACTTTGATCGAGGCCAGGAGGAATCAAACCAAAGCAAGAATATACCTTTGATTCGATCGATGGTCGCTTTATTCTCTGAGCGTTTCAGTTATCAGCTTACTGCGGTAAATTTGTTTGAACTCGCAAAAAATGGAAAATATGAAGAGGGTCGGATTTTATCGCAATTCCGTGTCGTGTGTCTGTTATTAATCCGCGCTTGGGTCACTTTTCACCGCTGGAACTCGACCTGGACCTCGACTGCAGACCTTTCAGTACACAAAGAGGAACTAAGTTTATCAGAGAATTCACAATTTAAATCAACATTCTTTGGTGTTGAAGCTGCTGATGTGACTGGTGAATTGCTACTTACTAGCTTAAATATCCTAAATGAGTCGTTGTTTAAGACGACTACGTCGTCATCTGACGTTGTCACGAAGCGCGAGGAATCTGACCGAGAAACCCTGAAGAAGTCATTATCACCTATGTTGTCACAACGATCTGACCCATCAGATTATGTGGGTTATGGTGAGGATGAATATCTCGATATCCCTCCAGACCATGCGAATCGAAACATAATTGAAGTTGTAGTGAAACTCAACGAATATACAAAAAAGCCCTTCGAAGCGGAAGCCAAAAAACAAATTATGACGTATCTATCAGATCTTGTTCGTTTTATGGAGCTATCGATTGGGGCGTTTGGGAATAACAGCGGCTTAGACGTGTCTCAAAAAAAAGGTGGTGGCGGTCACACGCCATTTACCGCGTGAGCAACAGTAGGAGGCGCTAGGGCTGTCTGCTGCGCGAGATAAAATCAGCACATTTCGATTGATCTGCCGCTGTTCTGATACATTCAATATACTGTGTCTGCCCGCCACGGACGTGCTGTGCCGGTCCCGAGTGCAGCCCACTTGCCGAATTCCGCTTTTCGGTCATACAAAGCAATGTTATATTTTAGAATGCTTCCAGGGTCGACGCTCGCTTATGACTACCAAAACAGTAAAGAATCAAAATCTGTCGTTGTGATGCCTGAACCAGCACGCTCTGTAGTAGAGGAAGAACCTCAAATTGACGAGGACACCCTTACATCAGAAGCTAATGAGCTCTTGGGGCAAATTCATAATCATCATAATCATCTTATGATGAAGACGTATAACTCTTATGACATCCGTCGGCAGGCGAAATATCTGTACGATTTGACAATGTCGGCCTATACTACAATTTTTCAAGGAGTGAAAGAGGGTGTTCCCTGGTATCAAAAGTTCTTAATCAGAGTCGTCAGTATATCGCAGTCCGCTCTCCGTGTACGTTCCACGGAAGGAAAAGAGTATGAGATTCTTGACGTCGTGCCCCCGGATTCCATTTCAGCTGTCGGACAACTGAAACTTGATCTGGATGCATGGCAACGTGAGTTAAGAACCAGAGAACCCCTTAAAGAACAATACCTATTCTTTTTAAACGATGACTGTGTAAGGCATCTAAAAAACTTTGTGGAGAAATTTGATGAATACCAGACCGCATCAAACCAAAGCAACAATGAACCTTTGATTCGATCATTGTTCGCTTTATTTGATGTGCGTTTCAGTTCTCAGCTTATCGCGGTAAACTTGTTTGAACTCGCAAAAAATGAAAATTTGCCCGAATCTGACGACGAATCTGAAGATGCTCCGATTTCATCGCAATTCCATGCCATGTGTCTGCTATTAATCCGCGTTTGGGTCAACTTCCACCGCTGGAACTCGACCAGGACGACGACTGTAGACCTTTCGGTACACGAAGAGAAACAAAGTTTACCAGAGAGTTCTGAATTTAAATCAACATTCCTTGGTGTTGAAGCTGTTGCGGTGACAGGTGACTTGCTAATTACCACGTTAAAAAAACTATATAGGTCCTTATCGGCTACGACGGCATCGTCATCATCGTCATCATACGAGCCCCTGGACCACGACAGATCCTACCGAGAAACCATAAAGAAATCGTTATCAAATACGTCGACATGGCGATCTGGCGAACATTACATGCCATACGAACAGAAACCAGACTTGTTCCTCATGACGATTCAACACATAATTGAAGTCGTAGAGAAAATCAATATATATACCAGAACCCCCTCCGAAGCGGAAGCCAAACAAATTATGGAGTATCTACCGGATCTTGTTCAGTTTATGGAGCTATCGATTGGGGCGTTTGCGAATAACAGCGGCCTGGATGTGTCTCTAAAAAGAAAGGGTGGCGGTCACACGCCGTTTACCGCGTAGGCAACAGAGGTTGTAGAGGAGGCGCTAGGGCAGTCTTACGCGCGGAAAAAAAAGAGCAACTTTCAAGTCACAGTATCCCGAACTGCAGAACACCGGGCTAAATCTAAACTGGGGTTAGTTTTGGCTCTAGCTGGTAAGTTCCTCCCTTGACGCATTATTGTATTGGCCTACTTTGGCACGGCAGCTGTGCGTACGAGAATAACACAGCCACAAATCATTTCGCCACAAGCGCGATACGTTCAGATTAATAATAGTTTCTCCGTCACCCATTCCAGAAGTACCCGAAATTAGGCTTGACCCCCCAAAGTGCGGTTTTGTTCGGGACCTCCCAAGAGGTGAGGATCCTCGCCACAAGCGCGTTACGATCAGAGACTGACCTGTCGTAAATTTGACCGGAGAGGGACTGCAACTCGTCAGTGGACCCCCCGTCACGTACGAGGCTTTAGTGGTTCGGAAGCCTAGCCTATCTGCTCACTATTCTTGGTTCCAAGTATCGGTTATAGATCCGACCCGCCCTCCCATGCCATGGACCCCTATGCCCTCACATTCGCCGAGTTTGTTCTTGTGTGCACAGGGTTTCACGACTCGTCCTGGTCTTGAGACGCCAATGGGCTATGAAACGCTTGAACTGAAGGATAAATACAAGGCGTGGCTACAAGCAGAAGCTGCTGAGGACGAGGACGAGTGTAGCCACGCACCAGGAAAGTTTACTGCAAGCCACTGGGAGTGGCTGGAAGATAGAGAACTTGATGTTCGTCGAAATCACTACGCGCTCTGCATGCACGAAGTACTAAGCAGTCCGCGCTGGAACCTGGGGACATCTGCGGGTAGGGGCGTCGTGGAGGCCACCCTGTGCTGCATCGATTACTTGAAGACATCGGAGGGAAAGCAAAAGACCAAGAAGCTATTCGAACTGTGTCCGTCGATGATGGGGTCGACGGCAGGCGGCTCAGCCTGGGCGTTGTGTGACGCAGGTGGGGTGATGGATGCCCTTTCGAAAAACGGGTTGTTGTATGATGCCGTGTGCGACAGGAAAGGGGTGCTGTACGCCCTGGGGGGTCTGGCCTCCAGAAAGTTGAGAGAGGGAAGGGCAATATCGTATGCCTGCAGCCAAGACCCGCGCTCGGAGTTCACGTTCGGTTGCATCGGAGAGGAGCTGGTTAAGTACAACGAAGGCATCAAGTCGAAAGAAGAGAGTGAGACGGCGGGGGTCGTGACGGGAAACACCCAATGCAATCCGAGGGTCACGGGAACGGTCAAAAACATCGCGCGTTTCAGCATCGTCAACGAGTGCCTGGTGCGCATTGGTCTAGGGGTCCCAATCGACGGCACCGTCTGCAATGTGCATCAACACAATTCGAAGAGAGAAGAAGAACCCGTTTCTAAAAAACGCAAGGTGGGGTCGTCGGAAAAGCAAGTCACGGGAATTCTGACTAAAATCGACGACGATTACAGTACGCAGCTGCTGCGAGAGGAATCCAAACTTGCAGAGGAACTCAGAAGCATCGGACAAATACAGGCCGTGAAAAAAATCATTTCTCACCTGGTGGACCATTCCGTTTGCGACACAGTCGAGTTTGCAGAAGGCGAATTGCGCCGTGCCGGGTTGTACCGCGGCCGAGTTGCGCCCGCCATCCGGCCGCGGATCCACAATTTTTGCAAGGGACTCAGAAGCATGTGGTGGGCCCATGGCAACAAACCGTGTTACGCTCTTCTGCGTGCGACCGACTCATCCGACGGGGACATCTACAGACTCTCCGACGGCGTTCAGTTCACACAGAAAGACCTTCCAGGCGAAGCCCTTGTGATTGAGCTGCCTCGTTTTTGGAAGAGGAATGATTCTGATGGCGGTTGCTACCCCGTCGTTGCTCTCTGCAAGGAGTGGGCAAATACCAACCAGTCGTGTGTACTGGAGCCGGAAGATTGCTTTGCCCCCACATCGCCCCACGTGTCTCCCGGGTTTGTGCGTTCTTCAATCGGCATCGACCCTGCCCGCCAGCGAAGCAGCAGCACCAGTTCACCGAGGGGGTCCCCCCACTCCCTGACGGTTCTCGAGCGCATCAAGAGACTAAGTGGTCTAGAACTGCAAGATCGAGAGTCTTACGCTACCGCTTGGACATGGTCCTGCCACAGACCCGATCTGAGAGACAACCTATTCCAGGAAATGGGGCCTGGCGAAGCACGTTCCTGTGGTGACGACCAGCTGAAGCGGATTCTGGAGTTACTCAAGGAATCTCGAAAATCATACGTTCACGAGAAGCCCACAGGACCCCCCTGCTCCCGGAGATACGCACACAATTGACCGTGGTGCATGACCACGGACGATCTCCGTGAAGAGCACTCTCTTGTGTGAAAACTCAGCGTCTATGCACGGTGCTGCCAATTCCAACCACCCCAGAATATTAGATTCACACCTTATATATGTCTGGCCCACTTACTTCGACATCCAACTCTGTATCCTCCAACAAAACTTTATTCGAATTAACATTTGTTGCAATTTTGATAACGGGTCATCGGAAGAAATTGCGTGCTACGAAGAACACACCCTCGAGAGACTCTAGTCGTTAAAATATAAAAATCATCTCTCTCATAAATCAAGTCTCTAGTGGTTTCTCGCTGGCAGACTCAAATTTCCTCCTTGGCCCAACCCACATCCACTGTTTCCTTCATCTCTATCTTAACCACACTTCGTCGTTCGACAGGGACATTGACTCTGTCACGAACGGCACATTGTAATCTACCGTGTCGTCCCACGCAGCGTCGGTTGGGATCACACGGAGCAATTTTCCAGCGTGGCACTGGCAGATTTTCTGTATAGCTGAAGAATTTTTCAAACCCGAGTTGCGCTTGCGCCTGAGGATGGGACGGTTCCCCTCTGGGTATCTGTCAGCACTGTGTGCACCCACCTGCAGTGGTGTGGCTAGATGCCCTGGTGTGACAGAGAATTATTTCAGGGGAGTCGATATCGAATGTCACCTGATGACGCGAGGGAGGCAACGGCGGAAATGCAGGTTGCGGGACTAGTGTCGGGGGGCATAAGGTAACGGCAGTGGCGGACGCATCGGGGGGGATGTGTATGTTCTTTCACAACAGTTCTGGCGCCGCAGCGGTATTATAATATAATTAGTTATATTAGGGAGTACATTATATAGAAATTGCAACTAATAATTATTAATAGTTCGGGTTAGGGTTAGTTTATAATAATGTGTTTTAAATAAAATCTGGAATTCTCGTTACTATAGAATTACCACTAAGTAATGCCTCTCATAAATCGAGTCTATAATGCTTCTGTGGCAGAGTCGAACTTCCTTCCGAATGTTTGTGTTTATGGTGACCTACCAGCTCCCCTCTAATCCAATTCTATCACTTCGCGATGAGTTGGACGGAAGTAGCGCGAGATTTGCAAGTATATGGCGTCTGCTTGCTGGGCCTTGGCCTTTGTATCTTCTTCGAAGGATCTGAAGTTGTCGTTGACGACTTGGAAGGCAAAACTCGCTTTGTTCGAGTTGTCGTATAGGAACGATGCCATGGCTTCTCGTTGCATCTCATGCTGTATCATGAAGTGCATATTCATGAGGATCACAAACTGCGTAGAGCCCGCTCTGATTGGCATCTCGGAGACCTTGTATGTTCCAGAACCGGTGATGGCGTACACGGAGATTGTGACTGTTTTATACGTACAGCAGTCTTCGACCCCGATTTCCCCCGAGTACTCTTCCTTCACGACGCGACTTTTCCAGTCCAAGGGAATGTCCAAGGTCGCCAACTCATTTGCGTTGCAGTTCCCGATGTCGGTGAGAACATCGTCGGCGTCTGCCGGGCCGAAGGTGGCCACGACTTCGCACCCTCGCTCGACCGTGCCGTAAAGGAAGAGCCCACGGGCGAGTAGATCGGGGCGCCGCGTGCCCGAGAAGTAGAGCCCCAGGCTTCCGACGGTGGGGTTGACGTTGGGACCGGTCCGGGGCAGCAGGTGCGCGATCTTGGAGCGCGCGGCCTCGTCGTAGAGCAGCGGCGCCCAGAACTCGTCAGAGCGGCGCGCGACGGCCTTTACCAAGTCCGGGGCCGCGGTCTCGCGCCGC
>Ga0115547_1001500_pt1 | contig 13866 bp, 10 predicted proteins | sample COGITO_mtgs_1004_3_FD_87185 | JGI IMG/M metagenome (GOLD analysis project Ga0115547, IMG submission 87185) | Pelagic marine microbial communities from North Sea - COGITO_mtgs_100420 | ecosystem: Environmental > Aquatic > Marine > Epipelagic | place: Germany:Helgoland, sampling site Kabeltonne...
ATGGTTAGGTTTAAATGGAGTCATATTAATACCACGATTATGCATGAGCTTCACCTGTCTAGCTCAAAACCTCTACAGTGTCTCCGATAGAGATAGCGCCAGGTCGAACTACAATGAGGTTAACTCCAAATCCCACGCCACCCTCTGGTAACTTTCTATAAGTTGCCAGAGTTCGCAAGGGCTCTTGCTGTTGGTGCTTAGTGAGTAACTCAGGATCAATCGTGGTAAGTACACATCGCTCACATGGGTAAGTAACTTCTAGCTCACATTCACCGATACGTATTCTCTTCCAGCCATCTTCAACATCTGCAATAATATTGTCAACCACCAAGTTACTTCGAAATCGGTCCATTCCAATAGGCACATCCAAGCGTTGATTCAAAGCAGCTAAAGAAGCAGTAGTGGTCAGCAAAACAGGCTGCGCATCTGCAAAGGATACGGCTTCACTGGTGCTTTTTGAGTATAAGCTAGCACTAAAAACTATACGGCAGTTCATCCCTAGATAATCACTTAAAGCAGCATCTAACGCCTCGCTTTGTGGCCAAGCAAGCAATGGCGCTTGCGCCCAGTGTTTAACCATAATTGGCTTATTTGGCTTTGCAACTAAAGGCAATAAAAACTCTTGGCGCTTCAATGTAACGCGTAAATTATCGCCTTCAACACGACTTAATACATGCAATAATTTGGGGTGCTTACGCGAAGTCACCATAGCGTTATTGCCGTCTATAACCATCCAATGCCTATCTAAAGCAATCCCTGTAGGTAACAGATAGGCGCTTTGGGGTGATATAGGGTGTGTAGATTTAATCGGGTAAGTGTGGATTTGTGATAAGTGCATTATGCCGTTTCCGTGCTTGCCTGTTATAAGGATCTGCTTAAGTCACCAATAATATGCAGCATGGAGGAATAAGTCTAGAAATTAGCATGGATCTCTTTTGGCACAGAACATACTGGCCATCTCGTCATGTTATTGCGCAAAAAGTAACTTAAACCAAGCCCTAGAGTAATGTACATTTCATGGCACCTAGCTTACATGGTGAAATATTATCATTAATACCTAAGTCATCAACTGAGACAGGCTTTAGTTGGTATAGTAAATGTAGGCTAGAAAAACCTGCCAAAGGCCAATAGGGCGAATTTATTGGGGAGCAGTGAGTAATGACTGAGCTAGATCTCAATCATGAAGTTAAATTTTATTAGCCGATGCTGCCTTTTTTCTTCTTACTTTGCGCTTAGTATATGCCTTACCCATGCCCTGCATACCAGAGAAGCTTACGTGACTTACCTCTTCAATCAAAGTGCTTAGGCTTCGAGTTAGGGGGTGCATAAACGCTTCATATTTAATATCTTTTTTACTAATCGCTTCAAGCTGAGATTCCCAGTGGGCCGTCATATCAGGCAAGACCATTTGCTCTGGCAGGCTATTAATCAGTTGTCTGCCCACCTGTGTTGCATGGATTTCTTTGCCTTTACGAGCTAAAAACTGCCTTTTAAATAACAGCTCAATGATCCCTGCCCGCGTAGCTTCAGTGCCCAAACCGTCAGTTTCTGAGAGTACTTTTTTTATATCAACACTTGATACATATCTAGCAATACCAGTCATTGCCCCAAGTAAAGTGGCGTCTGTAAAATGCTTTGATGGGCTGGTTTGTTTTTCATTAAGGCTGGCATCTATGCAATCCACTGAATGTCCTTTTGCAACATTAGGTAGGTTTTTGCTAGCAAATTCATTATCACTTTTAGAAGACTTAGGTTTTGGAAATAATGCCTTCCATCCTTGGCACAGCACATCTTTTTGTTTTGCTATAAATAGTCCTCCTGCCACTTCACTATCAATTTGCTTTTCAGCAAATTCAAAGTGAGGATAAAACTGCATGAGGTATTGCCTAGCAATTAATTCATATACGTTGCTGGCATCCTTGCTCAGTGCAGCACTGCCTGTAGATCTTGCCGTAGGGATAATTCCATGGTGCGCGCCTACCTTAGAGTCGTTCCATGCATTACTCACAATTGATAAATCTGCTTGTGTTACCGCGTCCGCTAAAGTGGGGCTGGTTTTAGCAATGGCTTGGGTTACTTTGCTCTTATCATTGAGATGGCCACGAGGTAGATGACGGCTATCAGAACGAGGATAAGTAATTAACTTATACTTTTCATAAAGTTGCTGACATATGTCTAATGTTTGCTGGGCAGATAAGTTAAAACGTTTAGACGCATCTATTTGCAGTGTGGAGAGGTTATAGGGTAATGGTGGGGCTTGCTTCTTTTTGGTTTGTTTAACCACAGTGACCACGCCTTGCTGATGCATTACTTTATTCACTACTGTGGATGCTAGCTGGTTGGAAAGGATTCTGCCTTCTTCATCTGCATAGGGTTCGCACGCTTTACTAGGCTTCCATTTAGCAATGAACTGTTCACCTTGAGTCGTTTGCAAAGTGATAAATACTTCATAGAACGTTTTTGAAACAAATTTCTCAATAGCTTGGTCTCGATGCACAACTAAACCCAAAATAGGGGTTTGCACTCTACCAATAGAAAGCACACCCTTATAACCTGAGCTTTGCCCCTGCAGCGTGCATAAGCGAGTCATGTTAATACCGTATAGCCAGTCTGCTCTAGCTCTTGCCAGTGCAGACGTCGCAAGGGGAATAAAATCTATATTATTGTGGAGATTGTTAAGAGATTTTTTGATGGCATCAAGGTTCATATCATTAATCAAACACCGCTTTGTTGACGCTCGTTTGGCGGGGCTTACGTTACAATAATTGATTACTTCATCCACTAAAATTTGACCTACTCGATCTGGGTCCCCTGCATTTACCAAAGTATCTGCTTGCTTAATAAGTTTTTTAACCACATTAAATTGTTTACGTGTTTGTGGCTTTACTTGTGACTTCCATTTTGCAGGAATAATAGGCAAATGTGCTTTATCCCATTTTTTATAATCTGGGTTATAAACTTCTGGCTCTGCTTGCTCTAACAAGTGGCCAATACACCAAGTGACCACATCTCCAGAGGCCACAGTGATACACCCGTCACCTTTTTGGTGAGGTTTGGGCAAGGCATCGGCTATGGCACGCCCTACACTTGGTTTTTCGGCTATATATAAAATCACTTAATTTTCTCAAAACCTACGATGTGGCCTAAGCTAGCATCTAGTAGCCATAGCCTGTAATTTTAACGTAAAACACCGCCTAAGGAATCAATGCATAACGATAAATAACATGAGTATCGTTGGATCCTATAAACAAACAGTCAAATCCACTTCCACGTGAAGCTAGCAGGATACACTGGCTTGTCAGCAATTCTTGGTCATCCATAGCCTGGTTACAACTCTCTCTTGCTTGCGACAAAGTTTCACTGAACACAAGCCGCCCACCCAGTTGCTGCCAATCATATTGCGCTTGGAAAGTGGCACATTCTTGCGTTTCATTGATGATTTCATATTGCCCTGTACCATCAGCGTGTATGCTTTCAGTGCCCACATCAATCCATTCACAGCCCTGGGCGAGAGTTTGTAGCAGGTAGTTACCAGGCTTGACGGCATTTGTTGGCTCACCACTGGGGCTATTAGCCGGTAGTTTTACACGGCTATTAACATCAAAACGAATACCTTTACTTTGTGCGGCCATTTGCATGGTTATATTCGCTTTTGTATTGGAAAGGGTAGCCATACTAACATGCAAATCAGCGCACTCATGGGCTTTAAAGCCGCTCTCACCAGCAAAGATACCTATCCCCTGACTAACCATATTGCCTAGTTTTTCGTAGTTAATAGATGATGAATATATGCCAAGCTTATTGGTTTTTTCAAACCGCATCTCTTGTGCTACTCGTTTACTAATTGGGCCATCAAAGATGACAAAATGTTTACCTTTTACCGCCAATTTTGGTGTTATACCTGGCGGTAGCTCTGCTATATTCAACGCCACGCTAGAGCCATCAGAAGGTATTTCCACACCTGATAATTGGGGCACAAACGGCACTAAACTTGACAGTAATTCGGGGTATTGTGTGGTGATTGAAACAATGGCGTCTATGACCACACTTCCATCTGCAATAGTAGCTAAGTCTATGTCATAAATGGCAGCACCCAATCCGCTAAAGCCTTGTCCAGCAGATGCCGCAATAAATAAGGCTGACAAATCCATAGCCATGGCCTCTTTTTGTAGGTCCTGAAGCTCGTCACAGCTAAAGTCGGCAGCAAGCATTTTGCTTCTAAGCTGACTCATTACTGGTACCAAAGCACTCATATCAAAACCTAAGGCGGCAGAAAACAGCGCATCTTGGGCTGTCAATGTATAGCTGGGAAGGTGCCCATTAAGCTGTTCAAGAGCTTGCGCTACTCCAACGTCTGTAATTTGTAATAACAGATGCGCATCTAAATCTAACACATCGCCTTGTAGATCCATGCTGTCCACACCAAACACTAGTTTTGGCACAGCCTCTGCGATCTCTAACCAGTCTCGTCTGCAAGCTTTGGTTATGTCAGACAAAAACTCATCACCAACAAGCGCAATTAAATCTTCGCCCGCTTTGCTGCTTTGTGGGTCGCTCACTGCCCTGGCCATTTCAAACAAGTTAATAAATCCAGCGGAGTAGGTTAAATACCCTTCAGCCTCTCTTATCTTTGCCATGCTTTGGCTATCAGCCACAGAATAGGCTTCTGGTAACAAGCCTAGTACATCCAAGCGACGCGCCTTAGAGAGCTTATCAGGCATGATAGAAATGCTAGCGACATTGTCTGATATTGCCAACGCTAGCCACAAATCAAAACCCAAGTCTTGTTTTGTTTGTAGTCGCCATAAATTGACATCATGAATGCCCCAGGTTTGTACTTGATGCTTTACCCCACTTTGCTTGCCTGCGTGAGAAAACAACTTGATCAGCGACTGTGAGTCGTTAACTGCCAGTTGAACAACAGGAATCAACCCATCTAAATAAACCGCACTGGCCATACTTTCATGCAGGCCATAAACACTGCTTAAGTCATATAATCCATCACTTTTATCTTCAAGCCCACTTTTGAGTAAGCTAATTAGGAAGTCAATCTCAGCAGTGTATTGCTTGGAGTTTAAACTTTCCAGTTGATTAACTAACAAGTCTATTTGTAAATTATTAGCGCCAAAGTTTTCTGCGGCACCGGATATTTCAGGATTCACTAGGCCATCCATGTAAAACAAGGTGTCTGCCGGTGCATGCCTTTGAAAGTGCTGAAGGATAGTTTCTTGTGTGCCTTTCGTTGAATTAGCCGACACAGTGAAGCTAAAGTTCAAGGTCATTAATAAAGCCAACACACGTATGAAAGAACTCATTCAATGCTCCATTTTTATTAGCAGAACAACACTAAGCATTCACCTAGAATAAAGTGAAGCCGGCTGCTTTAAATAATTAGTCATTTAATCAGATAAAAAATAGCACAGTTTTACCTTTTTGTGGAATTGAATTAAAGACCTTAGGTGTGCGTTTGAGTGTTTATAACTGTGGTATCAATAAAGCCAATCCGGCATGGGCTGTGGCGTTAATTATTACGTTAGTTGCCACAACTAAATTACAACCAATAAAAAAGGCTAGCCCGCAAAGGATAGCCTTTTTTAACTTAAAACTCGCATTATAGGGGTTTGACCCAGAAATTAATGCCTAGTTTTTGGACATTTAGTCAATACAACTAAACGTTGAATATGTGGTAGGACTAAGCAGATTCGAACTGCTGACCTCATCCATGTCAAGGATGCGCTCTAACCAACTGAGCTATAGTCCTAAAAATTCCTGACCCATAGTACAGATCAGTGGGGGCGCATGATACAAATATTTGGAGGTGTTGTAAACTGCTTTTCATCGCTAAACTGCATGTATTGCTAACCACCCATTATATCAACTTCACCTGAGCCTTATTTAAGCATAAAACTTAACGATTAATGTGCATCTATATCAAAAGCAAATCGTGTATGTTGTGAATACACATCCTTAGGGTGCAGCACAACACTTGGGAATGCGCCCTCATTAGCTGCATTAGGCCACCCCTGCGGTTCTAATGCCAAAGCTGCGTACGCAGTGTAGGGGCGTGCGTGAAGCGCTTCTTGTGCATTCACATTCACATGGGCCGCATCATATACTTGCAAGCCTGCTTCGCAGCTAAACAATTGCATGCTGATTCCTGATAAGCGCGACTGCAATAAAGCCACAGGTTTTAGCTTGCCAGAAAAGTGGTTGATACAAAAATTGTGATCCAAAGACGGCTTTTGAGCTAAACCATCTAAGCTTTTTAGTTGCAGATAGTCTTTGTCTGTATTGGCTACACTTGCCTCATGCCCTAGAGGAATACCGCTCGTATCAGTGGCTAAATAAGTGTTTGCTGCTACGCTTAAATAATGATCTTTTAACGTGAGTGTATTATCTAAATTAAAATAGTTATGTAGTGCAAAGTTGCACAAGGTCGTTTGGTCTGTAGTGGCTTCAATCTTCACATCCAACACATTGTGTTCAACAGTGTAGGTGACTTGCACCGCCAAGTGACCAGGGAAGCCCATATGCCCATCAGGTAGATTATCTTGCAGCACCACTTGATTAGCGGTTGCAGACACTAATTTCCAATTACGAAAGCTGCTACCATTAGGCCCACCATGCAGGTGATGTTGGTCATTTTCAGCCATAGTGAGCTTTAATGAATGGCCCTCTAATAAACATTTGCCCTTTGCAATCCGGTTGGCATTACGCCCAACTACTGCGCCAAAATAAGCAGCATTGGTAATGTAGTCCTCTACTTTTTTAAACCCAAGCACCAGTGGATAATCAAAGTTTTTTAAACGAAGATCTTTTAGACAGGCACCAAAACTAATTATTGTGGCTTGTAGCTGATCATCACCAATAGTCACGCAGGCAATGTCACTACCATCTGGGGCTTTAGCACAAGGCCTTAAGCTCATTGGATTAACACACCACCTGGCTCTATGGTGTGTGCATCCACTTGGTGAGGTTTATTGTCATAGTTAAACCAAAAACTGTGGGTTTGAGTGTTACGACGGCGCACCCCTTCTGGCATTTTTTGGGTAGTGATATTTGCCATAGCACACACATTTTTCACCACCCGCTGCCAAGCACTTTGGTCTAGCCAGGCTGATAAATACAATTGCTTGCCACACTGCACTAACACCGGCTCGCCATCTTCACTGTGTTCAATAACATCACCGAGGCTGCCATTTATACTCAATATTTCACGATAATTGACCACATAACCACCGTTGTCTAGAGCTATGGGCCTATCTGGTCGCAGGCTTTCACATGACAACACAGTCACAGGCAAAGCATCAACGTTAGGTGGCAGCGGCACTGGTATAGCCATCTGCTGGGTTTTGGCAGCACTACGCGGCCCCCACACTACGTGACCTTTGGCTTGGCTTAGTGTTTGTTTTAACAAGCTGTGCATATGCATAAGCCCTGGCGCCCAGATCAGCTCATACTGATCACAACACGTTTGCAACTGCAACGATGATGGCGGCACAATATCTACCGACAAGCCCTGCTTTCGTAGCGCTTTGTAGCAGTCAAATACCAAATCAAAGTAACTAGTATTGGCAGCATGAGGTTGAATTTCCCAGGCCCACTGAGCATGGTAATCAAATACCAAAGCCACATCTACCTTGCCTTTGCTCACTGGAAACTGCTCAATCTCTTGTGCAAGCTGACGCACTTGTTCATAACACGGTGCTTGGCTTGAATCTGGACGCAATAGGCCTGAGTGCATTTGTTCCTGAGCAAAAGGTGCTTGGCGCCAGCGAAAGTAACACACAGCCTCAGCTCCATGAGCTATAGCCTCCCAGCTCCACAACCGCACCATGCCAGGCAAAGGCGCAGGGTTATAAGGCGCCCAATTGACAGGCCCTGGTTGTTGCTCCATCACCCACCAGCGGCCATTACCCACACCACGGTATAAATCATGATGAAAAGCTTGAAAATCTGGATCACCTTGGCGCTCATATTGGCACTGATGGTCTGTCGTGGCATTAACACGATCTTCTAAAAAACCGAGTGGGTAACTATCCCAAGTTACAAAGTCTAGATCTTGTGCTACCGCGCCATGGTCAAAATCAGTAATACGGCCCATAAAATTATGGCTTACAGGGGCTTTGGAGTGGGCTTTAATAACCTGCACTTGAGCTAGGTTAAAATCACATACCTGGTCTGAGCTAAAACGACGATAAGCCATATAGTGGGCTGGATTAGCTTCGGTAACAGTGGCATTAGGCAGCTCTATTTGCTCAAAACTATTGTATTGCATCGACCAAAACACATTACCCCAAGCTTCATTGAGCGCATCAATATCTCTAAATTGTTGTTGCAGCCAAGTGCGAAACCCTTGTTTTGCCGCTTCGCTGTATGAATAGATGGTGTCATGGCAGCCATATTCATTATCCACCTGCCATGCGTGTATGTAGGGGTTGTTACCATAACGTTTGGCCATAAGCTGCGCCATGCGCACAGATTCCTCACGATAGCCAAGATGGCTAAAGCAGTAATGCCTACGTGAGCCAAATTTTCTAGCATGGCCATTTTCATCACAAGCTAGCATGTCTGGCCATTTATCCAACATCCACCTTGGCGGTGTAGCACTGGGTGTGCCAAGCACTACTTTAAGCCCTGCTTGCCCCAACACTTCTATGGCATCATCTAACCATTGCCACTTTAGTTCTCCAGGTTTAGCCTCTAATACACCCCATGAAAACTCAGCAATACGCACCCAAGTTAAACCTAGTTGTGCCATTTGCTGCGCATCTTCTTGCCACTTTTCCCTTGGCCATTGCTCAGGGTAATAACAAGTACCAAGTGTAGGTTTAATGGGTAAGGCAAATTGGTGTGATGATTTATCAGTGCTCATGCTATAACTCCACGCGATATTCAGCCAAACCAGTAATGTCCATAACTGCAGTGTCTGTTGTAAATGTCATACCTGCATTTTTATCTTTTATGTCCGCGTCTACCGCGGCGCTGGTGGCTAATAACACTTTCATATGGGTTCCACCAAACGCTGGGCAGCTTATTTGTTTAGCATCAAAGGCCACCCGAAGTATGGCTTGGCCTTCTAGGTTATAACACACCACTTCACTTGCCCCCCACTGCGCATTCCATAGGTTGCCATGTGCATCTACCACTGCCCCGTCTGGGTTACGGTTTTGGGCTCGTAAATCTACCCATACACACGCTTTACCCACGGGCCAGCCTTGTGTATCTAAAGCTTGGCGCATAATTTGTTGGCTAGGCGTGTCAGTATAATAAGCACAGGTTTTATCTGGCGCAAAACAAATCGCGTTACTGATGGTAATGTCTGTTACTAGCTGTCGCAGCTGCCCTTGATAATAACGATAAATAGACCCTAAACCTTGCTGGGCCTGCTTACCCATAGTGCCTATCCAAAAGCCTCCCCATGGGTCGCTGCGGCCATCGTTTGATCTAGTTAACGGGTTATTTGCTTCTAGCTCAACAACTAATTGCTTACTTGCCTGAGGTGAACTTGGGCTGCGGGTATCGAACTTATACAGCCCTGTTTCACTGGCAATGAGCAGCATGTACTCATCTAGCCATCCTGCCGCTGACACCATTTCATCAAACTGCCAACTATACTGTGCTTGGAGAGAGTCCTCATGGGTGTCTTTTGCTAATAATCTGTTTTGTAAAATATCAAACCAATACCAGCGCTGCTGTAACGGATGCCATAAGGGGCCTTCACCCAATTGGCAAGCTCGATCATCAAACACATTATTAGCTACAAAAAGATTGGGAGTCACAAACTATTATCCCACGCATTGACTAAAATTTTAGCTTTTTGGGCCATTTTTTGTGGGTTATCACCTGGAGAATAAAGGTTGGAAGCTAAGCCAAAGCCTGCGATGCCAGCTTTGCGCCAGGTTACAAAATCATCACTGCCGATGCCACCCACAGCGTAGCATTGCACAGGTGTGGGTAATACCGCTTGAATGGCCTTAAAACCATTCACGCCCAACAAAAATGCTGGAAACAGTTTCAATACATCTGCGCCACTATCAAGGGCTGAAAAACACTCAGTAGGTGTGAGAACACCAGGATAAGACATCATACCCATGTCTTTAGTGGCTTTAATCACATCACTGTTAGCGTTTGGCGAAACGATAAATTCACCACCATGGGCATAAACAGCCTTAGCATCAGGCACATTTAGCACTGTACCTGCCCCTATAAATGCCTGCCCGCCCAAGGCTTCGTGTAGTTTGGCGATACTTTCTAATGCATTAGGGGAGTTAAGTGGCACCTCTATTTGATGAATCCCAGCTTGCACAAGCTGTTCACCCAGCGCTACCACTTCACTTGGTGTCACACCACGCAAAATAGCCATTAAGTTTCTGGACATTATATTATCCTTGTTGCTCGTAGGCAGCGGTTAAACCTGCCAAAGTCATTTGTGTTGCGTCCATTAAAGCCACGTCGATATTCATTTGCTCCATGGCTAATTTATATAGTGATTGTAATAGGCTGTCACCCAATAACATCACTTTTTGCCCCTGCCACCATTGCTTAGTGCCAGCTAGCTCCATACCAATTAACAAACCCGACAAACGGGCCTTACCAAACAAAACAGCACCACTACCCAATATATCTTCTGCCCTTACAGAAAAAAGCGCACCAGTAAATTGGGCAGGGTTATTAAAACCATCACTCACACCTTGCTTAAATGCCTCATCACTCCACTGATCATCAATGATTGAGTGGCGCAGCACTGATTGCTTTGACAACAAAGCAAACAACTCACCTGTCATAAAAGTATTAAAAGACACCACTTGTCCTGCCTGAGAAAGTGCCCATTTACTATGCGTGCCAGGCAAACACAACACGCCTGTAAAATCTTTATGCCCACATAATACACCAGCTATTTGAGTTTCTTCACCGCGCATTACATCAGCAGGCTGCTGTTGGCATAATCCCGGTAGCACCCAAACCCATAACTGGCTATGTTTGGTAGGCAAAGCAACAGGTTTTTGATACTCCAGGGGGTTATGAGGCACTGTAGAATAGCCTGCATCTTGCCAGCCTTGTTTGGCGCCCACCATGCCACAACAAACCACGGGTAAAGTGTCACCATCAACAAGTAATGTTTCTAAACATTCAAATAGCACTTGCTCAAATTCAGCGGCGCTATTTAAGCTTGCCATACCCTGATCACTGCTATTGTGGTCTATCACTTGGCTGTCTTTTGACATTAACCAAATGCGTAAATTACTAGTGCCCCAATCTACAGCCACCCAGCAAACACCTTGTGTGTTTTTCCATTGCATTAGCCAGTCACCACTACACCACCATCCACTACCATGGCTTGGCCTGTCATCATGCGGCTGGCACTGGAGGCCAAAAATAAAGTCGCACCTACAATATCTTCTGGTTTAAGGTGTGTTTTTAAACACTGTTTTTCTAAGTGTTGTGACATGCTTTCTGGTGTGGCCCACATTTTTAATTGTTTATCGGTCATTACCCAGCCTGGCATTAGAGAATTTACCCTGATATTTTGCGGGCCTAACTCACGAGCTAAAGCACGCGTTAGCCCATTGATACCTGCATTAGCAGCCACGTAGCCTGGATAACCTGCATTGCCCATCATATAAGAAACAGAAGAGACATTAATAATGCTACCACCACTTTCTGCCATGCCTTGGGCTGCTTTTTGTGCAGTAAAAAAATGCGGGCGCAGGTTAATATTTTGGCACAGGTCCCATGCTTGAACAGAAGTTTGTGCCAAACTATGACGGGTATCATCACCGGCATTGTTCACCACAACATTGATCACACCATGGGCTGCTGCCGCCTTATCCATCGCTGCCTGCAGTGCATCAATGTCTGTAATATCACAAGTGATTGCAAGCGGTGCGTTTTTGTATTTAGCCTTCATTTGAGCCACAAATTCAGACGCATTAGATCGTTGTACAAAACTTACTTTAGCACCTTGAGCAAGAAAACCTTCCGTCAAAAAAGCCCCTATGCCTGCTCCACCACCAGTAATGAAAACACTTTTATCCATTAAATCCGGATAAGTTGCTGTGAGTTCCATTAATGACTCTCCCTGGTGACCGGGCGAGTATCTTTACCCACCAAAAAGTCAAAATCGGCCCCATGTTCTGCCTGCATCACATGGTCAATATAAAGCTTGGCATAGCCACGCACATAATGCGGCGGATCAGGCTGCCAATTAGCACGACGCAAGGCCAGTTCAGTGTCATCTACCAATAGTTGCAACTCACCTTTACTGGCAGATAAACGAATACGATCACCAGTTTTAACCAAAGCCAATGTACCACCAGCTTGAGCTTCGGGGCTCACGTGCAGCACTACAGTGCCAAAGGCTGTACCAGACATACGCGCATCAGAAACACGCACCATATCGGTGACCCCCTGAGTAATGAGCTTGCCAGGTATAGGCATATTGCCTACTTCTGGCATGCCGGGATAACCTTTAGGTCCACAGCCCTTGAGCACCAATATAGAGTCTTTAGTGACCGGTAAATCGGGATCGTCGATAGTAGCCTTTAGCTCTTCAATGGTTTCAAACACATAGGCTTCACCTTCATGCTCAAGTAATTCTTTTGTAGCTGCAGAAGGTTTAATAATGGCGCCATTCACTGCCAAATTACCACGCAATACACGCAGACCAGCAGCAGGTTTAAGCGGCTCGTCAAAGGCATAAATGACGTCACGGTTATAACACTCAGCTCCTTCATAATAGGCGCTAATGTCACGGCCTAAAATGGTGTTAGCAGGCTTTAACAACCGCTTAATTTCTGCCATTACCGCTGGCATACCACCGGCATAACAAAAGTCTTCCATCAAGTACTTACCTGAGGGCATGCAATTAACCAGCAAAGGCACACTGCCACCTAGCTCAAAGGCATCTAAATCCAAATCTATTCCCACTCGCCCTGCAATCGCTAGTAAGTGAATCACAGCGTTACTAGAGCCACCCACTGCGGCATTAGCACAAATCGCATTTTGGAAACTTTCTTTAGTCATCACATCTGATGGTTTTAGGTCTTCTTCTACCATTTCAACAATACGTTTGCCCGTCATATGGGCTAATGCCATGCGCCTTGCATCTACTGCAGGTAGTGCAGCATTAGTAGGTAATGACATGCCCATAGCCTCTACAATAGAAGCCATAGTGGAGGCAGTGCCCATGGTCATACACACGCCTTTAGAGCGGCTCATGCCAGTTTCGGCATCCATAAACTCTTTTAGACTCAGATCTCCTGCCCTTACTGATTCTGAAAATTTCCAAACATCTGTTCCAGAGCCAATGTCTTTGCCTTTCCACTTGCCGTTAAGCATAGGGCCAGAGCTCACTACAATAGTAGGTAAATCTACAGAAGCGGCGCCCATTAGCTGGCCTGGTGTGGTTTTATCACAACCACCCAAAAGCACGACGCCATCAATACCATAGGCACGAATAGACTCTTCTACGTCCATGGCCAATAAATTACGAAACATCATTGCCGTGGGCTTCATTTGGGTTTCGCCCAAACTCATTACTGGAAATTCTACTGGAAAACCACCTGCTTCCCATACGCCGCGTTTCACACCCTCTGCTAGCTCTCGTAACCCTGAGTTACAAGGAGTGAGTTCTGACCAAGTATTACAAATACCGATAATAGGTCGTCCATCAAATACATGATCTGGAAAACCCTGATTTTTCATCCAACTACGATGTATAAACCCGTCTTTATCAGCGCCTCCATACCAGGCTTGGCTGCGTCTTGGTTTACTCATAATCGCTTTCCTTTTAATACCCACATGGCGTTAGGAAACTGCCAAGGTAGGGTAACACCGTAGTTCATTAAATAGCTGCCACTAAGG
>Ga0115547_1001517_pt1 | contig 13786 bp, 19 predicted proteins | sample COGITO_mtgs_1004_3_FD_87185 | JGI IMG/M metagenome (GOLD analysis project Ga0115547, IMG submission 87185) | Pelagic marine microbial communities from North Sea - COGITO_mtgs_100420 | ecosystem: Environmental > Aquatic > Marine > Epipelagic | place: Germany:Helgoland, sampling site Kabeltonne...
TACATGAGCGTTCAGTAAACGTGTGCTTTGATGCTGACGGCGCTTACGATGCGGAGGCTACCCTTGTGCGTGTAGGCGAAGTAGCCAGTGGTGTTGGTCACAAGATCTCGTGTGGTGTAATCTCTTGACTTTTGCTGCTATTCGTGCTATAATTATATAGTAAACTAACTTAAACTAGGAGCTATATTATGGGTAAGAAACAAACCAACCCCGTTACAGTGAATGATATTGAATATATATATGAAGACATGACTGAAAGCCAGCAGATTCTTGTCAATCATTGCGCTGACTTAGATCGAAAGATTAATTCTACTAAGTTTAACCTTGATCAACTGACAGTTGGAAAAGAAGCTTTTGTAAGTATGCTTGTTGAGAGTCTTGAAGGCATAGCTGTAGATGAAACCTAAGGATATGACTTATGTTATTAGAGATAGCAGCAGCCAATGCAGCATTCGGTGTATTAAAGACTGCGCTTAGTAATGGTCGTGATTTGTACGAATGCAGTAATGTTGCTAAGAAATACTTTGATAACAAGAGCGTCATAGCTAAACGTGTAGCGTCCAAGGGCAAGAGTGACTTGGATGCTTTCATGGCATTAGAGAAGATTAAAGAGCAAGAGGAATGGCTTCGAGAGTATATGATATACGCAGGCCGTCCTGATATGTACGCAGACTTCTTGAAGTTTCAAGCAGAGTGTAAACAAGAGCGTGACCGAACCGCTCGAATAGCTGTACTGAAAAGAAACAACAACTTAAGAATGCTTAAACAATTCATTACTATTATTGGCATAGCTGTAGCAGTAATACCTGTGGTGATATACTCTATCATTTATTTAACTAACTTTTAATTACAAGGAACGTACAATGGTTGAGTCTACAAAAGAAGCTATAGATATAGCAGCCGCCTCTACTGCCGTAATGTCAATGGCTGCTTGGTTACCACCTACAGCTTCTATACTAACTATTATCTGGTTGGGTATTAGGATATATGAATCAGATACTGTACAAAGTATAGTTAATGGCGCAAATAAAGATAAGGAATAACAATGGCTACCCCACGTAAAGGCAAAGCAAAAGTAAAGATAACCGCTAGTGGTAAGAAGGTTAGTTATGGACAAGCGGGTAAGGCTAAAGGGGGTGGCCCTAGAGTTAGAGCAGGGACTAGTAAAGGTGATAGCTACTGTGCGCGAAGTCTTGGAATAAAGAAGGGACTGTCTAAGAAGAAGCAGAATGATCCTAACACTCCTAACAACCTTTCACGCAAGCGTTGGAAATGTTCTGGCGCTAAATCTAAAAGGTAATTAGTATGAAGACTAAATCATGCGGTTGTTCTAAGGCTAAGAAGCCAGCGTTACCTAAGCGCAATCAAAGAGCAACTAAGAATAAGAAGCGAAATAAATAAGAGGTTATAATGGGACTTGAAGCAGCAACATTCATTGAAAACTTAAATGCTAGTAATCCTTTAGGAGTAGATAGCAAGGCACAGGGTGACAATCATATTCGTATGATTAAGTCTGTTCTTCAAAGCCAGTTTCCTAGTCTTGGTCTTGCAGCCGTAAACGCAACAGCAGCTCAGATTAATACTTTAACTGAGATTACAGCAAGCACTGCTGAGATTAATAAACTAGATGGCGTTACATCTACAACAGCACAGCTTAACTTAGTAAACACTGTACCTGTAGAGCGTACCAGTATCTATGATGCTGTGTATCCTATCGGTTGCATATATCAGTCTACTGTTTCTACAAGTCCAACTACGTTATTTCCCGGAACTACGTGGACAGCCTTCGCACAAGGCAGAGTATTAGCTGGTTATGATTCTGCGGATAACGACTTTAATGCAGGAGCTACAGCAGGTTCTAAGACGCATAGCATGACAGTAGCAGAGATGCCTGCTCACACCCATGACTTTACTGCAATGGCTTTAACTAGTGGTAGCATTAACACTACAGGTTCTACTGTTAAGTCTTCATCACAGTCTTTGACTACACAGTCAACAGGTAGCGGTAACGCATTCAACATCATGCAGCCGTATCAGGTTGTTTACATGTGGAAAAGGACTGCTTAATCATGCCATATAAAAGGGTAGAGGTATCACGACCGCGAGGGATCAATAATGATTTGTCTCCCTATGAACTCCCTAATGAAATATGGAGCCAAGGAAACAACATTGACTTTGCTAACCACAGAACTAATAAGGCACTAGGGTATTCACAAGTATTTACTGCGCCAGCGGTACAGCCTATTATTGCTATGCCGTGGACGGATTACAACTTACCTTATTGGTTCTATGCTAGTGAAACTAAAGTATACAGAACTGATGGCAATACTAATATTAATGTAACCCGTCAGGTTGGCGGCATTGATGTTGATTATACTGGCGACTATGATGATGGATGGACAGGTACTACTTTTAACGGTGCTTTAATTCTAAACAACAGAACAGACGCGCCTCAGTTCTTTGACTCTGTTACTAGTAAGATGAAAGACTTAGGTGCTTGGCCTACTAGCTGGACTGCTGGTGTTATACGTCCCTTTAAGAACTACTTGATAGCGTTAGATGTTAAGGATAATACAGGAACTTCTTTCCCTTCTATGGTTAAGTGGAGTGATGCTGCTCCTTTGGGTGGTATACCTGCTTCGTGGGATCCAGTAAACCCTGCGGTACAGGCTGGCTATAACATCCTCCCTGACACTGCTGGTCGGTGTATTGAAGGCAAAGCTTTAAACGATACTTTCTTTATCTATAAGAGCGATGCAGTGTGGGCTATGCAGTTCATTGGTGGTAACTTCATCTTCTCATTTAGAAAAGTATTCAGCGATGATACAGGTATTCTTTCTCGCGACTGCGTTGCTGAGTTTGATGGTAAGCACTTTGTGGTAGGTGTCAGTGATATATATGTACATGACGGTACTTCTAAGAAGTCTGTAATTGCTAACAAGATGGCTAAGTCTTTCTATTCTCAGATTAACTCAGCACATGTAGACAAGGTTAAATGTGTCGCGGACGTACCTAATAAAGAGATTTGGGTTTACTTCCCTACAGCAGACAGCACAGAAGGAAGAGCGAATAAAGCATTAGTATGGAACTGGGAAGTAGACGACTGGTCACAGCGTGATCTATCTAACATATCTTATATCTCTACTGGTGTTATTGCAGATACTGTTGATACTACTGATACATGGGACTCTGATACTGGTGGTTGGAATAATGACACAACTAACTGGGGCGAAGAGCGTTTTAACCCTGCAAGCAAGAGTCTATTTCTTGTAAACTACGATGACTCTTTATTCTATAAAGGCAACACAGGTCTTTCGATTAACGGTACTGATTACTTTTCTTATGCAGAGCGTATTGGTATTGATTTCGGTGATGATCAAGGATATAAATATATTAATTCTATTACTCCTCATATTGTGGGAGAAGGTACAGTCAACGTATACATAGGGACTGAGCAGCAGCAGGGTTCTGGTATTGCTTGGTCACAGCCTCAGCCGTTTGTTATAGATCAAGACTACAAGATTAACTGCCGACAGAGTGGCAGGTACATTGGGATTAGGTTTGAGTCTGCTAGTGCTGATGCATGGTCGCTTACAGGCTACACTATTGAATACAGTTATGAGGGTCGTCAATGAGATTTGAATACGTACCACTGCCGCCTCCTCAAGATATTAATGGTATGCCTGTATACGTACAGAATGAGTTGCAGAGGATAGCTAGGTTCATAGGTGGGCTTAGTGAGGTACATGATGGTGGGTTATATCTATCAGCGGCTGGGGAAGGAGCCACTATGTCGCTTACTGACGTGCCTCAAGTTATAACTGCGTATGACACTGTTAATGCATATACAGAAGGTATGGTATGCGACCCCGTTGCTGGTACTTTTACTTTTCTTTCTGCATCACGAGCTACGTTAACCTTTAGCATGACTGTTAATGATCAAGCAGGCGGCTCAGTTCCTTCACATATTGGAGTGTACTTAAATGGTGTGTTGGTACAGCCTGACTATACTATTACCTTCTCAGGCTCGGCATACAGTAACATTACTTTTAGCTTAAAAGGAGTAGCAGCAATTGGTGACGTAGTTGATATACGTATGTCTAAAGAGTCTGGTACATCTACTACTACCTTTAGTAGGCTAAGAGCTGACATTGAAGGTAAGCCCATTGACGTATAACCTTAAGCGTGTAGTAAGTATTGAAGAGCTTGCATTGAATCAACAGGTTATAAAGAAGTATTTAGATTCGGTACTAATAAAAGCAACAGAAGTTACAGAACAAAGTGTGATGGAAAGTATCTTCAAAGGTGATAGTCAACTATGGCTTGCTAGAAGTACTGAAGATAAAGTAGTTGGTATTGTTGTAACGTATCAAGTTACATATCCTACAACAAAGAGATTGCTTATACATTTGCTAGGTGGTACAGAGATTAAAGAATGGGTTCATACGATAGCTAGTATTGAAGAATGGGCCGAGTCAAAAGGTTTAAACGGAATAGAGATACGAGGTAGGAAGGGATGGCTTAAGTTGTTGCCTGACTATTCTTGTAAAACAGTATTAATGATTAAGGAGTTATAGCATGGGTGGTGGAGAAACAACTACAAATACAGAAAGCAGACTCAGTGATGAGTTACGCTCAAGCAGCTTAGCTGGATTAGAAGGCGCTGAGAACTTATACAACCAAGGTACAGCAGGTATCTATCAAGGTACTCGTCTTGCTGAAGAAGATCCATTGCTTCGTCAGGCACAAGAGAACCTGCTTGCTCAGTATGGTGAAGGTGGTAACCTGTCTAATCTTGTTAACACAGCACAGGCTAACTTTGGTAACTACTTGAATGCTGGTGACCTTGAGAACAACCCTTTGTTTCAGCGTCAGATGGAAGACATCTTAGGTCAAGCTAACATATCACTACAGCGTGGTGCTGTGCCTCTGATGCAACAAGCGTCAGCAGCGGGCCAGTATGGTGGCAGTGAGGGACAAGAAGGTCTAGGCTTACTTGGGGGTGAGGTTAACCGTAACACGCAGCAGGCGCTAACACAGGCAGCTCTGGATCAACAGAATCTAGGTCTCCGAGCGCAGGGTCTACTGCCTATGATGCTTCAGACTGGTGAGCAGGGTGCTAATATTATGGGTAGAATAGGAGAGCAGCGTGGTCAGCGAGCGCAGTCTACTCTGTTTGATGAGATTCAAGAGTTTGATGCAGGTAGAAATGCAGAGCTTTCAAACCTTCAACAGTTCTATCAGTTCTTAGGTTCTAATCCTTTGGTAGCAGAAGCCAATCAGAAAACTGTTGAGAAAACTGCTAGTGATCCGTTCGGTGATTTGATGGGTATTGCCACTACTCTTGGTGGCGCTTACTTAACAGGCGGTGGTTCTTTAGCGGGTCTTGGAAGTATGTTTGGCGGCGGTGCTCCTTCAGTGTTATCTAGTTACGTACCCTCTAGTGGTGTGCAAGACATTGGAAATGTTTTAGATTTGTCAAACTTTAGCTTATAGGTTTAGATTAATATGAATAAAGATGATGCAGTAATTCAGTTCTTACTGGAGCAAGAAGGTTTTGAAACTAGAACATATCTTCCAAAGAAGAATGGCATTGTCATCGGTAGGTCTGGGCTTACCTTTGGCGGTGGTATTGATATTGGACAGATGGGACTACGGGAGTTTAAAGCTTTAGGTTTACCTCAAGATGTAGAGTATGCTCTGCTTCCCTATGTAGGTAAGAAAGGCAGCGAAGCACTAGCAGTTGAGAAAGAGATTGGACACTTCAACATCCCCGCTGAAGTAGCTATGAACATTACTCGTAGACATATTGAGAAGTCTAAGCAGCAGCTTCGTAAAGCGTACCCTGAGTTTGATTCTATTAGTGTACAGCAGCAGGCGGTTGCGCTCTCTCTGTTACATAACTATGGCAGCGGTGCTCTGAAGTACAAGACCATGAAGGCTGTTATTAAAGGTGACCTCCTTCAGGCTATTGCTTTGTTACGTGACCCTGAAGAGTGGAGTAACGTAGAGCTACATCCTAGACGCAACAGAGAAGCTGATCTCCTACAGTCATTGGTCGTGAGTCAGCAACAACAACAAGCACAACAAGCAGCGCAGCAGGCTCAGCAGCCAGCGGGTATGTTCACTGAGGTAGGTGTATAACATGGCTAGTTTATTAGACAAAGTAAAAGCAGCAGTAGGTAACGGCACTCTGATGCCTGATAACTATGACGCGGCTATATTTGCATCTCGTAATGACCCTGAAGTTAGAGAGTATCTTACGTCTATCACTCAAGCTCCAACTTTAGCTCCAGCTCCAACTAGTCCTGTTGCTTTGTTTCAAGGACGCGCTCCTGCTATGGTGGGTCAAGGTATTCAAAGTACAGTAGAGCCAGCTGGCAGTCCTATCTTTAACCTACCTGAGGGACTCTTTAAAGTTGATGATCGTGGTTTACCGTCCGATCCACTTAACAGAAGTAATCCTTTTAAGAACGACCCTATAATTCAAGGAATATCTGGTGCCATTGATACTCTTAATGCTAATCAAGCTGAGGGTTTTAAAGATTGGTTAAAGACTCCAGCAGGTAGGAGCTACACGCTTGCTAACGCTCAGAAGGAATTGCGTAGGGAGATACCTAGTACTCCATTAGGGAAAAGCTTAGAGGATCCAGCTGAACTATCAAAGTTAACAGCAGCTCAGCAGGTTTTATCGACTGCTCAGCAAGCTGTAGCTACAGAAGCTGCAACGCCAAAGCCGCCTGCTATTAAAGAAGACTTGACTGAAGAAGCTAAGGCATTCAACACAGGGGCTACTGTTGTATCTCCGTCAGCTCCTGAAGAGAAACAAGATTGGTTTAACGCTGTCAATGATCGTATTGATTTGATGGCAATGGGCGCAGCTATGCTGGCTGGTTCGGGTCAACGTGGTGCTACTACTATGTCTCGTCTTGGTGAAGGGCTGCAAGCTGGCTTAGCATCGAGAGCTGCTCAAGCTAAAGAAGCGGAGAACAAGCAGTACAAAGATGCATTGCTTCTTCTAGAGGCGCAGAAGGCTAGAGCTGCTGGTATTACTGATCCGTTTAAGAACTATGGCGCTAAGATAAACGACATCAGTTCATTCCTGTCAGGTTCTGGATTTGAAGGGGATAATCTCACAGAACTTTCAAGGCTAGTGCATGGACTGGATACCAATTTCGTAAGCTATCCAGCAGCAACTAAGAAATTGATTGCGGATGAGATGGCTAAGGAAGGTAGTAACTGGTTCTCATCAGGTGGTGAGTTAAGTACTACAGATGTAGAGAAAACATACCTAGACGCTAAGAAAGCAATAGCCCAGAGGTTATCTAAATAATGACAGACACTATCGACTTTGATTCTTTATGGACGGCTTCTGATCAGCAATATGATCAGCACTTAAGCCAACAACCAGATGATTTTGGAAGCCAAATAGGAGCAGGTGTAGATTTAGGTCAGGCGCTTTTGTATCGTGGCGGTCAGTCCGTTGCAGAAGCGTTCGGGTTTTCGGATAGTGCGTTCGGTCAGGCCATGGTAGATGGTAAGAACGAGAACATGGCAGAGGTAGCTAAAGTAACGGCGCATCCTCTATATGAAGAGGGTGAGTTTTCCTTTAGAGGTTTGTTAGATCAGGTAGGCAGAGGCATAGGTACTGTAGCAACTGCACTGCCTGCTCTAGCTGTTGCGCCTTTAGCTCCTGTTGTAGGTGTGACAGGTTCTACTGGTGCGTTAGCTGCTGGTGGTCTGCTGTCAGGTGTGATGAACATCGGTGACATTGGTCTTAAAGCAGAGGATATGGACGAGGCATACACTGCTTCTATGACAGACATTGGAACTGGTCTTGCTTTAGGTGCGTTAGAGCCGCTGGCAGGTGCTAAGTTTATTAAAGCCCTGACTCCAGCTATTAAGTCTACTGCTCCTGAGATTATGACTGCTATCAATGCGGGTAATGCTAGTGCCTTAAGCGGTGCTATCCGTGGTCAGGTAGCTCAGGCTCCTTCAATGGCTAGACAAGTAGGCATGGCAACGCTAGGCTCAGGTCTTACTGAGGGTGTGCAGGACTTTGCTACAACTATAGCAGCTACAAACTCTGCATCTTACTGGGATCAGTTCGATGTAGAAGAGTCATTGAAAGAGTCTGCTGTTGAAGCTCTTGTCGGTGGTATCTTAGGTATGCCGTTTGGCGTAGGCTCTAGTGTTATGTCTAAGGCTCAGAAGAGTGCTGATATATCTTTCGCTAAGCAGGTAGATGAGGGCATTATTGAGTTTAACTCAGAGTCAGGATCATGGGTGAAGAATCAAGAAAAGGTAAAAGTGACTGAGACAAAACTAGGTCACCTATACTCTAAGTATCTTGCACCTTTCTTAGGTGAAGCGGGTAGTAAAGCTGTGGCTCAAGTAAACACGCCAGAGATGAAGAAGCTTGTTGGTAAGTTCAATCAGACTTCAGGATCACTGGCGCGTAGGATGGGAATCAGACCAGTACATGCAGATTCTATGATGTTTAAGTCTGAGTATGCTAAAGGCATGGGTACGTTCATGACTCTAAGTAACGAAGACGCTCTAGCTGTACATGACCAGCGTATTATGCCTGAAGGTACTAAGGAAGAGAAGGCTGCTAAGAACGAAGCATACGCTGCTCTCCCTAAAGAAAGTAAGAAGGCTTCTAATGAGCTGTCTACTTTCTTAGATGCTACTATGAAAAGAGATTTAAAGAAGTATGGTATTGATTCAGGGTTGTTTGAAGGAACCACTTACTTCCCTCTACATGGTCGTATCGATTATAAGAAACTTAAAGCTGACCCAGCAGCGTTCAAAGCTCAGGCTTTAGCTGTTGCTCAAGAGCGTGGTATTAAGCTATCAGCGGATAAGGTAGATGCATACATAGCTCGTATTAAGAACCAAGGCTATGAGCATTTCGGAATGGATACCGACACTCGTATCTTAAAGAAGTATGAAGAGAATGTTCAAGGGTTTATTGACGAAGGTATGACAGCAGCAGATGCTCAGGCAAAAGCAGCTAAGCAAATGAACAACAGGCTAGGTAAGATAAGATCTAAAGGTGCCAAAGTCAATAACCAGAATGCTGTCGAGACTCATCGTATGTTGGCTGAGCTTCCACAGGACTTCTGGTCTAACTGGCTTAACGCTGACTCTAAAGTACAGGACTCTATCTACTCTTACTATGAGATGATGTCGGAAAGACTAGCACATGCTAAAGAGTTTGGCGCTAACAATGAGAAGTTCTACACTGAAGTAGCTAGGGTACTAGACGATGCGAAAGCACAGGGTATTACTTACAATACAGAGACAGTGGTTAACGACCTAGCTAACATGATGAACCTATCTCAGCGTATCCCTATTCGTAACCTAGATGTGTCTCAGGGTGAGGGCATACGAACTGCACAGAACGCTATACGTGCTGGCTTAAGTGTTACGTTACTACCTCTATCTATTCTTCCTTCGTTGGCTGAGGTGTTTGTTGTAGCGTCTAAGACAGGGGAAACAGGTAAGGCTATTACATCGGCTGGTAAGCTGACCGCTCGTATAATCAGAGAGCAGTTTAAGCATGGTCGTGGTCTTGCGTTTAAGGACGCGGCTAAGCTTGTTAATAAAGGCGACATCATTCAAGACTTAGGCATCACTGCTTATGAGTTAAAGAACACAGCGGCTGCTCGTCTTGGTGACAATGAGATTGGTGGTAGGATTACTAATGTTGAGAACTTCTTTTACAACATGACCCTTACACCGCAGTGGACTGAAGCATTACGTATGACATCCGCTATCTTAGCAGAGCAAGGATTCAGAGCTGATCTGGAAACGTACACGACTGCTGTTAAAGAAGGCAACCTTGAAGAGCAGCTACGTATTGGTGATAAGTTTGCAGAGGCTGGTCTTAATATCTCTCAAGCTTACAACTGGCACTTGAGAGGCGCTAAGAAAGACGAGTATTACAACGAGCAGTTTAGAGTTGGAGTTCTTAACGTAGTCGAAGATACTGTCATGCGTCCACGTATGGTGCAGAAGCCAGCATGGATGGCAGACGAACGCTTCAAGTTAATTGCACAGCTTAAGTCATTCTCTATTGTGTTTAACAATGTGGTAATGAAGGGTTGGTACAACTCTATGGTTGCTAATGGAACGTCAGAGGATAAGATCAAGAAAGCTGCCGCTATTGCACCCTACATCGGCATGATGTTAGCCACTCAGATTATGGCATCAGGGTTGCGTGAGTTTGTTAAGACAGGGGACACTGAAAGGTGGGAAGATAAGGACGCAATAGGACATCTGCTAGGCTCTATCGCTTACATTGGTGGCCTGTCGTTTGCAATAGATCCTTTCCGTGCTAGTAACTACGGTGTTGATCCTACTACTGCTATCCTTGGCCCTGCTTTTGGTAAAGGTAATGATTTAATCAATGGTATTAGTGCTATTATGTCAGGCAGTATGTCACCTGAAGATGTAGTAGCTGCTGTACTTAAAGATGTCAGCAGGTCGTTCCCTATAATCCCAGCACTATTGGAGAAGTAAGATATGTTATCAAGTTTAATAGGCCCTATTGCGGGTCTCGTTAAAGGATACCTTAGTAACAAGGCAGAGGAGAAGCAGGCGAAACACCAAGCTAAGATGTCCGTCATACAGAACAGTGCTGACTGGGAGTCTAAGATGGCTGATGCATCGAAGGACTCTTGGAAGGATGAGTTCTGGACTATTGTGTTAGCAGCGCCTGTGTTTATGATTGGCTATTCTATTGCAGTGGATGACCCTGCTATCATTGTCAGGGTTGGTGAGAGCTTTGAAGTTCTTAATACGCTACCTGAGTGGTATCAGTATCTTCTGTTTATTGCTATCAGCAGCTCGTTTGGTATACGTGGTGTTGGTAAGATAATGGATATGAGGAAGTAGTAACTGCATATAAGTGTACAAAACCTACACTTATATGTGTCAATAAGTGGAGCCGCTGCTTACGTAGTGTAAACAGCGGCTTAGTTAACTTAGATCTCGCATGCCCCTCCTGTACATGCTAATGTCTGTGCCCCTTCAGTAACATCGCTTTCTTCTATGATGTCCCACGCTATCTCCTTTGGCATCTCTGCCTTCATTTCTTTGTATTGCTCCTTAGTAATCTCTTCGTATGGTGCTTGTTCATAAGTGTGCTCGCTGAAAGGCAAGAATGACACACCACTACAATCATCAAAGTTATTGTAAAGCCAACTACCAATATTAAGAAACTCACTGTCTCGATAATACACAGTAATAGACGGCTTATGTTCACACCAATGTTTCTGATATACATCCCATAGTTCCAACTGTTCCATACCTGTTTGAGAAGAGGACATCACAGCCCCTGCTGGTGCCTTTTGAGGAAAACTAAACACTAGAGTGTTCGGTGATCTCACATCAACCTCTGATGTTATTCCTGCATTCGAGAGTACACCACATAGTGGGTCATTAATATCAGCCCTGACGCGGCGAACGTAGTAAGGGGAGAATCTGCCGTGAATACCACTAGCAGAATCCACAAGTTGAGAGACAGTACCACTAGGCTTGACACAAGTAATAGCGGCAGCTTGATTGATGCCAAGTTTCTTAGCCCATTCTTTGTTCGTGACAACAGCTTGCTGCTTGAGGCTTTCAAGTAGATCAGGTAGTCCATTCTTTACTCCATTAGTTAACTTACAATCTTGGATACCTGTCATAGATACGCCAAGCAACGCTTCTTCTTCAGTGTTATGCTTCCACTTCTTACGTAGGTATCGAAAGTCTGTTAAGGTAGCTTGGAGAGTTCCAAGAATACTTGCAAGACGTACCTTTCGGTGGAGGTTTTCAGTTGTATCGTCTGATCGCACGACAACTTCTGAGAGGTTACAGAACTGGTTTGGTCTAAGGATGATTTCGCTGCAAGGATTCGTTCCAAATTCGTGGTCAGGATCTCGGCGACCATTCTTTGCAGCTTGTCGTTGACTAGCAACTCGACTGAAGAACCCACGCTCTCCACTTCGACTCTCATATAAACTACTCCACTCATTAAGGAAGGCTTCAAAGTCTGGCTTCTCTGTATAACATGCAGAGTTATTAGCTAGGCCACGATAGGGTGCATCGAGCCACCACTGTCCATGCTTAGCTCTGCGGATACGATCATCAGACAGGTTAGATAGACTGATCAATGCAGACCTACGTACACCGCCCACAACTACGATCTCAGCCACTTTACAGCACAGGTCATGCGCTTCTACGCTTGTTAGCTTACGTCCAGCAGCGGTCTTAAACAGGGCTACAGTGAATGAGAACAATTCTACTAAGGGAGCAGGGCCAGAGGCACGACCGCCGAAGGTCTTTAATGGCTCACCTGCTGCGCGTACTCGGCTAACATCCCAGCTTGGAACTTGGCCTACAAGCAGCAGACTGATCAGTTCTCTGAATGACTTAGCCCAGCCTACCTTAGAGTCACTGACATGGATTGTTGTATCTGTAGGGAAGAACTCTTCAGCAATAGTAGGGAGCTTACCTACGTACTGTCGCTCAACAGAGAACCCTACACCAGTACCACATAACAAGATGTACATTAGTTCATCGAAAGAGCGAGGACTATCAATCGCAATGTAGCTACAGTTAAAGCCAGCTACGTTGTCTCTGTCGAGTGCTTCACCTGCTGTCATTAATGCACGCATGGAGGGCATGACTTCTAAGTTGGTGATAGCTTCTCGCAGCTCTTCTCCAGTCTTATTGTCAAGGCTACCACGGTTCTTAAAGAATGAGATATAACGATCTACAGTTTCGTCCCATGTTTCACGGCGTTGTTCTTCTGGGAGGTAGCGAGCGTATCGGCTCTTGTGAATGTAGCTCTGATAAATATCCATTACTTCTTTCCTTTATTGTCTTCGTTAGTTTCTACTGGCTTCTCTTCTTTCTTATCCTTCCTAAAGATAGCATCAAAGTTATTCTCAAATGTTTCTCTATCGGGGATCGGTCGTGGACTACTTCCTTTACCTGACATATTATTCTCCTAGTGTACTCTCTCTGAGGGTTCAGAGTCCCCCATAATTAAACCAAGCTTAGCAGACTCAAGTATAAACACTGCATCTCCTGTCTGTAGGTTAGTGCCTACAGTAGTATACCCTTCATCACTATTAACAATCAATACAAAGTCATGTGAGTCATCATCAAGGAAGGTCATTGAGTCAATGCATTGTCTTATCTTATCATACGTACTGGTCTTTGATTCAGGTGTAAAGTCTTTATCAACTATCTTCATTATTCTATATATCCTTAAATGTAATTGCTCTGAAGCATTGTGAGTAAAAGTCTTTTATCTCATCTCTCTCTTGCCAGAGAATTAAAGCTGGAACATAGACCGGTGAGATAATTAAATGTAGAATACCAAGACCAAAGTATTTAAGTTTCTTTTGCATTACTATTCCTCCATATCAAATTCAAAGGTTTCATCAAAGCCGTTCATTATGTACTGTTCAATGCAATGCTTGATTGTTTCTTCTATAGGTGTGTCAGTGTGCTTATGCGCCCTAAGATAACCTGCGTCTATACCTGACTCGACTATCTCTTGTATTAGCTTATACATTTTAACTTTCATTGCGATACTCCACCTCATCTTGCATTACTTTGTACAAAGCTGGGCGCATCCTACTCTGCTGCGTGTCTAAGATAGCCCTAAGGTGGTATGGGTTTAAGCCAGCAATTGTCACATACCTCAAAGGCTCGTCACCATCCTTGCCGTAAGTTCCCCACTTGACCACTTCTCTTATCACTTCATGGCTATCGTCTGAGGTGA
>Ga0115547_1001519_pt1 | contig 13784 bp, 11 predicted proteins | sample COGITO_mtgs_1004_3_FD_87185 | JGI IMG/M metagenome (GOLD analysis project Ga0115547, IMG submission 87185) | Pelagic marine microbial communities from North Sea - COGITO_mtgs_100420 | ecosystem: Environmental > Aquatic > Marine > Epipelagic | place: Germany:Helgoland, sampling site Kabeltonne...
ATAATAATAATAATAATAATAATAATAATAATAATAATAACTCGTGTTGGATAGGGTGAGTCGCAGTGTGTATCTGAGTCGGAAACACCTCCCGGACTTAGTATATGTATTTTTTTTTTTATTTGTATTATTTATATTAAACACCCCCACCCCTTTTTAAAAAGATGCCGACACGCAAACGAAGAAGGAAATCGCAACACTGTGGTGGCAGTAAGACGATGACACACACACACACACACACACACACACACACACACACCCAACCAATCACCAGACAGATTGCCGAAGCAGAAGGGTGCTACCCGTGTGCCCATCTGGTTGCAAACGGAAGAGATGGGAAAGCGCTCGACCTCCAGTCGACGCAGGTCTTCCGAACGACGCACACAAAAATCGAAGAGAGATAACCGTAAGTTTCGGAAGTGGTTGGCAGTGGCGGCAGGTGTTGTAACAACCGGTGTTGTGGTAGGTGTGGCGATGAAAGCGAATGCGACAACCTCGAGTGTGAATACGAAAGATGACACTAATACAAATACGAAAGATGACACACCGACTACACAACGTGTTCAGGAATTCGAGGAGTCGTTACAACAACTTGCGTGTATTCAAAAATACAACAACAAACACTACACCACACAACGCATAATACCCACATTACCGTTGGTTGAAACACAATTCCTCGTAGACAAATCACCCTTATTCAACTTCTTGGTGCATGTAAAACGCACCAAACAGGATTCAAACATATATGACAATAAGTACATAATTATATTAAGAAAAGTTGTGCTTGATATTCACGCCCGTCGGAGTAATAATGCTATGTATGGGGATGATATTGCAGTGTACGAGTCTGCAGTGTACGAGTCTGCAGTGTATCATATAGTCAACCAGATATACGATAAATATTCCGAGACATATTCCGACATGTACCAAATCCGATTATAATTGTAGTATTAAATTAATTAAAGTGTATTCATTCATTTACATTATGTAATAAAAAACGATAAGAATGAATTCAATTCCTATGTGCACGAGTATTTGTTACTCTTCATCACTGTCTTCTACTTCATCTTCCATCTCATCCTCGACTTCTTCTTCCTTCGCAACTTCTTCTTCGTCGACAACAATATTTTCGGACTTAACGGGTTGTTCAATTGGCGAAGGATCGCGGAAGGCATAACTTGTCAGTTGGGGTTGTCCAAGGGATTCATATTCCATTACCTTGAGTGTCCACGTCGCACCAAACTTCCCGGCAACAAACCATAGACTCGTGAATTCCATAATTACACGAGCATTGAGACGACCACACACTTGTTCGCTTAAATCTCCCTCCAGGAATGTTCCGGTACCCATTTGAGTGACTTTTGATTTAAATTCACCTTCCCAGCAAGGCACTTTGAGTTTGAACGTGGGAGGATACAAATCTGTAACTTCACCGGTGTTCTTGTCTTTGGGAAGTTTCACAAGTGGTGTGAACAGTGCTTCCGCAACATCTTTGGACATAACTTTCTTCTTGTGCCATTCGGAAGAATATGTACACGAATCTTCTAGAACTTTGTTCTGGATAGATTGAAGCATTTCGTATAGCGCTTGCACTTCTGGTTCTTCACCACGATATCCCCTAAGAGAAAACTCAATCGAATATTTCGGAGGCGCTCCCTCATCCCGGTATTCGGCAGGAGGTTGACGAATCCCAAAGGAGGTTGTCATCCAAGGTGCTTCGATAACGAGTTTGCCACCATTATAATTGACGTACGAAATCCGTGCCGGACTGTTACCATTTTGTTTTGGTTCGCTATACGTGATTTTAGAAAAGTCAATTTCACTGGGAAGATACGGACCAGTATTGCGAGAAGAAGGTGTGGATTGTTGGGAATAGCTCATATTGGTAATATTGTTTTGTTGTTTTGTTTATGTGTGAGCACTGATATAATGAAGACACTTCAGGAGGTCTTCGTAATATTTTTTTTATAATCTTTTAGTTACAAATCGGGTATCCGATACAAACGACACGTACACCGATAAGTTCCGATATCTCGCCCACACATACGAACACCTGTACAAGCCTGCTTAATGAGGTGTGCCAATCAATCCCATCCCATCCCATCCCATCCCATCCCATCCCATCCCATCCCATCCCGATTCAACTGGTTATGTGTGTGGACGTGTATTGTCGGTTCGTCTGTATGTTGCCGGCATACAAACTCGCCCCGCCCAATTGCATCGGTAATCAGCAAGCACCCATGTCTGCCACACATTCACTGGTATCAGTTACAACTTCGTTGGAAACCGCTTCTTCGGAAACACATTCTTCGGGTACGGTTTCGGTTTCGGATTCTACCGGAGTCTCAGCATCATCACCATCATCATCATCATCATACGACCCGAGCATAAACTCTTCACGCATACACTGCATTTTCTCCACCGTTTCTTGATACCGCTGATTGACATCTTCTTGCTTTGCCATAATGTGGATGACCTCCTTTTCGACTTCTTCTTTCAACGTCTCGAGTTGGTGAAGATTCTCGGTGTATTCTTCCATACGCTGCTGCTGTTCGCAAATCCGGTCTTTCTGCAGCTTGTGTGCGTCGTTGTTGAGAATCATCTCAAACAAATTGTAATCTTCTTTCTCCACGTACGAACTCACGCTGACCAGTTTCAGTTCGGGATTGAACGTCGTGGGGCAGAACCGGATACACCCAACGTGGACCTCGTACACGACTGCCTTGCCTTGCAGCTCTGCGAGCGTGCTCACTTCGGTAACAGTCGGATCCTCGGGGTTGGTCAGCGTGGACGCGCGGTGCGTAATGCACGGGATACCTTTCGCGTAGGAAGTCTTCAGACGCAGGAACGGGTGCGGCTTGCTCTTTTGTGATTCAATGAAAGACTTGCAATATTCGGAGATGATATCACGTGGCGCTTTCTTATTGAACCATTCGGCCGTGTGATGCTGCTCGTACACGCTGTTCAGCACGACGGCATCGAGTTGCTGAAAGACATCCACACACTCGTCGTCGCACAGTTCCACATCCACCCACGCACGATTCTTCGCATTGTGCACGACTTCATCAGCGGTTGTGTGAATCTTAATGACAAACGGATTTCCATTCGCATCCGTGACCACCGAACTGGCAACTTTGTCAGCAGTATTGATGACGGGATTCGCAATGGTGAGTTCTTCAATGGGTGCCGAAAATTCAAGTTTCATAATACAGGAGAATCAAACAATTTGTAAAGAAATGCGGTATTAATGTTTAGATGTATTAGACGCACGCACACCTCGTGCGTGTGTGTTGTGGGTGGCAGGTGGTTGCGTGTTTGCGTGTTTGCGTGCGATTGGCAAAGACCCGCGAGGTTCGCAATTTGTGTGGGTACCAACTATCGCACTCATCACTCGCACTCGCATCACTTGTACAGATTCGTTTCCGGTTGCAATTCTTGGTGCTCGAAGTGCTCGTCAATTTGCTCGAACAACGATAGCATGTCTTCGCGGTTGATGAATTCTAATTTGTTGATGACCACACTCCAAAAATTATAAAACGGTGAATTTCCTATAAAGTTGTACCCCAACCAATACCAGATCGGAGTGTGTCGCATATCGTTACCTTGCAAGGTGAAGTCGATCTTGTTTGGTAAAACGGGCGTGTCTCGCCGAAGTGCAAACTTGATTTGCTTGTCAGGAAAACACCAAATGAAATATTGCGGGTGGGTGTACGTCGGCAAAACCGCTGTGCCTTTCAGGTTCAAGGTCCAATTGCCGTGTGGGTCACACGCGAAGTGCCCGATCAGACTGTCCCGCGAAGTGGCCAATAAGGAGGGGGCTTGCAACGAGCATTTGAACGATGTATTCTGGTAGTGTTCGATCACTTTGCAATCGTTTTCAAACACCAATTTCCACCGGTCCCACAGTTCGGTGGTTTCCTTTAGGACCGACGACCATTCGAACAGCGTGTGCATCTGCCACAATTTTTGCCGTATGAACCGCTGCTGTTTCAGAGCATCGGCAACTTTGCACATATCCCATTCGTACATCAACGGGTCGTGACCAACAATTACATCGCGTGCCAACATAAAATGCAGGGAATGTATGCAGATCGTCGATTTGCCTTGTATGCGCAACACGATGTACACGTGTTGCGATTTCTTCAAATGGAATGCGACCGAATACTCGTTGTAATTGCGAACGTCATACATTAACGAAGGCGTTGTGAAGTTATCTAAAAAGATGAGAATGTCGCATCTGCTCAATTGGGTGACATTGCTGCACGCCAAGCGCCAATTGATGCTGTAGCGGTCGGCGCGCAAGAAGGTCGATGCGACGAGTTCTTGCACTGGGGGATCGCGGTTGACATAGTTCTCTTTGGGGTGCACGAGGGTGCTATTTGCGTGGTGCGACACTTTGTAATGATAAAAATCGGCTTGTAATTTTGTTCGCAAATCAATCATTCGGTACTATTATAGTAAATACGATTGTAATATAAATAACCACCAAAATAAAACATCAACCGCCACCGCCACCATTAGTTTTTGGTTACACTCTTGTTACCACATTCATTTACATTTATAATAATCTATTTCGATATCGATATTTCGATTTCTCTCCCACCACCCGCTTGTTTCCAGATATTGTTTGTGGTATAACTTATACCTAAAGAACGACTTTCTAAGTCCGAGAGCGTGTGGCGGTGGATTTCGTGCCGGGTCTTGTTCTTGTGGTGCGAGAGCGTGAGGCAGTGGATTTCGTGCCGGGTCTTGTTCTTGTGGTGCGAGAGCGTGAGGCAGTGGATTTAGTGCCGGGTCTTGTTCTTGTGGTGCGAGAGCGTGAGGCAGTGGATTTAGTGCCGGGTCTTGTTCTTGTGGTGCGATAGCGTGGTGCGGGTTTATTATACAGCGGGGGTGATTCAAACGTAATATTACGGTTCAGCGTAAGAACGACTGGTATATGATCGGAATGTGGTGTGTAAAAGAATTCGGCAGTGAAACCGTTTACATTCATACGTTTATTACAAAAAATGAAATCGACCCGCGAATTGTTCCATGTAGTCATCGCACTGCGCGAATAATCGACTGCCGAATGACAATCAATGAACTGGTTACCAAGAAGCGTCTCAACAACCTGACCATTGTCTTTGGTAAACCCGATTGTCTTCCAATTCTTCAAGTAATCTGTTCCCAACCTTCTGCGGATGGTCATACATTGTTTATGATTCACATCCTTTTTATTAAACGAATTAAAATCACCCATTATGAACACCACATCGTTTGGTTGTGTGTGTGTTCGAGATACATCAATGAGTGTTTTGATTTGCGCAACTCTTTCTGATTCCAGACCGACATCTAAATGTGTATTGTAAATGTGTAAGTCATAACTGGTACCATCCTCAACCGTGAACGAAAATGTACTATATATGTAGCATCGTGTTTCGGGTGTCCCTTGCAAACCACCTGATACAACAACCGCAGTCTTTGCTTTATCATATGTATATATTTTCTCGTCCAAATCCTTGCCCGTGCATTGTTGATCGGCACAGTAAGAATCCCGAATAAGCATCGCATTACCATAAATGCCGTCGTACCAAGAAGGCACACTATTACAAATGATGTGTTTGTGAAACCCGATGGATTTCGATTTAACAAAAAAATGGGACACATCAATAGACAGATTCTTATTAATTGCAACCTGTTCACCTCCAATTAAGATTTCTTGCAACCCAATACAATCCACATTCATGACGTCGATATCATTCATTATTTCATCAAACTTTGAAACCTGTTCATATATATCTGTAAAATAATGAATGTTATAGGTTGCTAAACGGAACGAGTTGTGTGGTTTAGACGACAGGTGGTTCGTTTCCGAACACGTCCCAACCCAATCTAAGAATTGGGTTTTCATAAGATCTACTGCAGTTGGTGTTGGCGTTGGCGTTGGCGTAGTATTGCGGATGGTGACAGTCATATTGAGGTTATTGTGTATATATTATATACGTCGGTATATTATTTACATTTTTTTACAAAAATGTAAGTCGTATGTGTTAGTTAGTTAGTATATACCCGCATCATTTGTGTCATCGTATTTCTCTTCGACAAGAGTTGCGTTATCATATGTAACATATTTTGCGATGGTTTCCGGGTTGTCTGCGAGTGGACTGGCAGTAATTTGCAACCCGCAATATGGTTCCGGTTTTTTTGCGTAGTTTACGGGCGTGTACAATTTCCAAACAATGGCATTTGCCAAGATAAAGCGCATATTCTCCCAAAATTCTTCCGTGTGTCCGACGGAGATGGTCATTACGTGAGCGAGTTCGTGAATCGCCACGAAGGTCAGTGTTTGATCGGATATCAATTTTTGTTTCGTATCACGCGACCGTAGGCAAAATATAATTTCTTTCCCCTTTCCAACCGAATAAGAAGTGTATTTTGGATTTGCATATGCAGATATTTCGGACATTGCATCCGGGTTGAAACGGTTGACCACCGTTTTGACTCGTTTATCAGACGGGTAATGTACTTTTAGTTGCGCAGTCAATCCGATTAAACGTCGGCGTAAGCGTGCGAGTAAATTAGATGCATCTTCTTTATCCGGCATATTACGCACTTGGTACTCACGACCATCTACACCAGACTTTACATAGACTAAATCCGAACCCACTTTATTTACAAAGTGATAAATAATACATAGCAACACAATCGCCAGCACGATAGTTAAAAAAAGTAGAATATTATTCATTTATATTGTGTATATAGATATATATATATATGTTTTTTTCATCGCATTGGATTTAAAAAAAGAATCGTATGACTATGTGCGCAGTACCCGTTTTTTTTTTAAATATCTTCCAGAACATCGACGCTCGTTAGCATATGTCTGCGACAGCACATCTTTGTGACACCCAGCAGGTCCAATGTTTTCCCCTCAATCGATTTCATATCTTCTTCGTTTTTGCCCAAAAAGTCTTCGATATTCCGAATGAATGACAATTCTCGTGATTTTTCATCATCGTCTAGTTTTTTTTCTCTCTTCACCAACTCACGATAAGCAAGTTCTTTGTCTGCAAGGATATTGCCACACGTAAAACAGCGCACCGGAATAATCATATGCGAACAGTAATAGTAAATGAAATTCGAAATATAGTAATCTATTATGCACGCGTCTTTATTTTATTAAAATATTGATTTTAATACGAGACGGTGACTACAAACTCGGACAACGAGTACCAAACACAAATGAATAATAAAACTGAAGAAACGGTTGTATCAACATCTCTATCAAATCAATCAAATTAATCAAAATCAAAATCAAAATCAAATCGGGTGGAACTTTCATCACACTATCCATCCATCCGAACTCACTCAGAGCACTTGCAATAGCCTACAGTCGCCTACGGTTTTCCAACACCTCGAACAACACTCTGCGTACTGATCGTGTTCGGGGGAGTGTGGATATTTGGAACTACCGTAGTGCTGCCTGCACGGTCTGCAATAAATTCGATTCTCTTGGGTACACCATACACATCGATGTTGCTCTTTCCCTCCAACAATGGGGACGCGATGGAGTGTCGGGAATGGATACTCTTCTGGAACAAGGTAGACCAACTGTGGGAATTGGAGGAAGGGTATGTTTCGAACGCCCACCCGTATCCTGTACAAGACTGCGATCGATTTGCTACCAGAATGGCGTGCGCATGGAGTGCGCCACGAGTACGATGTGTTGGAGTGGGAAACGGATGATGCGTAGCGGTGTAGAAACAGGCGCTCTTTTTTTGTACGTTAGATGAATAATGATGGGGTCAGATATATATATATATATATATATATATATATATAATATGTAGTTGCGTGAATTGTTTCTTTTTTTGTGAATTGGTTATGGGGTTTTGTGTGTATTTTAAAAAATGAATATGAATACGATTCGTAATATTTTATCTTGCCATCGTATGTTTTGAAGAGAGTACACTTTTTGTCTTGTGATTGAATCCGGATATGAAGTATAGTATAGATTGTGGTGGTCGTGGATGTTATCGTGTAGATATGAATACGTACGACACGTCATTCAACCGTGATGATGTGTATCAGTGTTGGGTGGGTACTGTTGATGATATGTATGAAGACTCCCATTATTTTAAAATATGATTTTGACCGTCTTATCCCGAAACGACCCACCCACGTTTTCAATCTCTCAAATTGTACATCACACACACACACACACACACACACACACACACACACACACACACACACCTCCGACACGTATAATATATGCGTCGGTTATATAGGTTCGCGACGCGACACATCATACCGACCACACTATCCACTGATATGTCTGTCATCCTTGGTGTGGTGTGCCACCAAATTGTATTAACGTATCATATGTTTCTTAGAGTTGTTGTCTCGATGGTCGTCTCTTTGTACGAATTGTACGAATTGTACGAACATTCTGTCGATGTGGCAAATGTGTTGCCTGTCTACGTTTCCGGGAGGTCGTTCTCGCTGAACCCGTTCGTTTGAATTGTAAGCACCTCTTTTTATTAAATTTCAACGCGGTGAAGATGTGGGCATGTGCGTGATTTATGTATGTTGTAAAATTTTGTGGGCCATATAGAATGACCCGTCTAAAACCACCCGTTAGTTTGATAAAAGAGGTTGTGATAGACGTTGGGATGTGTCGTGTTGTACACAAATAGTGAATCGTGTTTGAAAACTGGCGGAATGTGTCTTGCTTGTGACGAACGTTCCCCTTCGTGAACCCTTTCCAGAAACGCGGATAAATGTCGACCGGAAGCGCTTTTCCCGGTTCAATATTATAATAGTATGCATATGCAATATGCAATGGACTCCCTGGTGCGTCGGCAGATGCCAGTGGGGTGTATTGTAACTGACTGTTTGCTACGATTTGGCGTGCTTTGCAAAAGCATAGATTTAATGTCAAATAAGGCAACCGCTCTCGTAAATCTTCTAATATATACGGTTCATTAGACGTCGTATATACGGATAAAGACTGCTTCAGCGCAAGTGTAAATTCTTGCAACCACGTCTTTGTCAGCAACAGGCGTGGCGGACTCACTATAAACCAACTCTCCGGGATGTCATGTGCCCATGCTGCCGTATACATCTGCATTGTGTTGTTATTCAGATCATACACGTTGTCTATGCGATACAACACGACGGAAGAAATATCCATCCATACACCACCTTTGTGGTATAGCAAATAGAGTCGTAACCAATCCGCAATGTGTGCATAATCACGGTCCTCTTCGTAGGGCTTCAATATCTGCGACGGGTAATCTCGTAATGTACGTATGGTGTCCATTGTATACAGCGTCACGGTGTAGTCCGGGTGTAACGTTTTGATGCGTGCCACACAACATTGTAAAAATAGTTGTATAAATGGCGACGTCGTTCCTGTTTTTGGTTTCAGGTATAACGATTCGTGCCAGAAACAGTAGATTTGTTTTGGGATAGTCATATGAATTGAAAGGAACGGGTGTGTATATATTGTAATACGAAAATTAACAACATCGATTTGCGATACGAGGTCGCTACATTTTATATACTCTATTCGCCAAAGAGCAGCGAACGCTAACACTTGTTGTTTCGTTTTGTTGGTAACATTGTCTCCAAATCATTTTTTGTAACTGTAAGAATGTATTATGATATAGTTCGAATTTATTCACTGTAACAGTAAGATTCGACGAATCGGGCATAACGACTACATATGTAGTCATTCTTATAAAAAAGAAGGATTGATTCATTTATACATAATATATAGCAAGAATAATGAAGGTGTATGTGTTATGTGTACGTGTTCGACTATAGCAACCTCTACATTAATCCACTTCTTCAATCGATGGTCCAGTTGCATCCGTCTCTGGAGGCGTTCCACATGGGACATCACTGCTTGGTTCACCTTCTCCACCCGCATACAACTTTTGCATAATCGGATGACACATACCTTCCAGTTCTTTCATTTTGGTGTCGTATGCTTCCTTGTCCGCTTCTGGATTGCTATCCAACCACGAGATGGCGTCATCGCAAGCAGATTCGATCGATTGTTTATCGGATTCTTCCAGTTTGGAAGCAACCTTTTCGTCATTCACACTGCTTTTGAATCGGTATGCGGCATTCTCAAGCGTATTCTTGGCTTCCACGCATGCTTTGTGAGCGACATCGCTTTCTTTGTATTTTTCAGCTTCATCTACCATGCGCTCGATGTCTTCTTTGGACAAACGCCCGGAATCATTAGTGATTGTAATATTGTTCTCTTTCCCAGTCGATTTCTCAACTGCAGTGACATTCAGAATTCCATTTGCATCAATATCGTACGTCACTTCAATTTGTGGTTGACCTCGTGGCATCGGTGGAATACCGGACAGCTCAAAATTCCCCAGTTCATTGCAATCCTTTGTCATCGCACGTTCCCCTTCATAGACCTTGATGAGCACACCCGGTTGATTGTCAGCATATGTCGAAAATGTCTGCGATTTCTTAACCGGGACGGTCGTGTTGCGCTTAATAAGGGGTGTCATCACCCCACCGGCAGTTTCGAGTCCGAGCGACAAGGGTGTCACGTCGAGGAGAAGCAATTCGGATAGTTTTTCAGATGAATCGTTCCCACCAAGCACTGCGGCTTGGACGGTTGCACCATACGCAACTGCTTCATCGGGGTTGATGTTCTTACACAGTTCCTTGCCGTTAAAGAAACTGGATAGTTTTTCTTGGATTTTTGGAATGCGACTCGAACCACCTACCAGAACGATTTCGTCCACTTGATTCTTGGACATCTTTGCATCGCGCAGGACCTTTTCAACAGGCAACATACATTTGTTAAAGTAATCTTGGTTCATCTCTTCGAAGCGAGCACGTGTGAGTGTCGAGTTAAAATCAACACCTTCAAAGAGCGAATCCACTTCGATTTGTGCTTGGGTGCTTGACGACAGCGTTCGTTTCGCACGCTCACACGCAGTTCGCAAACGACGTAGAGAGCGAGCATTGCTTCCAATGTCTTTCCTCGATTTCCGTTTGAATTCGCGTGTAAAGAATTCCACCATACGGTTATCAAAGTCTTCTCCACCAAGATGTGTATCACCGGCAGTTGCTTTCACTTCAAAGATTCCATCGTCAATTGTAAGGAGCGACACGTCAAATGTCCCTCCACCGAGATCAAAAATAAGAATGTTCTTCTCACCTCCCTTCTTGTCTAAACCGTATGCGATTGCGGCAGCAGTTGGTTCGTTGATAATACGAAGGACATTCACACCCGCGATCGCACCGGCATCTTTCGTAGCTTGTCGCTGACCGTCGTTAAAATAGGCAGGGACAGTAATCACAGCGTTCTCTACTGGTTTGCCGATAAACGCTTCTGCAATTTTCTTCATTTTACCAACCACCATACTGGAGATTTCTTCTGGTAGAAAGTGTTTTTTTTCACCATCGTAATCGACGACAATGGTTGGTTTGCCACCTTTTCCAGAAATAACACTGAAAGGCATATACTTTAAATCACTCTGAACCGTCTCGTCCGTGAATTCTCGACCAATGAGACGCTTTGCGTCAAAGACTGTGTTTTCCGTATTCGAAGCAGCTTGATTTTTTGCAGCATCTCCAATCAATCGCTCTTTACTATTAAAAGCAACATACGACGGTGTGGTGCGATTTCCTTGATCATTTGCAATAATTTCCACCCGATCATTCTGCCAGATACCAACACAACTGTAAGTCGTGCCAAGGTCAATACCGATAGATTCAGTTGTTGGAGACATTGTATTATATGTAGTGTGTTTTCGTTTGCTTTATGTCAAACACTGTGAATGCGAACCGTCTGGGATAAATATTATTTTAAAAATATTTAACGCCTTTTTGTTATAAACAAACAAATGAACGAAACACGCCGGTGGGTCGTTTCATAAGAACTACATAAACTTAACCTTTTTGATTATTTAGGTATCCACTGCGACACATTCCTTTTTAATCGATTGTGATGAACCGTTCCACATCCGTCATTGAACAACTTGTCGAACTGGAGGTTACACACGAATTAATACCGACTCGCGTACCACCGTCCGTTCAACCGGACGAAGACGAAGCCATCTTGACCCCCGAAAAGAATCGATACGTGTTGTTCCCCATTCAACACACTGATATCTGGTTGGCATACAAGAAAGCGGTTGCATCGTTCTGGACAGCCGAAGAGATTGACCTGGTCAAAGATCTTAAAGACTGGGAAAATCTTAAACCAGAAGAGAAGCATTTCATCTCGTATATTCTGGGGTTTTTTGCAGGGAGTGACGGTATTGTAATGGAAAATTTGGGTGTACGATTTATGAACGAAGTGCAATTGTCAGAAGCGCGTTGTTTTTATGGTTTCCAACTGATGATGGAAAATATTCATTCAGAAACGTATTCTCGTCTGATTGACACGTATATCACGGATGCGCAAGAGAAGCATAAACTATTGAATGCAATTGATACCATCCCGTGTGTATCCAAGAAAGCAGACTGGGCAATCAAATGGATTACAGATGATACCCATACTTTCGCAATACGACTGTTGGCATTTGCCGCAGTCGAAGGTGTGTTCTTCAGTGGGTCGTTCTGTGCTATTTTTTGGTTGAAAAAGCGTGGCATAATGCCTGGTCTGACATTCTCGAACGAACTCATCAGTCGGGATGAAGCGATGCACACCGATTTTGCCATTCTACTTTATAGTAAATTAAAGCATCGTGTATCAGAGGAGGTCGTGCATAATATGTACAAAGAAGCGGTTGCGATTGAGAAAGAATTTATTATCGATTCACTCCCATGTCGCCTAATTGGTATGAACGCCACACTAATGAGTCAATACATAGAATATGTTGCCGACCGGTTGTTGCAACAACTTGGATACGCAAAAATTTGGAATAGTCAGAACCCTTTTGATTTTATGGAGATGTGTTCGCTCACCGCAAAAACAAACTTCTTTGAAAAGCGTGTCAGCGAATATCAACTCAAGAATGTGTTGTATCAGACGAACGTGGACGATGCGAATGACGAAGTGTCGTTTGAGGCAGCATTTTAAGTATATTAAACACACGTTATACACAACTCCCGACTCTAACTGCAACCTTCTTTTTGTGAATGGACATATATTTTACACATCCTTATTATGATTATAATTGAGATGTCAACATATTTTTAACATCGTTATTGTAATTCGTGACACATCTTGTATTTGTAATTTAGTTTTTTGTATATATATTATATTATTGCATTGCATTGTATTTGTAATTTAGTTTGTGTATATATTATATTATTATTGTATTGTATTTGTATTTTAATCGCCACCCCGTTGACATTTTGCTTTCAGGTAGTTCCGAAATGGGTGTCCACTTTGTGAATTGACCCGTCTCTGTGGTGTATCGCAGCAACACCTTTTGCCCACACTTCTTTCTGCGGTATTCGGACACACGGTGCAATTTTTTACGGCAGTGCAAACACGGCAACGCCATTGAAAATATGTATTCTCCCCCACTGCCCTGCTTCACCCGCGCAACATTGATGTACAGATGTCCCTTTGTGTTGGGAGACATCTTGTCAAGTAGGTGCATTTCGGCATGCAGACGATGACTGGACACTACGTAGTTCGTCGGCGTGAGGTTCGTTCCAACCCACGCAATACACCTAAATACATTCGTATCGTGCGACTTTTATCGAGTCATACATCTCAGGCGTTTTGTGTGCGCACTGAACTTGTGGCAGAACGTCTGCACCCTGGTAATTCGCTCGTCGTGTTCGGTTGGTTTGTGCGGTGC
>Ga0115547_1001539_pt1 | contig 13682 bp, 9 predicted proteins | sample COGITO_mtgs_1004_3_FD_87185 | JGI IMG/M metagenome (GOLD analysis project Ga0115547, IMG submission 87185) | Pelagic marine microbial communities from North Sea - COGITO_mtgs_100420 | ecosystem: Environmental > Aquatic > Marine > Epipelagic | place: Germany:Helgoland, sampling site Kabeltonne...
GAACTGGTTAAGATTCTCCGACCTTTAATACCCCAGTATGGTCATATTGCCGGCCTATCAGAGCCAAACGCCTTGATCATCAGTGATCATGCAGAAAACATCGCTCGACTAACCCAGATCATCAATCGAATCGACATCGCGGATAATTCAACGACTCGCATTATCCGGCTCCAGAATGCCTGGATCGAAGACGTCGTCAGCCTGCTAGAACAACTGGCACCCGAACAAATGGGCAAAGGCGCCAAGGGACCCAACCGCGTGATGATTGTCGCCAGCGAACGAACCAACAGTTTGATTATCAAGGGTGAACCCGAGACCTTGGATAAGGTGGCTAGGCTGGTCGGCGAACTAGACGTCCCCGCAAACCGTGGCGGTACCATTCAGGTGGTCCGGCTGGCCCACTCTGATGCGGTGCAACTCGCCGAAATTCTCAAAAACCTAATCTCTGATAAAAGCCCGAAAGACTCGGCGAGCCAGGCCATTGCCACCAGCATTCAAGCCGATGAATCCCTCAATGCCTTGGTTATCCGCGCCGACCCGGCGACCATGGCGGAGCTGAAAGAAATCATCGCGCGTTTAGATATTCGCCGCCTGCAAGTACTCATAGAAGCGGCGATCGTCGAGGTCACCTCTGATTTTACCCGCACCCTTGGCACGGAACTGGCGATTGGAGATGTTTCTGGCAGCGCTTTGCCCGTCGGTGTGACCGCTCCATCAGGCACGTTGGCAAGCGTCCTGGCAAACCTTGCCGCGGGTGACGGCCAATTATCTAGCGTCCCTGATCTGGGCAGTACACCGCTACTTGCTGCGGCTAAACGCAGCAGCGGGGTTAACTTCGGCGTCATCGTTCGCGCACTGTCGGCTAACTCTGACGTCAACCTGTTGTCCACTCCCAGTATCACCACCATGGACAATGAACAGGCTAAAATCGTTGTCGGTCAGAACGTGCCTTTTCGCACGGGCTCAACAACCAGCGGTAGCAATGGCGCCAGCAACCCCTTTACAACGATTCAACGGGAAGATGTGGGCCTGACCCTGGAAGTGACGCCGCATGTCCATGACGGCGCCCTCGTTCGCCTCGAGATCCATCAGGAGGTTTCGGAAGTTGACAAGACCAGCCTGGCTTCCATCGGCAGCGATGGCAGCGCCGACTTGATTACCAACAAGCGCACTATCGACACGACAGTGCTGGCCGACGACCGTGAAGTCATCATCTTAGGTGGGCTCATTCGAGACAAGATCACTGACGTCAGCTCTGGAGTGCCGTTGCTCAAAGATATTCCTATCCTCGGCCGCTTATTCAAGAGCAGCAACAAGATTCGAGAGAAGCAGAATCTACTAGTGTTCCTGAGACCCACGGTGCTCGCCACCAAAGAAGACGTCAAGGACATGAGCAAACGTAAGTATTCCGGTATATGGGAAGTACAAATTGAGGGACGAGATCCGTTAGATGCAATTTCGGATCTATTCGATGGCAAACGTTAATCGAGAGGCTCCCAGCGCATCGCTGATGACCCGACTCAAGGCCCGTCAGTTTCATGTTTTACAAAAACTGTTATTCAGCTGGATCAAGCCAACTATTCTCGGCTGTGACGAGACTACTCTTGGGATAAACACGCTTGATGACGTTTGTTATGTCCTGCCGTACCGGTCTATCGCCGACCTATTGGTCATCGACAAGGCCTGCGAAGCCGCCGGCCTGCCAAGACCCTCAGACCCGCTCGGCCAAGCTCAACAGCGAGGCGCATTCTTCTTCCTCGGCCAGCCTGAAGGTGCACTGGGCCGCAAAACTCAGCGGCAGTATACGGGCCGACTGACAAAATTATTAGAGCAACAGGCTGAGCAATCCCGTCCCATTAAACTGATCCCTGTATCACTCTTCTGGGGGCATCAGCCGGACCGCGAGGGATCTTGGTTTAAACACCTGTTTTCTGAGAATTGGACCGTCACCAGCCGCCTCAAAAAACTCTTAGCCATCATCTTTCATTCAAAACATATCCTGGTCCAATTCAGTCAAGCGATTGATCTCAGTGAGCTGACGACAGATTCTGCTGCTGATGAGAAGCATGAACGGAAGCTGCTGCGGCTGCTGCGAGTCCGCTTTAATCAGCAGAAGCAGGCGATTCTGGGTCCAGACATTTCTCATCGTCGAACCTTGATTCAGTCTATGATGAGCAGTGCAGCCGTTCGCGCCGCGATCGAAAAAGAGGCCAGGCACAAGCGTGGCACCGTCACCAAAGTGGAAAAGAAAGCATTGGCGTATGCCAATGAAATTGCTTCTCACCAGTCCTACCGAGTTATCCGGTTCTTCCACGGCATTCTAACCTGGCTTTGGAACAAGCTTTATGACGGGGTGGACATCAACAACATCAACCAGGTCAAAGAACTGGCCAGGAACCATGAAATTGTCTACGTGCCCTGCCACCGTAGCCACATCGATTATTTACTGCTGTCCTATGTCCTTTACCATAATGGTTTGAGTCCACCGCATATCGCGGCAGGCAAAAACCTCAATATGCCAATTGTGGGGCCTTTACTACGACGAGCTGGCGCGTTTTTCATGCGCCGATCATTCCAAGGTGACGCACTCTACAAGGCGGTGTTCGATGAATACCTGCACTTGATGTTTACCCGTGGCTACTCGGTTGAATATTTCATAGAAGGCGGTCGGAGTCGAACCGGACGTTCTCTACAACCTCGCACGGGCATGTTAAGTATGACCATGCGCAGTTTTCAGCGCGATGCTTCAAAGCCGATCTGTTTTATGCCCGTCTACTTTGGCTACGAGAAAATCCTTGAAGATGCGACTTACCTCGACGAACTATCCGGCGCCGCAAAAAAAGACGAGTCCATTATGGATATTTTCAGGGTCCTGGGGTCACTGAAGAATGTTTTCGGCAAAGTCACCGTGAATTTCGGCGAACCCGTCCATCTCCACGCTTTTTTTGACCAGCATCTCGCTAACTGGCAACAAGTCGACACCGTTGACTCTGCTGATTTCGCCAGGACCTGTAGTTTGCTGGCGAATCAACTGTCTCAAGCTATCAACGCCGCGGCCGCAATTAATCCCGTCAACCTAGTGGCTACTATTTTGCTCTCTGCCCCTCGGCAAAATATCGAAGAGACTCGGCTAGCCAACCATGTCAACACCCTAATCAAGGTCGCGCAAGGCATGGTGCCTGGTCCTTATCTCTCGATCACGGACTTATCCGCCAATGCAATTATCGATGAGGCCGTCGCAGTCACGGGTATTTTGCGAACCCAAGAATCTTTTGGCAGCGTCTTGAGTGCACCGTCACCCTTGCCGATACTACTGAGCTACTACCGGAACAACACGATTCACGTATTCGCTCTGCCTGCACTCATCGCCCGCCTGATCCAAAAGGGTTACTGCCTTGATGATTTGAGCACCACTTGCCAGACACTCTACCCCTGTTTACGAGCAGAGTTCTTCTTACCCTGGGATGAGTCTGAGCTGCCAGTAGTGATCAGTCGCATCGTCGACGTTCTGGCGAGCATTCAGTTAGTTGATAGAGACGGTAGCCGACTGAGCTGTCCCGAGGTGACCAGTGACGCTTATGCAAACCTTATGGAACTCGGTAGTATCATCGAACCGACCCTGCAGCGCTTCTTTATCGTCAGCGAGTTACTCGAGCATGGAAGCCATTTAACATTACGAGAAGTGGAATCTACCGCTGGGACTATCGGGCACCAACTGTCGGTATTTTATGGTATCAACGCACCTGAGTTTTTTGACAAGTCATTATTTTCAACTTTGATCGCAACCTTGAAGGCCAGGCAGATTATCGGTCATCAACAGCAACAATTAAGTCTGTACCCAGCATTTAAACTGTTCAGACAAACCGTACAGGGTAGTCTTGAAGAGGACATCAAGGTGAATGTTCGCCAGCTAGTCCGCCGACACCTGACTCAGTCCGTTGATGACGCTGAACCCGCCGCCTGACTCGCGGCATTAATGAGTTGCCGGGTTTTGCAGGTAGATATCAAACCGGCTGGCTTTAGCCTTGAGCTGATAGTGTGGCGCCATACCTTCACTGTCACCGCCTACCAACGGTCGTTTGACCACGACCCGGCGACTGTTAGTCGCCAACGCAGCCGCCAGCAGATCAGCGACATGGCCATCATCACCCAGGAATTTTTGCAGTAGCTGCATTCCCCCTTTGACCGCCGCCGACTTTTGTCGATGTGGAAACATTTGATCGATATAGATCGTGTCTGCAGGCTTCTCTAAACGCCCCAACCATTCGATGGCATCCGTCTGAACCAACGCCATCCTGGCAACAATCGACTGCGTCTCCGGCCCCTCACGCCCTCTAGAGAGGCCGTCAGCAAGCAGCAGGGCCAACACCGGCGAACGTTCGAGCAACGTCACTGTGCAGCCGCTGGCAGCCATCAGGAACGCATCAACGCCTAAGCCCGCGGTACAGTCGATCACCTGCTGTCCAGGCTTGGCTGATATGGCCTTAAGCAACAATTCTTTCTTGCCTCCGTGGTTACGCCGATACTGCAGAGCGCCCGCATTAAAATCGATCAATAGCGGCTTTTGCAGACTCGCCTGATCCTGCAGTTGATAACCGGTAGGTCCGTGGATTAACTGAAATCGTGACATAGAGTGGGGAACCAAGCATCAATTGTGGCCATCATCATCGCTTCAACAGCTTCTAGGGCATATTGTCGTGTAATTTATTGCGTAAATTGTCAGGTAACTGCGTGTCAGAAATGTAGCATGCAGGTGCTACCGTCAGGCTCAGTTATCCACAACGGCGGCAACCGCCATAGCGTTATTTCGTGCCAGACCCTGGCTTATTAGCCACCTGCTCCCGCAGGTATTCAGGTGTCGCCAACATGGGGCTGATGGCTTCACCGGATTCATAGCCCACAATTCCAAGATCGAGCAGATCATGGGCTCGTGGGAAGACCTCAAGCTGGACATCGGCCATCTTTACGCACAAGGCGGCTTCCATGGTCTCTCGTAACTGCCACGCACTACCGATTCCGACCCAGCTACCAGCGGCTAACTCGGGTACTTGTGCCGCTTCAAATATGGTATCCGCCAAGATCGGCTCAACGAAACCTTGATTGACTTCGTAGGCACCGAAAAACACCTCTGTCAGGCGTGCTGTCTGGGCAACAACGATCTGTTCATCGCCAAACATACGATACCGACCCTGGGCACAGCAAGCCAGGGTCGATATCCCCACAACAGGAATGCCAACGCCATAAGCCAAGCCCTGAACCACACCCAGGGCAATACGCAATCCAGTAAAGGATCCTGGTCCCTTGCCATAGACGATCAAATCCAGCGAGCGCAAATCTATCGCCGTCTCTGCTAACAGGCCCGAGATCAACGGTAATATTTCCCGGCTGTGATTACGACCCAATTGCGTTGTCTGTTCAACGGTCTCACCGTCAATCCGCAGTCCTAAACTGCAGGCTGTGGTTGAGGTTTCTATCGCCAATACTTTCATTCGTGTAAGTTTTCCAAATAGTTAACGGCTTGCTCTGAGCTCTCGAGCCATTCCATTTCAGGCAGACTGTTCAAGAACAGCTTACCGTAGCGGCGAGTGTTGACACGGGGATCTCCGAGCACAAACAGGCCCTTGTCAGACTCCTGGCGAATCAAACGACCAAATCCTTGCTTGAGAGCTATTGCAGCCTCAGGAACAGCATGATCAAAAAAGGCATTACCACCAGCCGCAATCACTGCTTTGAACTGGGCAGCCGTCATTGGATCTTCCGGACTGGAGAAGGGTAATTTATCAATAATCAAACATCTAAGGTCGGCACCTCTAACATCCACTCCCTCCCAAAAGCTGTTGGTCGCCAGCAAAGTACAGCCCGGCGTTTCACGAAACTGAGCCAATAATTTCGGCTTTGCCATACTGCCTTGAACCAGGATCGGCAGGTCAACGTGCGCCTCAAATATCTCCCGCGCAATTCGCAAAGCCCTGTAGCTCGTAAACAAGAAGAAGGTACGCCCATTATGACTACGAATAAGCGGCATACAATAGTGGACCAGTAGACGCGTATGCCGGTCCGTACCTGGTAAAGGCAAATCCTGCGGAATGTGTGCCTTCACCTGCTTGACGAAACAGAACGGGCTTTCAAAGATTCGCTCTTGGATATCAACGAGTCCCAGGTAGCGCTTAAAGTGGGTGAACTCATTGGCAACGGACAACGTCGCCGAGGTTAACACCCAACTTTTGTCACTGGCAAACTCCGCTTCCAACAGAGTCGCAATTGAAATAGGCGACAGATGTAATGTAAAACCCTGGGTCTGACGTTCTAGCCAGTGGATATTATCATCGTCGGTACCCGCCTCCGTCAGTAATGCCAGGTAATCAGCCAGACGTAACGCCCTAGAGTAACAATGAGCAAACGAACCACTTCGCACTGCAGCGGGCGCTAAAGACGCAATCAATTGGCCCAAGGCAAGGTCCACCTCGTCGATCCGTAGCGCGATCGCCGGTTCACCCAGCAATTGATCGAGCTCCAACTCAGTTGGGGTCTTCTCAAATTCAGCGATCAAGAGTCGGACTACTGCACCTAGATTTTCGCTAGCCAACTGCAACGCTATATCGTCATTTCCGAAATTCAATAACTCCACCCGTATGTCTCGACAGAGCGCCACCAGTTGCTGACTACTAAACCGCTCACCAAAGAACCGCCGCGCAACATCAATGATCTGATGTGCCTCATCAACCACAATCGTACCTACTTCTGGTAAAAGTGAGCCAAAACCTTCTTCCTTCAATGCCATATCTGCAAACAGTAGGTGGTGATTGACCACCACCAGGTCAGCTTCCTGAGCTCGAGCTCGTGCTTGATACACTGGACACTCGCTCACTTTAGGACAGTCACCACCCAAGCAATTATCCGCGGTGGCCGTAATCAGCGATCCGATTGAGGCACCTTGCAAGTCAGCGAGCTCTGTTAAATCGCCCGTCGTCGTTTGTTGCCACCATTCCCGCACAGCGATCAAATCAGGCAGTAACCGCGAATCATTGTCTTTGCGAATCATTGAAATACTATTTTCCAAGCGCTGGGGACACAAATAGTTATTACGACCTTTTAACAACGCGACTTTTATTGGCCAATCCAAAGTTGCTACGATCAACGGAATATCGTGATGGAACAATTGGTCCTGAAGCGTTTTACTTCCGGTGGAAACAATCGCACGTTCGCGGGCTTGCAGCACCGGCAGCAAATAAGCAAATGTCTTTCCCGTACCCGTACCGGCTTCTATCAGTACATTTTTCTTTCTTTTGATCGCATCAGCAATCATAGCAGCCATTTCGATCTGCTGGACACGTGCCGTAAAGCCATCTATTTTCTGTGCGACCGGACCCGCCTGTCCGAGCAGGTGTTGGTATAGCCGTTGGGATTTAGTCGATTTCAATCGCGCTAGATCTTCGAGTAAAGTGATCGTCACGCAATCTTACAGGGTTTCGCCGCCGACATCTTGAGCAAACCTTTCGAAAGGGAGTCAACTTGAATCACAATTCAAACTCAAACCCTGCAATCTGCGGCCTGATACTGGCGGGCGGTCGAGCGACCCGAATGGCGCACCAGGACAAGGGGCTGCTATTACTCGCGGGGCGCTCCCTGATAGGGCGTGTGATTGACAGAATCAAACCACAGGTTGATCGACTGCTGATCAATTGCAACCGGCACTCCCTGGCCTACCAGCAATTTGGCTATCCTCTGATAGAGGATGCCATTCTGGACTTTAGTGGTCCGCTGCGAGGCGTACTTAGCGCCAGAGCGTCACTAGGCGAAGACTTATGCTTCGTTGTACCTTGCGATATGCCCCATTTACCCCAAGATGTGGTGCAACGCCTGTATGCTGCGCTGAAGGGTCACGATGCGGCCTGTGTAGTTACCGCTGGCCAGATTCAGCCATTAGTATTATTGCTCAAGCCCGATGTCGTCCCGCGGATCGATCAATATCTACTCGGCGGAGGCAGGTCTGTCAAAGGCTGGTTACGAAGCCTCGACACCGTGGAAGTTGAGTTCGACAACCCTGTGGATTTTAACAACATCAATAGTTTTGAGCAGCTGGCGGCAGCAGGTGACCTGACAGCCGACTAAACAAGGGCAAAAAAAAACCCTCCTTTCGGAGGGTTTTTTACAGCCACTAGTATTTCTTACTTCTTAGTCGCTTTTTTCTTCGCTGCTGGCTTCTTGGCAACAGCTTTTTTAGCAGCAGGTTTCTTGGCCACTGCCTTCTTCGCGACTACCTTCTTTTTGGCAGCTGCTTTCTTGGCAACAACTTTCTTCGCAGCAGGCTTTTTAGCCGCTACTTTCTTCTTTGCAACTGCCTTTTTCTTGGCAGCAGGCTTCTTAGCGACAGCTTTTTTCGCAGCAGGCTTCTTAGCCGCTACTTTCTTCTTCGCGACTACTTTTTTCTTAGCTGCTGGTTTTTTCTTCGCAGCTACTTTTTTCTTCACAACTGCTTTCTTAGCGACAGCTTTCTTAGCAGCCGGCTTTTTCGCAGCTACTTTCTTCTTCGCTACAGCTTTTTTGGCAACAGCTTTTTTGGCGACAGCTTTCTTAGCAACAGTCTTTTTGACAGCAACTTTCTTTTTAGCAACGAGCTTTACCTTCGCTGCGACCTTTTTGGTTGTACCTGTTTTCTTTTTCGCAACCACGTTTACACTCCTATTCTTACTATTGAAAGTTCAATCACTTTGTTACAACAGCCTATCGCCACTCGGTACGATTCATTCTTTTCAAACTGACCAGCCTGGCAATCTTGTTGACGCATAGTTAAAACTACGCACGCAACTGTTTAACGAGCTAAAGTTTAGAAAAAATAATTTGGATTTGCACACTTTTTTTGAATAAAACCGTAAATATTCAGTGTTTTAGCAACATCTGTTCGAGTTTTCCTAACATTTTCGCTCTATCTAGCTAAAAGCACATAATATTTATCGTCGTTATCAATCAATAATTGAAAATATTTTTGCTTTAATTTCATTCGTTTCACCTGAGCCGTCGACCTCAGCATAGCGCAATTGACCCGCTGATTTTTCGGCAAGAGCCCGATAGAAACCAACTAACGGTTCCGTTTGTTCTCGATAAATCCTTAAGCGTTCCTTGATAGTGTCCTCGGAATCGTCATCACGTTGAACAAGATCATCGCCAGTTTCATCGTCTTTACCCGCTACCTGAGGTGGATTAAAGATAGTGTGATAAACCCGACCCGATTCAGGATGAACTCGTCTACCACTCAGTCGCTTAACGATATCAGCGTCTGGCACCTTAATTTCGATGACGCTATCGATTTCAATATGCTGATCAAGCAAGGCCTGTGCCTGGGGTATAGTCCGTGGAAAGCCATCAAACAAGAAACCATTAGCACAATCCGGCTGTTGAATGCGTTCCTTAACCAATTCGATGATGATTTCATCAGTGACTAAAGCCCCTTGATCCATGACCCCCTTAACCTTCTTCCCAAGTGCAGAACCCGCTTTAATCGCTTCGCGAAGCATATCACCAGTGGAAATCTGGGGAACCCCACACTTCTCCATAATAAATTGCGCCTGAGTACCCTTACCAACACCTGGTGCACCTAAAAGAATAATTTTCACCCAAAACTCCTTTCATTAAAATAGTTCGGCAAATTGCCTCGTTTCAACTGTTGTCCAATCGCCGTGCTGAAATGACATTCGTCAGCAGCTCAATTTGTTCTATGGTTCGCAACAAACTGTAAATCGTCGTCACCTCAATCGTCATATTGATTGTAACGTGGTTATCAGGCGCATTTTTACACATATTCATTGCTGTCACGTTGGTTTCTTCACCCATGACAACACCAGAAATATCATGCAACAGGCCACGGCGATCGTAAGCATGAATTTCAATCGACACAGGGAGGGTAACGGCGGCTTCCCCTCGCCAATCGAGACGAATCAGCCTGCCATGAGCAACGCCCTCCAATGCCTGCAGACATTCCTGACAGTGGACATCAACGCTACCCTTTTCATTCGTGAGACCGACGATACTGTTCCCCACGACAGGATGACAACAGGCGGCCAGGGTGTAGGCCATCCCACCAAGGCCTTCTATCAGCAGTTCATTGCCGTCCCCAGCTTCATCTTCGCCGAGCAGAAGACTTAGCTGCTTTTCCTTCAAGCCCACTTCAACCAACTGAACAGCCGCTTCAACGACATAAATTACATTAACTTCACCTGCACCGATCGCGGCGTACAACTCATTGACGTTCTTATATTTCAATTTTACCACTAGGGAATCTAACTCGAGGTCATCGACGCCGAGTCGATAGAATTCAGAAGTCAGTAGTTGTTTGCCTTCTTCGGTATTCTTGCGCTTTGTTCTCAGCCCAAACCAGCTCTGGATTTTAGCTCTCGCGCGGGAGGTTGACACATAACCCAAATGCGCATGGAGCCATTCTCGTCTCGGCTCAACATCGTTACCAACAATGATTTCGATCTGGTCACCACTTTTCAAACTGGTATTAAGCGGCACGATCTTACTATTAATCTTGGCACCTCGACACTTGTGCCCCACATCCGTATGCACTCTGTATGCAAAGTCCACCGGTGTAGAGCTTGGCGGCAGGTCAACCACATGGCCGTCCGGTGTAAAGACATAGATTCGATCAAAACTGATTTCATCTAACAGCTCTTTAGATATACCGGCGACTTCACCTAGCTCTTCGCGCCAATCGAGTATCTGTCGCAGCCATTCAATCCTTTCTCGATAAGCGACGGGCTCATCTACATCACCCGTTGACTTGTATTGCCAATGTGAACAGACACCTAATTCGGACTTTTCATGCATTTCAAAAGTTCTGATTTGAACTTCTAGCACCTTGTTCTCTGGACCGATCACGGCAGTATGCAAGGACCGATAGCCATTCTCTTTCGGAGAGGCGATATAGTCATCGAACTCATGGGGCAAATTTCGCCATAGGTTATGCACGACGCCCAGAACCTGATAGCAGTCATTGTCTGCGGGGACTAATATTCGCACCGCGCTAACGTCGTAGACTTCAGAAAACTCAATGCCTTTGCGGTGCATTTTGCGCCAGATGCTATAAATATGTTTGACTCTGCCATCTAGCTCGGCTTTGACATTAATCACTTTGAGCTGGTGGTTCAAAGTTGCGATAACGCGATCGAGATATTCCTGACGCCCGCTACGCGTATCATCCAGCAGCGTCGCGATACGCTTATAGGCCAAGGGTTCAAGATAGCGAAAGGCAAAGTCTTCCAGCTCCCACTTGAGTTGTCCAATACCTAATCGGTGAGCCAGCGGCGCATAAATATCCATAACCTCGCGGGCCAGGCGTGCACGTTTAGCCGGTTGATCCTTAGCAATCGTTCGAATGGCACAGGTCCGCTCCGCGAGTTTAATTAAAGCGACCCGGACGTCATCAACCAGAGCGATGAGCAGCATTTTTGCCTGTTCAAGCTGATCTTTTTGCTCACCGAAGACTGGCGCGTCAGACCTGCGCACATTACTGATTGCCGCCATCCGCATGACACCTTCAACCAAATCAGCAACCGACTTGCCAAATTGTTTGCGTACGTGATTCAACGTGATTTGATTCTCTCGCACAGCGCGATAAATGATCGCAGCTACAATGCCTTCCTCATCCATTCGCAGCTCACTGAGAATGTCTGCCATCTCGAGACCCGTTCTAAAGCTACTGCGTCCCGAGGGCCATGCCGTATTCGTGACTACCGCTCTTTCTTCGGCTTTTTCTGCCAGATCACAGGCACCGCGAAGCCGCCCCATATCAAAATTGGGATTAATTTCCTGCAATTGGCGGAGCCAAACATCCAAATTGACGCTACCGTCATCGCGGAGTGGCTGATCTTGTCTGACCTTAACCATTTGATAGATTGCTTGGAATGAATGAGAGGGGGCGTTGAGTACTAACGCGTAAAACAGGCAATGGATTCAACATGCGTTGTATGGGGGAACATATCGATAACACCTGCCGATTCAAATCGATACCCTCCAGCAACAAGAATCGCCGCATCCCGACCTAAGGTTATCGGGTTACAAGACACGTACACTACTCTCTCGGCCTTATGGGTTGCAAGTTTTTTACAAACCTCTAAAGCCCCACTTCTAGGCGGGTCTAGCAGAATCTTATTAAAACTCTGGAACTCAGGTATTGCATAATCTTCAGCAAACAAGTCACTCGCTACAAAACTAACATTGCTCAGGCCGTTGCGCTGCGCATTTTCTGCGCCACGCAGCACACTGGTCTGAGACAATTCTATGCCCGTCACATGCGCCGCGACGCGTGCCAGTGGCAAGCTGAAATTACCAATACCACAAAAGCTGTCCAGAACATGATCTGCCGGTTGCAGATCAAGTAACTGCAGCGCCTGGCGAATCATTTTTTGATTAATGAATTGATTGACCTGAGTGAAGTCCAGTGGGTGAAAGGCGTAACTGAGGTCATACTCTGGCAACGTGTAAATCAGACGCTCATAACCATCAGCAGGATAAAGCTTGTGGACTGTAGACTCATTACCTGGCTGCAGGTAAATCGAGAACGTAAACTCCTCACCCAGTTGCTTTAACCTGAGTAAATCGTCGTCGGTCAGGTCTTCAAGATGCCGAATCACTAAGGCAGTTTCCGTGTCTCCTGCAGCCACTTCGATCTGAGGGACTGAGCGTGGGTCAGAGAGATCACTGATCGCTGCAGCTAACGCGGCTAAATTCTCACCCACTGCCTTTTTCAGCACCTTACAGCTATCAATTTCAGCAACGTAGGGCTTCATTTTCTCGCGAAAGCCGACGAGAACCCGGCCCTTTTTCTCTACAAACTTCACCCCCAGGCGGGCTTTGCTACGATAATCGAGCAGAGGGCCCATCATGGGTTCTAACAACGTCGATGGCTGTGTGTCACTGAGGGCGTCAATGAGTTGTTGTTGCTTGAACAGAATCTGGGCATGTGGTTCCAGGTGCTGAAAACTACAACCGCCACAATGATTGGCCGCCGCGCACGCTGGCTCAACTCTCGATGGCGCTGCGGTATGAACCGTTTGAATCTTGAAGTAATGCTTTTTCTGCTTTCGCGCCCAAGGCACGGCCTCAAGAACCTCGCCAGCTAATGCGCCAATCACTGCCTGACGACCATCTTCACTGAGCCCATAACCGTCTGGATGTAGCTTAGTCACTGCAATAGTCACTGGATCGTAGTTTTTCAAAGTCTCATGTTCGCTATATAAGTTGACGGGAATCAAGTGATCGCAAGACGACGTCACGACCACCGCTCACAAATAACTCATATTTTTAGGTCAGTATCTCGCAGGCCGCCGGGTCTATCGTCTTTTAGGTCTACGGGCTCTCAAGTCGAGTAGATACCGGTGGACAAGTATCGATCACCTCTGTCACAAACGATCGCAACGATAACCGCATTCTCTGTTTCACGACTGATCTGCAGTGCAGCTGCAACTGATCCGCCTGAAGAAACACCGGCAAAAATGCCTTCCTTGGTAGCTAGATCGCGCATCGTTTTCTCTGCTAGATCTTGATTCATATTAATCACCCGATCCACCAGATCGGTATTGAAGACCTTGGGCATATAGGCTTGAGGCCAACGCCGAATACCGGGTATCGAGGCCCCTTCCACCGGTTGCAAACCGACAATCTGCACCCTGGGAAGAACTTCA
>Ga0115547_1001550_pt1 | contig 13643 bp, 11 predicted proteins | sample COGITO_mtgs_1004_3_FD_87185 | JGI IMG/M metagenome (GOLD analysis project Ga0115547, IMG submission 87185) | Pelagic marine microbial communities from North Sea - COGITO_mtgs_100420 | ecosystem: Environmental > Aquatic > Marine > Epipelagic | place: Germany:Helgoland, sampling site Kabeltonne...
AGTCAATAGTGACCATAAATGGATCGCCCTTTAGATGATAGAAGCCGGGAACCCGCATAATCCGACCTAAATCACAAACGGCGGGATCAGAATCTAAGATCTGAGCCAGTTTCTGCTGCATCGGTTTGAACTGATCCAGAGGACAGTCATCAATTAACCAATAAGCGTGATGCTTGCCTGGACTGGTGTTTACCGTAAAGCTTGGTTTTAGTGGTATACGATCAAGATTGCTCAGTGGCGATCCATCAAAGTCCGCGAATAATGCCCGCACTCGAGTGATATTTGCGCATTTGATGTCTTTACCGTCAGTCTCGTTGATAGTGACAAATATGTCATAACCTGACTGATTAAGCTCATCGAGCGCATTAAACGTATCATCTGGAGTGCCTGTTAACCGCTTAGCTGTACTACGACGAATGGCTCGCCATTCATATTTTTGTTTCCGTCCGCTCAACTTTAAAACAAATGAATTAAATGAAGTGCCGCCAGATGTCGCGGATATTTTTGTATTACATTGGTAAAGGTCATTCATAAATCTAGTCTCACAATAATTGAGTAAACGGCTCCCGACTTATACCCTTTGGCGGGTAAGTCTCAGGGACTCATATGTGGCTAGATTTGATCCGATCGTACCTAGGTGAGAGAGCACATACGGGAGCCGTAGGTGAAACCTGCGCATGTGACCCGTATTGAACTATTAATATTTTGTCTGTGTGATTGATTCATGATTGGGCTCAGCGAATACAACCTTGGCCGAGCTAATAATATTTAATATTTTGACGTTTCTTCATTATTCATGGTTCGTGAGGACGGCAATAATTTCCCTTTGCCGACGTAGTTATAATACCCTATGGAGCAGAGGGCGCAACCCAGGATCACCAAATATAGTGTTTTTTTGGTAACAGTAGGGGTTTTTAGGTTCGAAGCCGATACAAGGTTCCAAAGCGAAATTCGAAAACAAGGTTCCAGATTGATAAAAGGGGGAAGGGGTGCCTTCTCACCGAGGTGGGGTAGATATATTGAGTGGTAAGTAAACCTCGAAAAAATTTAAGGTCACCTGTATAGTGATCCCCACGGTGGGTTCACTTTTTATAGATATTGGGGACCTAGAAAGTCTATTTTTCTATGTCATTTCAGCACTGAAGTTAATAAATCTAATTTGACACCGCATCAGCTAAACTCTACTTTTGGGTGAATTTTCGTAATGTTTTAGCAACCGCTGAAATAGCTTCTTTACCCTCATCAAGCACACCTGCTAAGGATACAAATGGATGGAACATTCCTGGATATTCTTGCAGGCTGACATCAATACCACTGGCCGTTAGCCGGTTGGCGTAGGCCACGCCCTCATCTCTTAATGTATCGTAGCCTGCAACTATAATTAATGTCGGTGGTAAGTACGTCAGCTCTTTTGCTATAAGCGGAGCGTAACGAAAGTCTTCGCGATCTTTGTCTGAGACAATGTAGCTTTCATGAAACCAAAGTACTGTATCTCGCTCCAAAAAATAGCCTTTTGCAAAGGCAAGGTGCGACGAAGAATCCGCATGAGATGCTGTGGCTGGGTAGATCAACACTTGGCATTTGATATTGGAGATGCCCTGGTCTCTTGCCAGTATTGTGACCACGGCGGCTAAGCTTCCTCCAGCACTGTCGCCACTGATAGCGATATTATTTTTATCCCCACCAAAAGTTTCAGCCTGCTGTAGCACCCACAACAAAGCGCCATAGGCATCATCTATTGCCGCTGGAAATTTATGCTCTGGCGCTAGGCGGTAATCCACCGATACGATGATACAGTCAGACTGCACACAGATCTGCCTACACAATGTGTCGTAGCCGTCTAGGGTGCCAATTACCATTCCTCCACCGTGATAAAAAATACATACAGGTAAGAGTGTCTGTGACTGCTTGGGCGAGTAAATACGTATTGGAATCGATAAGTTGTTTTGTTCAACAACGCGGTTTTCTACTGAAAAGACATCGACCCACTGCGGCGCGAAATGTTTCGGCCTTGCAGCATAGGCTTCCCGTGCTTTCTCTGCCCCTAAAGCGCGCATAGGGGTTCTGTCTGAGGCGTTAATAACATCAAGGAATGCTTTGGCTTGCGGATGTAATGGCATGCTATATGTCTCTTGTTTCAGGGCTAGTTAGTTCGGTGAGTTCCTGCTTGAGAGTCCGCAGTTGTCGCATTGCGTAAATCGACAATAACAGGCCGATGGTACAGGCGAAAACACCGACAATGGCCAGTGAATAACGCAAGTCTGCTGGATCACGAAAAACATAATCGGTTAACACCGCCACAAGCGTTGGCCCCACGCCTAATCCCAGAATATTGAGAGTAAATAGATAAAGAGCTGCTGCCTGTGCCCGCAGACGGTTAGGGGTAATGTCATGAACTACCGCCATGGCAATCCCTAGAGGTAAACCGGCGATAAATTTAATCACCGCGACAAGTCCCAGGGATACCCATGGGTTGTCTACCAGAGTCACGGTGGCGGCAGGGATCAGCAGTGCCGCAAAAGCGATCACAGTTATGCGAGCATGAGCTAAACCATCACCGCGACTCGCCCGAGCACTGGCTATTAGACCACCAGAAATGATGCCAGCTGGGGCGAATATTAAAACCACAGTGCCATAATATTTGCTCACTTGGAGCGTATCCCAGCCGTAGGTTCGAATAAAGAACGACGGTGTCCATGCCGTCAGTGAATAAGCGTAGAGCGTGCCAAAGGCCATAGCTAGATAAAAGCTCAGGTAAAAACCCTTGCGCTGTCTAAACCAATGCATGGCTTCGCCCATGGGTATGGTTTTTGGTGCACCTGGCACTAGTCCTTGCCTAGCAGGCTCACGCAATGCCATGACCAAAAAGAAGAACAGCAGGCCTGGGGAGCCCACAGCTATAAATGTTAATTGCCAACCGCGCAATTCGCCTACCCATGGGGCGGTGACTGTACCTATATTGTCAAAAAACTCGATTACCTGACCGCCCAGCAACATGGCTAAACCTACACCTAGATAGAGCCCCATTGTGTATACGCTCATGGCTTTGGCGCGCTTTTCCTCAGGAAACGAATCGGAAATAAGTGAGTATGCAGCCGGTGACAGTGCTGCCTCACCAGCGCCAACACCAATTCTTGCAGCAAATAAATAGCCAAAGTTTTTCGCCAAACCACAGGCTACAGTCATTGCGCTCCAAAAAAGAACGCCCACCGCAATAATTGAACGCCGACTTTTACTGTCAGCTAGGCGCGCAATTGGGATGCCCAAAAAAGTGTAAAAAACGGCAAATGCCAAACCATATAAAAGACTGATTTGTGTGTCGTTCAATAATAGGTCGCGCTTGATAGGTTCTATCAAAAGGACAATGATCGTGCGATCGAGAAATGAAAACATATAAAGCAGCATAAGCAACAGAGTCATATACCAAGCATAAACTGGACTAGGTCTCTCTGGTGTTACAGCTGGGCTGGTGGTTTCTAGCCTTGGCTCAACGTTCATCTTTATGGCCTTTTTTTATTGTACTTAATAGATCAAAGAGAAAATAATAAGAGCGTTAATAGCTTGTTCTACATAGTTGTAACGTTGGTTAGTGGATCAGAACTGGGCTATTGGCAAGGGTATTAGCCTGCAGTCCAGCCTCCGTCCACAAGTATGTGGGTGCCGGTGACCAGAGATGATGCATCCGATGCCAAATAGAGGGCCGCACCCATGATGTCTTCCACCTCGCCCACACGGCTAAGCTTGATTTTGTCTTGGATCCATTTCAAACCTTCGGGATTATCTAATGTAGCTTGAGACAGGGGTGTGCGAATGAAGGTCGGACAGATGGTATTGATGCGGATACCCAATGAACCCCACTCAATAGCCATACTTTTGACCATGCCTTCCAGGGCATGTTTGGATGCGCAATAAACGCTGCGATGAGTGCCGCCAATGTGGCCCATTTGTGATGAGATATGGATGATTGATCCATCGATCTTAGCCGCTTTCATTAACCGTGCGGCGTAAATTGACAAGAAATAGGCTGACCGCAGATTAACGTCCATGACACTGTCAAAGTCCTCGGCTGAGGTTTCAAGAGCCGGCTTTTGCCGCGCCATCCCTGCGGAATTTATGATGATATCAAATGGTTGCTGAAGCGCAGCTTTCAACGCACTAAGATCCGTTTGATCAAGGATTAAGGCCTGTGCGCCCAATCCCTTTGCTGTTATCGCATCAACAGTTTGCTTCAAACGGTCTGCACTGCGCGCAGCACAGACAACAAATGCACCTGCCTCAGCCATAGCCACGGCACAGGCTTGACCGATCCCAGAGGATGCACCGGTCACTAAGGCGCGCTTGCCATGTAGGGAGAAAGATGGGGTAGAGGGCAATATCATAATGTAGCTCCAACAAAAAAATGCGCGGGGAATCTCTTCCCGGCTTTGTTAAACGATCGCAAACGGCCAAAGGCGGTTGCGATCGTTGCACGGTGTTTTATTGCTAGATTCATCTATTCAGTAACAGCGCGATAAGGGGCGCCTGTTCCGTATGGCACATCAATTCCGCCGTAGCGACGCACACGCATATTGCACTGCTCTGCATGACCGACAAATCCTTCGAGCATGCATAAACGGCTACCGTATTGTCCAACCAAGGTTGCGGCCTCGTCGGTCATGATTTTTTGGTAGGAATGGGTCTTCAAAAACTTACCCACCCATAAGCCTCCTGTATAACGTCCGGCTTTTTAGTGGGCAATGTGTGGTTTGTTCCAATCACCTTATCGCCGTTGGAAACGTTAGTCCTTGGACCAAGAAAAAGCGCGCCGTAACAGGTCATGTGTTCAAGGAACCAATCATCACGGGTGGTCATGACTTGGACGTGTTCCGATGCCATATCGTTTGCGACGGTCAACATCTCCTCATAGGTATCACATAAGATCACTTCGCCGTAATCAGCCCAGCTGACGGCCGCAGTGTCTGCCGTGGGTAAAATTTTCAGCAAGCGATCAATTTCGCGCAACGTATCATCGGCAAGTTTGCGCGAGTTGGTCAGCAATACCGCGGGGCTGTTGTAACCATGTTCCGCCTGTCCCAATAAGTCTGTGGCGCAGAGTTCGCCGTCGACGGTATCATCGGCTATCACCATTGTCTCAGTAGGACCGGCGAACAAATCAATTCCAACACGACCAAACAGCTGCCGTTTGGCCTCAGCGACGAATGCGTTGCCAGGGCCAACAAGCATATGAACGGGTTTAATCGTTTCAGTTCCAATGGCCATTGCGCCAACGGCCTGAATACCGCCCATCACATAGATCTCGTGTGCACCACCAAGATGCATGGCAGCAATAACCGCCGCATTGGGTTTGCCCTTAAACGGCGGCGTACAGGCTAGGATCCGCGGCACCCCAGCCACCGTGGCTGTGGCTACAGACATATGGGCGGATGCAACCATCGGAAACTTGCCACCGGGAACATAGCAACCAACGGATTGTACTGGGATATTTTTGTGACCCAAGATAACGCCCGGCAGGGTTTCTATTTCAATATCTAGCATGCTGTTACGCTGTGCTTGGGCAAAGTTCCGAACCTGCGCTTGGGCAAATTTGATGTCGGCCAACTCACGCTCCGACAGCGATGCTATCAAGTCAGAAATCTCTTGCTCCGAAAGCTTAAAAGAGGGTGGCGTATAATTATCGAATTTCGCCGATAGTTCACGCACCGCGGCGTCGCCACGTAATCTAATATCTTTCAGGGTTGCCTCCACAACCGCCTTGGTCTTGGTATCATCTTCTGCACGTTCTGAGTTTGGTTTTCCGCGTTTAAGATATTGGACAGCCATGATTTTTGCCTTAATTTAGTGTGTGGTTCTATAGTGTTGTTGTGTTTGCTTCCCAGGATGCAAGGGCTGCTTTAATCTCATCGACACCCTGCGTTACCTGGGCTTCAGTAGGTGAAAAATTGTCTTTGAGCATTTTTCTAGCCAGCATGTGCTCTCCCGGCCGGTTTATGGTTTCAACCGCGCACAGGAGCTTATCCAGGTAGTGATAAACAGCAAAGTTGCCATCAGCGGGATTACCGCTGACCACCAGTTTCGAGCCCGGCTTGGCGAGACCGGCGATCTGCAGGCGGTTGTCACCCTGCACTGACCAGAACCAGGACACTCCGTGATAAACCTCCTGGCCTGAGCCTACCAACTCTTCAGCAACATAGCTGGCCTGATCGGTTGAATTTTGTACAGATTCCAATCGCAAGGAATGACCGGTTGTTGGGTCAGGGAAAAACGCACAATCACCAACGGCGTAAACATTTGTTGCGGCTTGCAGCTGCCCGTTCACGATGATGCCGTTGCTGCTCTCCAGCCCAAGATCCTGTGCGAGTTTGGGATCAGGCACTGAACCTATAGCGACTACCGCTAACCCGGCTTTAAAGCGTTCCCCTGCAGCCGTGAGAACATGACTGATACGGTTGTCATCACCTTCAAAGCGGGATACTTCTTCATTGAGTAAAATACGTACACCGAGCTTCTCAGCTTGGGTCTTCAGAAATTCTGACATGACCGGTGAAACGGCGCGTTGAAGAAGTCGCGGAGTCTGTTCCAGAACGGTGATATTGCGTCCGGCTCCGGCCAGACTGCAGGCCAGTTCGAGGTTGATAAACCCGCCACCGACGAGTACCAGATCTTTTGTTTGCAACAGTGAGTCACGAATTTTTTCTGCATCCACCAAGGTCTTTAGGCTGAGAATTCCTTCAAGATCAGCGCCCTCAATGGTTAGCTTCCGCGGCGACGCACCGGTCGCGAGTACAAGCTTTTTAAAGCCCAGCTCTGCTCCGTTTGTTAGTGTTACGGTACCTTCTTGTAGGTCGCCCGCCGATATACGGCAACCTGGCATAAAAGTGACATTCGGACTTGATAGGACGCCTCCGGTCAGTAACGGTCTGGACTTGATATTGTCGGTATTCAGGTATTCCTTGGAGAGGGGAGGTCGATGATAGGGTTGAAATATTTCATCGCTGACCAACAGGACGCTGCCGGTAAATTTTTTCCGTACAAGAGCATTTGCCAACGTCGCACCAGCATGGCCTGCTCCGACGATCACAACATCAAACTCATCAACAGCCTTATGATTAGCTTCCCCATCCTCTTTCATTATGCTTTCAACCGTCTCATCCGCTACACCTGTTATCAGAGGGTCTGCCACCAGCTACCACGTGACTTTCATGCGGATACCGTCGAGCTCCTGGGAGGCAACGAGCTGACAGCTTAAACGACTGGTTGGTGTCCGCCCGGACTCGACCATATCGAGCATCTCATTTTCCATGGCGAAGGGTTGGCCCGCCGCGACGCCGCTAGTCTCGTCAACTTCAACATGGCAGGTTGCACAGGCCATGGAGCCACCACATTCGCCGTAAATGGATTCGATGTCATTGGCAACCGCCGCTTCCATCAGATTGACACCTTCTTCTACAGAGGCGTTGTGCTCAGTACCGTCTGGATACACCCAACAAACGTTGATCATTATTTATTCTCCTAAGTCTACTTTCAGTTTTACAGGGCCTCGAAAGCCCATGTTGAGCGGCCACTGGATTGTATCTTCCTCGTCTAATCGCATGTTCGGATAACGCTGAGTCAACTCTTCTAGCAGAATTTTCATTTCCATGCGAGCCAGTGGCGCGCCCATACAAAAATGAATGCCGTTGCCAAAGGCCAGATGCTGTCGGGCATTCTTGCGCTCAACATCAAACTTCATCGGGCACTCAAAGGAGTCTTCATCATGATTCGCAGATACCAGTGACATCAGAATGGCAGACCCTTTGGGAATGGCGACGCCACCGATTTCAACATCGGTAAGAGTCAAGCGACGCCAGGTGATGAACGGGGTCATATAGCGCAACCCTTCCTCGACGGCATTGGGAATAAGTGCAGGGTTTTTCACTAGCTTTTGCCACTGTTCGCGGTCGCTGAGCAGCGCCCAGAGCAAGCTCGCATAGCCATTTGAGGTGGTCTCATGACCGGCGGCAAGCACACCGTGAATAAGGCTAGCCACCTCATTAATACTTAATACTTCATCATCCCCATTGCGCGTGCGCAACAGATGACTGACATAGTCATCGCCATCGAAGCCATTTTCTAAACCTGTCTTTAAACGCGAGTTGGCGACACTTTTACAGAAATCAAAATACTCCACTAACCCACGGGCACCATCAATCGAATCCTCTTCTGTGGGCTTTCCCCAGGTCATATTAAAGGTGTTATCTGACCACTTTTTGACCCGGTAAGATTCTTCCTGTGGCACACCAACTAACAGAAACAACACTTTTGCCGGAAGCTCGTAAGTCACAGCCTCGACCAAATCGACGGCGTTCTTTCCCTCCAGAGTCGCGATCTGCTGTCGAGTAAGTTCACGGACTTGCGACTCATACTGGGCAAAGCGCTTTTGGTTCAGAAACTGCCCGGAGATATTGCGAATCCGAGTATGCTTGGGTCGGTCCGTATTTGCCTGGGTTGGCTCACGGGTATAGTTACCATCAACCATGATTTGCTGAACTTCTGATGAAAATGCGTTAATCGGGGATTGCGAATTACTGGCAGAAAAGCGGTCCGGGTCTCGGAAGATAGCCTGGATATCATTTTTTTTGGTAACAACCCAGCAGCTCAGCTCTTCATTGTAAAAAACCGGCTCACTCTCCCGAGCTTCTTTCAGGAACTCGAACATTCCCTCTTGTTCATAGGGGCGAAAACGCTCGCCTAATTTGCCACTTGAAAAAGGACAGGATTGCGGATCTTTAGTCATTGTTTTTATTCCTTTTTAGATTGACGCTTATCTTGTGTGAACTTAGTTGCTTCGTTTGAATATCGTGTTACCTCGTGCGATGGTCCGTTCCACCTTAATATCTAAGAGTTCAATGCTGGGGATAGACAGCGGGTTCTTTGAAAGAACAACCAGATCCGCTTGTTTGCCTACATCTATGCTGCCTTTTTTGTCTTCTTCGAAGTATTGATAGGCTGTATTAATCGTGATCGCTTTAAGGGCATCAAGGGTTGAGATTTTTTGACCTTCGCCTAACACGCGGCCACTACGAGTGACGCGGTTTGTTGTTGCCCATAACAAGCGGATCATATCCGGGGGGACAACCGGTGCGTCGTTGTGCACCGTGAAGGTAATACCTTTTTCGAGGCTGCTGGCGGTCGGACTAATTCTGCTGGCTCGCTCCACTCCGAAGACAGAATCTCTATGCCAGTCACCCCAAAAAAACGTGTGTGTCGAAAAATACGACGGAATCACATTGAGGGTTGCCATGCGATCCAGCTGATCTTCCCTGGCGGTCTGAGCGTGAATCATGACGGTTCTATGATCAGGTGGATTCTCGCCTTTAATGCTGGCAGACAAAGCTTGAATAAATAGGTCTGCTGCTGCGTCACCATTCGCATGAGCGAGGATCGGCACGCCTTGATTGATGAACTTGTCAAAGAGTGCATCGACTGTTGCTGCGGACATAATGGGATAACCCAGGTAGTCAGCGGACTGTCCTTCTGGTGGCACTTTATAGGGTTCAGTGAGAAACGCTGTCTTACCCTGAGGTGAGCCATCTAGAACCATCTTGATGCCACCCACGCGAAACCCATTTTCGTAGGGACCCAGTGATTCGATTGTTGGACTGTCTTCACCGAGATAGCTTGGATCTACCCTTTGATAAGCAACCACATCGATGGGGAAAGGATTGTGCTTAGCGGCTGACCTAAACAGGTTGATTAGGTCTATTGAGGCGGCGCCATCCTGGGCAGTGGTAATGCCATAGCTGGCGTAATCAAGAAGTCCATCGTGCATCTGTTGGAACTGGTCTTCATTCCTTTTCAGGAACCGCTGCATGGCAAAACCGGCATTTTCTTCCAGTACACCATTGGGGACTTGGCTGTCGCCGGTGCGACGAATCACGCCACCGGTGGGATTTTCGGTTGCCTCATTAATGCCGGCAATTTCTAGTGCCTTAGAGTTGACGGCCGACAGGTGTCCAGAAACATGGATCAACAATATCGGGTGGTCTGTTGAGACCTGATCCAAATCTAGCCGCGTCGGGTGGCGCTTCTCGGCAAGCAGGGAATCATCGTAACCCATACCGACAATCCACTCTCCCGCGACCAACGCTTTCGAGGTCGCATAGCGCTTTAACTCAGCGATCAGTCCAGCCATATCTTCTGCAGGCCCAACAGGTGGCGACGCGACATTAGCCATCCCTGAGACACGAGCATGAAATGCCGCATGGCCGTGTGCATCAATAAAACCCGGTAGCAGTGCAGACTCACCTAGATCAACGAGTTCGTCTGCTTCTCCAGTCCAGTGACGTTTTTCACCAACAAAGACGATCGCCCCATCTCTCACGGCGACAAAATCAGTGGGCCCGGCTTGGTCACTAAGGGTAATAATGTTGCTGCCAAAAAAAGCGATGTCAGCCTTAAGACTTTCTGTCGGCACCGACGCCGGTTCAGGAGTAGAGCTACCACAGCCAACACTAAGGATGATTGTTATCAGTAGACTTGTATACTGGATCTTTGAACGGTTCAAAGTCTCTACTCCTGAATTGTGACGGTTAATGAATTCTAACGACCATGGCGGCGCCAGCACCAGCGGCGCCGGATATAGCGATGAGTCCAGTATGCTTTTTTCGGCGCTCCAATTCATCGATCATCATGCCTAGAATATTAACGCCTGTTGCGCCCATTGCATGGCCCATGGCGATGCCGCCGCCATTGACGTTGTAACGGTCCAAAGGCACATCAAGTTGCTTAGCAAAATTCATCGCCGTTGCCGCAAATCCCTCATTGAATTCCCACAAGTCTATATCTTCCCCAGCTATCCCCGTGCGTTCAAGCACGTCTTTGGCTGCGGCATAGCCTCCCGTCAATCCTTCAATTGCGGCAGCGCTCTTAGAAGAGAAGCCAATAATTTCCGCTCGTACTGGCAGGCCCAAACTAGCTGCCATTTCACCAGTAGCAAGTAGCGCCAGTGATGCGCCGTCGACCATCCCCGGAGAGTTCCCTGGGTGGTGGTGGTGAGGGATATGGTCAACCTCTGAGAAGCTTTTACAGAGTAGTTCGTCAGACCCTTGCGCACCTAAAGCCTCAAAAGAAGGGTTGAGTCTAGCCATACTTTCAATTGATGAGCCTGGGCGAATTAATTCATCGTCACTTAACAATACGTCCCCAAGTTCATTCTTGACGGGAACTAGAGAGCGCTTGAAGGAACCTTTTTCTGTAGCCAGTGCCGCTTTGTTGTGGGATGCCGCAGCATAGGCATCCAGCTCTTCTCGTGAGTATCCTTGCTGACCGGCGATAAAATCTGCTGTCACACCGTTGGGGATAAAGGGCACCTTAGATGAGACATCCGGATCGGTGAATAGAGGGCCTCGGTCCGACAGAATAGGGACTCTAGACATGGATTCTACTCCGCCAACCACATAGAGCTCACCTTGGCCTGAAAGCAGTTTGGCTGCAGCCATAGAGCAGGCGGTAACACTGGAAGTACAAAAACTGTTGACTGTCGTCCCTGAACCTCGCGTTTCCCAGCCGGCGTAGAGCGCGGCGGTGTGTGCTATGTTGCCGCCCTGATCATTCAATTGCCCGACGCAACCTAAGATAACCTCGTCGACTTTGGATGGATCAATAGCCGTTCTATTTCTCATCTCATCGAACAGAGTTTTCAATAAATCAACTGGTTTAACCTGATGTAGCGCGCCTTTAGGGCTTCCTTTGCCGCGCGGAATACGAATAGCTTCGAGTACAAAAACACCCATTGTTGACACTCCTATGAAAAGTTAAGGCGCAGTCTTATTACGCTGATTGCGTTCTTGAGCTTCGCGGATATCGCTGCCGCGGCCCCAGTATGCATGTGATCCAAAGGGCACCCACTGAGGCAGTTGCACTCGGGCTATCGGGCCTTCCGAGACTTTTTTGGCATTCCAGATGTAAACTTCAGTTTCCTTTTTGTCGCCAACGTAGGCGACTAAATAGCCATCGTCTTCGTCTTTTGAGTCAGCCCTTGGCGCAAACACAGGCTGCTGCATAAATTTACCCTCAGGCAGCATATATCTATCGGTTTCCCGCATTTCTTGGTAATCAAACTTTTGAATACCGTTGTGCAAGAAGAAAGGGATTTCAGGGACTAATGAGTTGTAGGAGTAGCGGTTCTTTATACCCAAGTATGCAGAGTTGATTCCGGGAGACTCTGCGCAGCTGTCGTCAATAATGCGCTCGCTAGCCTCTCCAGTCTTCAAGTTGAATCTATATTCGGTTAGGCGCGGCTGGGTGATATGGTAGGAAAGAAAATAGTTTTGTATCTTTACTCTTGACGTGCCTGCTGGAACCGTGGGTAAGGGGTTGAGCTGTTTGTAGGCATAGGCAATGATACAGTCGTCTTCTTCATAAGCATTCACAGTATGTAAGATGTACGTTGGCTCACATTCAAACCATACCACGTCGGCGCCTTTACCGTAGCGCGGTATAACACCGAATCGTGACGCCTTAGTCTGATCAAATAGCAGCTTCTTCTTTTTTTGTAGCAGTAGTTGAGGATCCCAAAATAGTGGCAAGTCATGGACTATGGTGTGGTTTTCGGTGATCCAGCAGTCGTGGGGTAGGCGAGGGCCGGGAAGCGCAATGTCAGTAGCGCAAATCAGTTTATTATTTTTGTCGACAACCCCGTACTGCATATAGGGTTCTTCCTGAAAGCTGTAATTGAAGAACAAAAATTCTCCGGTACGCTCGTCAACTTTTGAATGGGCAGAAACTCCCTTGACCCAATCGCCACTGAAGTCCTCTGCGCCAATTGTGTGAAAGTCGACAGGATCCAGCCTGTAAGGCTTACCACAACGAGAAAACATGGTTTTGAATTCGCCATTATGAAGAAGGACATCTGTACCGGAATTATTTTTTAGGCCATCTTCAGCTTGAAACCCATCGCGCAAGCCAGGATACAAGCCTTCGCCCGCTTCCTGTTCCTTTAAATAACCCTCAGTCATCACCATACGGTTTCTATAGTCAGCCTGGCCCTGCTTAAAAGTCACCCCATGGACCATGCCATCGCCATCAAACCAGTGATAGCGACCGCTGATTGAATGTTCAACAGGGTTGTGGGAGTTACGAATATAAACCCCATCAAGATCCGGTGGAATTTGCCCTACTACCTTAAGGTCGATTGCCGTTATTTCCTTGTCGACAGGACCATGATAACTATCGTGCAGATAGTCGTTTCCCTCTTCGGTCATTTTTAAGGTAAGTGTGTTGTGGGTTGTTACACTATGCATAAGGAGAGCTCTCATTAAATGTTAGAATGCTGAGGACGCTGCTTTTGGTTCAAACGTCTTAGGGCTATAGTAAAGTAACTTCATTAATAATACCAGTCAATAACAACCATATGTAGGGATGAAAAAAATGGTTTCGACACAAAAAAATATTAGCGCTTTTGAAATTATGGGAGATTACTGGACCTTACTTATAGTTCGGGAGCTAATGTACGGGGCATCCGTTTGGTCCGATTTCAGCGCTGTGATTTCAATACCCCCGTCCACTCTGAGTAATCGGCTCGCAAAGCTTGTTGCTGCAGGTTGTGTGGTAAAAAGTGCGCTGCCAAAGCGTGCTGAAGGAGCGTATAAGCTTACTGAGGCGGG
>Ga0115547_1001569_pt1 | contig 13533 bp, 11 predicted proteins | sample COGITO_mtgs_1004_3_FD_87185 | JGI IMG/M metagenome (GOLD analysis project Ga0115547, IMG submission 87185) | Pelagic marine microbial communities from North Sea - COGITO_mtgs_100420 | ecosystem: Environmental > Aquatic > Marine > Epipelagic | place: Germany:Helgoland, sampling site Kabeltonne...
AGAAAAAATACGTCGGGGCAACGGGGAATCATATTCTTGGATCTACGAAGCGACAAGACGTTGCACAAACTCTTAATAATAGGACGGACTATGTTGAGAAAAAATACGTCGGGGCAACGGGGAATCATATTCTTGGATCTACGAAGCGACAAGACGTTGCACAAACTCTTAATAATAGGACGGACTATGTTGAGAAAAAATACGTCGGGGCAACAGGGAACATTAATCCAAGTAAAATACAAAGGGGTGATGATACGTATGAGTTAAATACAGGAAGAGATACTCAAAATAGTATTGTATTACCAATAAAGATGTTTGAGAAACATAATGTTTGTGAATCCAATATTGATATTAAGAAAGGGCTGTTGCCAGAACCAAAATTCCAAACAATAGCTACTGATCCGAAAACCTCCTTGCGTATCTCAAACGACTTAACAACTACGATGAAGGAACAGAGCATCGCTTCGAAACCGCATAACGTACAGTCGCAACAAGAGTTTGCACCCATACTAGATCGTTCAACCTATCTATCTAGTAGCTTCGCACCCACGACGAGTAACAGAAAACGGATGCTGAATTTAAAATCAAAGCATCGATCCAACCGTACGAACATTACGAAACACCACGATGATGTATCGAGACCAACAATTCTTCGTAACCAATTTCAGGAGACGAATCGAATCAATACCACGGACACGGAATATGGCGAGACGATTCGATCCTTGGTACTAGAAAAACAACTCAATCAAACATTAGCAGGGTCCACAGCACCTAAGATACAAGACGTTGGAGATCTAATGGGTACTCAAAGGGGTGTTGATGCTAACTTTACAACAATAGCTAATACAGCAGCACCAAAGCATAAGTCGGAACAGCATGTTACAAAATCGAGCAAACTAGATTCGCATAACCTGACGACCAATCCACACAATGATACGAAGACAAACGTACGAACATTGACCGAACTAGATTCGAATGAGCGCCATAACATCATCGCATCCAGGACAACAAACGCTAAGTCGTCGTATGAGAATAGTGCATACGACTTGACCAACATGGAGGCGAAGTACACTAGTCGTCAAGACACTTCTTCCTACACAACCAATGCTCAAAGTGCCGTAGAGGCAAATTCCCAACAACCAAGGAATCATAAACTAAAGGGGACGAAAGATACCCTCATTAAGCTACGTAAGAAGGCTCCCCGGGGGGAATCCATTTATCTAAAAGAACATATCGGTGAGAGTGAGGTATGTTCAAACATCTTAGTACTACCGGATTATAAGAACTTGAAGACCCTACCAACGAATACCAATAACCCAACGATGGGCGTGAGCTCGTTTTCAGATCGCGAGAAACTACATACATCCTATTTCGATACCATCGAGCCACGAACCAATAGAAGTGATTATGTTGAACGTACACAACCATCTATTTCTAAATACCACTAATATTAAAACAAACTTTCAATTAAATGAAGGTTTAGATCCAGACCATAAAAAAAGGATTTACACGTTTTACACTTACTTTCTTTTATTGTTAACAACATCATCATGAAGCTTATGATCAACACTGAGATTAATGAACATTATGAGATCGAAACACACGATCTCAATATGGATAACATTGTTAAGATTCACTACAGTATGGACAATTGGCGAACTAGGAAGGTGAAGGTTCTCCCAAATAAAACCCTTGCCTTGTATCATGATACAGATTTCATGAAAGGGGTTGTGGTATACTTTTTTGAGGAAATTTTAGCCGATCATACGTCTCATTTTTCACATCCCTACGGATGCTACGATATTTTCTCTAGAACGCTTGGTTTCTGGATTTGGTATGAAGCAGACGAACCGTTCTTAAAACTACACCCCGAATGGGGGAAAAACTTACATTACCGAGTAAGTCAGGATGGTATAGTGTATAGTAAGCTGTATTCTGTAGGAAAGAAAATGTCTAAACTTGAGCACCATATGCTTAAGGATACGAATATAATATCAATCAAAGAATTGGTTAGTGCAAATTATGTTGCCTTTGTTGATATCCCGAATCAATCGGATATTATTCTCAATCTATCAAACAACTACACCAACGATACCTCACTAACAGTGGATAATGTAAGCTATGTAGTAGATATGAAGAATGATAGAGATTCTGTGGTTATTCAAACCCAGGCGAGTGCGTACAATTTGGGATGGGTATTTTCTAAATCAAAATCGGAGAAAATCAATCAGGCTATTTTGAATTATGAAATGAAGCATGAAACTCAATTTTGGACGTATGATAAATTACCGTCAGGGTGTAGCAATATTCATGCGGTTTGGGTCGGTAAGGATCGTGTGGTATGTACGAATCTCAAGGGTACGAAAACAAGACCAAAGTACATACTAATTACTACAAAGCATCCAAATGTGAAGATTAACGCAACGATGAGTCCTGTTAAGGAGATACAATTAGAAGAGCACAAACTATTCATCTTCCCAATCCCGACAGATCTTCATTCATTCTACTACACCACTGCATACAACGAATATCGATTCCCGAAAGAGTTAGGAAACCTATTCTCGATCGAAGGATCCGAACAATATCTTAATGAAAATGGAATCATGTTGATCTAATGTAGAAAAAAAAACAAATTAGTCGAATAAACAAGATGCGAGAACCCCAGCAAATGACCATATTCTGGGCAAATCATCGGCACACAATACCGAAATCCTAGAATTGGATTTTCGAAGACATTCGAAGAATATCTTATCATTACCATCTTGCATAACATAGTTCTTAATAGAAGCAATACCTCCTGATTGTTTGAAGTTCAGATGCAACCCATTCTTCCTCCATTCGGGTTCCTTGTTCGACGCAACCTTAACACATCGTAGGGGTTGACCCTCGTACGTTTCATCTTTATTTTGATTAAAGTGGAACGTGTATCGTATAGATTGATTGGTGTTGACCCCAACATGTATCATACCCAAGTAATAGTTGGATTCATCAACAATATGGAAATAGTTATTATCTTTTATCAAACGACCAACTAGAATATTTGAACATTCTTCATAGATAAGTATTACACTATGCTTCGACCAAGCATTGCGTACACTGGCTGTTAGAATCGAGTTATTGTGATTGTCAAAAGACGTGAAGGTCTGTAGTATCTTCATCGCAGAACATTTTCGTATAATCGTATATTGAGTATTCATCTTAATCTGATCAGGATTTAACTTAAGATGTTTGAGATCATAACAATCATCATTCTCAATTACAGAAGTGTAAGAATTTGTGTTTTTGTCACGACGACGAATATTAGTGGGAAGTTTCATATTAATTCAATATACTTTACTTTATCATGCCTTGGTAAGTTTATTTCATTTTTTTTTAACAATAAAAAAACAAACAAAAAACTAACATTTTTCTAACACATTCCCTCCCCTTAGACGTAATTCAGCCCCTTTGAATGAGAAGGTTACGTACTTCAACTTATTGTCAAACTTCCCATTAATCGTCGTAAGTTTATGACCATCAGCATCTTTCGTATCCTCAACAACCTTCGTATCCTCGACACTCTTTATCTTCACAGCTTCTGCTTCCCAATACAACTTTATGTCGATGACATGTTTGCTGTTTTTGTGTACCGCACAGTATTTCGTTTTGTAATACACATCGTTTTCACATTGTTTACCAATCTTCGTAGCTGCACGGCATTTATTTTTGTTCACGTAGTAGTTCACCTTATTCTTTTCAACGACTAGGTCGAAATGAGATTCAAGACTATGAATTGATACATCGTGTTCCTCGTCCATACTTAGGTTCAGACGATTCCTCTTACTGTACTTGTTAATCTTAGTCCATAACGTATATTTTTGATGTTGTGCAATATTGTCAATAAAAGCGACGATGTTATCCAAGATGGCAACATCGTCACCACATACATCGTCACCACAACCCTCTACGTACAAAGAATGAAACAATTCCTTGTTATCTTTATATCTAGACACCTTGTCCTCAACTCGATGATGACGGTAGCAATGTATTTCTCCATACTGTCTAGAATTGTTACAAGGTCGGTTGCTTTTCCCAACTGATGCACACTGCCCAAACACTTTACTTGTGCTCGGTGGTTGTAAGAACTTAACATAAAATTTAGAATGTTCGGCCAATTCGTTATTTCGTATCACATTCGAACCAAACTCAAATCGTTGCAAATATAAATAATCGAGCATGGCTCGACGCAGCGAAGTATCGGTCATACTATTTGTATGTAGTAGGATCTCTGTTTTTAAACTAAATATTCATTTTTTTATTAGTCCCAAGAGCAACATAGTTGGATACTATTTTCCAAATGATCTTGGATGATTGGGGTTTCGAAACGTATGAAACCTAATAATTTAGTTTGTTTACTCCAACAAAGTCTCAACCAATGATTGGTGTTCGTTAAACTTTTTGGGTCGATGTGTTGATCAATCGTACAATTATTTAATTCTAAGGTTTGGGATTTGCTCAAAAGTTTCAAAATAGACACTAATTGAGGGTGCATATGAGGAGATCCGATTGGACTGGCTATTATCTGTTTGATCCTGCGTACCTTACAAACATCGATGCTTCCACTCCCACCAACATGAGTGTCCCCACTCAGTATTGTAATATTCAGATTTCCAACATCGTTTTGGATACATAAGAAACCCTCGATCATTTCTTTCAATTCATCTAGATGAGAGGGGTGATTCCAGGAGTCAAACAAGTCCTCTTTTAGATCTAAATCAGTACCAAATATATTGTAATGATGCTTCATGAACGGAAGGTTATCCAACAGCCCCAAGTTTGGTACGAATCGAATCACGTCCGAAACCTTAGTGATTAATGGAAACACCCATGGGATAGATGATAGAATCAACATCTCCATACCAACCTGTGTTTTTTCTCGAATATCTATCATCAGCTTTGAAAACGAATGTTTGGTCATAATCCGATCCATTCTGCGCTCGCTACGATGATCCATCGACACGATTATGATATTATCCACGCAATAAATTTTATTAAAAATCATAAATTCCTCTGTATCAAAGAGGTGGAGTTGAAATAGGGCAAAGTATTTCCGAGCCATACGATATATACCTTGAATGACCGGAGATTCGATCAACCAGTCGGGATAAGACCCATACCCATCAAATATTTTGTGATCATCCCACATAGCAATGAGTGGAATCTTCTTCAGAACACGACCAAAAGACCCCCTTCCCCATGCTGATTCGTAGGTTGATTTGTAGAAACTATCCACCTCCTGTTCTAACGATTTCGTAAACTTGGCCCGCATCTTACCAATCTTCGATAACCTTAACCATTCCTTTAATAACCCACACCTATTCCACAAATCATCACAATATACGAGATCTCCTCCCGATATTAGAATATTCGTATCATCTTGTTCTGTCAAAATTTGTTTCCAATTCTTTTCTCCTATTTCGGTAAACGCATTACACGATTCATAGATGAAACTAACATCACCGTCCTTGGCTGGTATCCACAAACACCCATTCCCAACTACCAAATCACCCAAGGTTATCGTATAGCTACATTTTATAGCCTCGTCTCCTCTACGTAAAACCAGGGTAAATTTATGATATTCAGTAACCTCGTCCCTCATTGTCTCAACGTGCCATAACTCGCACTCATTAGCTTGAAGTTCAAGAGGAAGTTGTGAGAGTAGGTTGGTACTTACTAATAAACTAACAATCCACGAAGTAGATGTACATTTTTGGAATACCAATGACATTGCGCTTGGCTCTTATCTATAAAGAAAGTTAAATATAATATATTTTTTTTAAATCAATACGTTGAATTCACGTCAACATCAACGTCTTTCTAAATAAGACATCGTTTCTTCATACAATGGGAATGTGATTGCATTAACAACGAATGCGCGCATCAAACAATAGGATAAACCAGCGTAGAATTCTTTTCTTTGTGTGGTTTTTATTATTTGTACGTAGGTTGAGTTGCATGTCGTACTCTGTATTTTGGTCTTCAGTACATCGATTGGGTAGGTTATGAACCAGGAAAGAGGTCCGACGATAGCCCCAGCTACTGCGGGGTGTTGATCCCTGTCTCGTAGGTAGTGATATACACCAAAATACACCGACCATGCGATGGATTCACGCACAAAACAAGCCTGTAGGCCACGGAAAATCTCTCTACCACCTGATTTGCCCCAAATTTGGTATTGTATTTTACGATACTCCAATGGGTTGATCAGTAATGAATTCAAACCCCCGGTTATGAAACCAGAAACAAAGTAGTTGTTCGTTATCTTTTCGATACTTTCCGTACAACCAAAGGTTAGGGAGTTCGTTAGTACTGCGATCAACGTAGCACTTATCGAACCTTTGAACAAAGTGCGCATCGATCTATCTACATGACGGTTAACCTGGTGATTACTCTTGACGGTATCAAAGGGGTGACCAACTACTGCACCACAAATACCACTCACACCCCCAGCTACATATGGATTCATATACTTCAATAATTCGTTACCAGATATCATCATCATAGTCATTTTATCACTATCCATCGTATCAAATAAACAATACTAAAATCATTTTTTTATTACGACACTCCATGGTTTTGATACATAGGCAGCAACCGCTGTGACGATCGTGATGATCATTAGAGCATTTACTGCGTTGTTTGTTAATTTGTATATCGTAGAGAACATGGTGAAGTATGTTAAGAGGATTGGGATTAGATTTAGGAAAGTATGATATCCTAAAGTTCCATAATTGTGACTTAAATAGATAGACGCGATGACATGAATGAAACCAACCATCGCATCAATCCCCTTTGTGTTGTCTCGATTGATCACATTATCATAGCTAACACCAAAGTACACGGATGGTACTAGGATAACCAATAGTTGGATTAGAAATTTTGAAACCCGTGACGATACATTATACCGATCCTTCATCAACACCGATCCATACAGGCATAGTGGGAGTATGATACCATATGTTATATTATAAATTCGGTCATTATCTAATTTATTCAACGTATTGATTACGAAAAACAACAAGGCTACGGTGTGCTGAATATTGATGAAATTATACAAATTACCCTTCGAGTTACTGATCAAAAGCATGGCTGTGAAACCAGCGATCATAATAGGGATGATGGTCGATGATGATGCGAATGATGATTCGATCCAAAATCGTTTTGACTTGATAGTTTCGATACCAGTAATCGCCTCATTCGTCTCATAGAATGATCTAAATTTATCAAAATGCTCTGGGTTAGATTTATTTGACCGTCGTAGTTTGTACGTTTCATTATGTTGTACGATGTTGTAGGTAAATTCTGTTTTTTTATAAATTTGGGAATAATGTTCATCGATTACGAATGTGACTTTTTCATCCGTACTTAGTACCGATTCGTATGTTTGTGGAAATGGAATTAAGTTAGATTTTATAGTATTGGTATGTGCCAAGCCAAGTATAATGAACAAATTAAAACAGAGTAATGAGATGATTTGCATGTTTGGATTCTGTCTTTGGATGAAGGTTATGATTGCCACAACAAATGCACCAACTTCTAAGTAACGCTCATCGAAATTATTATTCATGAACCAAATACTAATCAAAACCAGGATCAATATAGTCAATACCATTACGACTAGCCGTTGATCAATTATCATTGAATATTATACTTACAATTAAAAAAAAGAAAGTTCATTCAGAATTGTCAGATAGTTTTTTCTTCTGGGCTTGTAAGAAGCATTGATCTGTATCCAACTGTATCTCTTATCACACATAGGTTGCTGATAAACCGACTTATTATAAAATTGCTTAAAATACTCCTGGTTGTTGTATCTTCTACATACAGGACAAGGTAGTATTATTTTTTAACCAAAAATCACTAGTAGGCAGTCTTTATGGAATTTGTGACAATCTAAGCTAGTTGATGGTTTTGTTTCAATAACATTCAAACATATTGCACATTCCATTTGGGATAAATACTAGGAAGATTCAAGAAAAAAAATATATTAAAATATGAAGGGACGAAGAAGATTGAAATACTAACGTAGAAGTGTAGGTACTTTAAAAAAAATGAAATAATAATATGGTATTCAAAAATACAGAAGACTGTAAACGACTACTAAGAACAACATGATTAAGGTGTGGACTGATGGTAGTTCGATTAATAATGGTAAAAAGAATGCTAAGGCAGGAGTCGGGGTTTGGTTTGGGGACGATCATGATCCGCGTAATGTTTCGGAGCCCCTACGAGGATCCGAACAAACCAACAATCGAGCCGAGTTAACCGCAATCATGCGGGCGTTGGAAATCTTGTTAGTTTCGTCGTCGACTGATAAAGAAATTGTGATACTTAGTGATTCTATGTATTCCATCAACGCACTAACGATTTGGATCAAGAATTGGATCAAAAATGATTGGAAGACATCAAACAAGAAACCTGTTAAAAATAAAGATTTGATTCAACGAATCCACCAATTGATGAAACGATTTCCAAACTTACGATTCCAACACATAAAGGCGCATACCACTAAAATGGATCCGGATACGGTAGGAAATCGTATTGCCGACCTATTGGCAATCAATGGAGCAAAGTTGGGTTGATGATGTTGTGGGAGGTGTTGGGTTGCTTTATTTTAGTCTCTCTAATGTTTACATTATTTTTTAAAAAGATTATCATAAAATGGGATATTGGTAATGAAATTGAATTCACCGCTATTTTTGATCAACTCACCACCATCAATTCGGACAATCTCTCCATTGATGTAATCCCCGTCCTTGCTGGTTAGGAACATGGCGAGTTTAGAGATTTCATCCGGGTCACAATACCTCCCCGATGGATTGGTATATTTTGTGTAGTATTTGAACAGTCCCAACGGGTCTAGCTTACCAACCCCACCCGAACCCTCGATAGGCCCTGGGGCTATGCCAACAAATCGAATTCCATACTTGGCCCATTCCACCGTTAATCCTTTCATCATATTATCTACACCTGTCTTCGCCACACCCGAGGGTATGACCAACGCACTACTGTTATCCGCATAGGTTGTAGAGATGTTCAGAAACACCCCTTTCTTCTTCGTGCGTATCATATCCTTCCCAAAAACATGTGTTATGTTGAAACTACCATTCAACACAATATCAATGACTCTCTTCCACCCATTTTCTGAGAGATTCTCAAACGGACATAAAAAGTTCCCCGCAGCGTTGTTTACTATAATGTCTGGTTGGATCTTATGATCATTGATCATCGTATTCTTAATCTTAACAATCTCATCGTACTTGGACACATCGACCGAGTAGAACAGATTCTCGCGGCTATTCAATTTATTTAGTTGCTCGTTCAATCTTTGCATCCTCCCAACATCTCTAGATACATTAATAATCCGCCCACCTTGCTTGGCATAATTAAGTGCCATATTCTTTCCCAAACCAGAGCTAGCACCAGTGATTAGAATTACCTTATTTGTGAACATACGTTATGTAGTTTATAGCAAATTAAAAAAAAACTTAGATTTTGTTTGACTTTATCGCATATTCCCCAACTTGCACAATCTCGTCGACCAAGGCTTGATCGAATGTTTCATTACACTGCTTGATTTTCTTAATAACTCCATCGATATGTAGTTGATCCTCAACATGATGCCTTAACTTATCGTTGGTCCAGACTATGTTGCTTAGATACTCCGTATCCTCTGATGGAATGGGTACCAACGCAGTGTTTGTGTGACCCACCATCATCAATCGTAGGTGGAGGGGTAGGGCTGGGATTATTTTTGAGATCGAAATCGTTGTCTCGTTGTTTAATCTGGTTAAACATATACGCCGCGCACGTTCGTCTAATCCATATTTATCAAAATTATATAATAACGAGTACCCTAAGTAGAGGTTTGAAAACACATCAGCCATATGACCAGAAATAATTTGTTCTTTCTTCAACGCCCCACCCATTAAGGCCACGACATTGACCAGGTGGGTAAAGTTAGTGTTTAGATTACGTAGAACGTTGTCGGGATTGGATTTGAAACTACTTAGTGTGGTTATGGATGCTGCGTAGCTTTTGATTGTGTAGGCTACCATATCCTTGATATTCTTGCTAAATTCTGGAAAATTGGTTTCTTGGATGTTCGTGACAATCGAGCCAACATAGGGGTGTGATTTATTCAAACCTTGTCCGAAAATAATCAACGATCGGGTTAAGGTATTCGATCCCTCGACCGTAATCCCAACAGGTAGTGATTGGTAGTATTTGGATAGGAAGTTGTTTTCACCCATGCATATCGCACTCCCCGCATAGATATCCATAGCATTGTCCAAAACCTTCCTCCCCCGCTCCGTGGTTTGTTGTTTCATGATCGCACTAAGAACGGCTGGTTTCTCCCCACTATCAAGAATAGCATTCGTTAACCGAACAGATGAATCGATTAACAACGAGTTGTAGACCATTGTGGCCAGCTTCTCCTGAACTCCCTGCATCTTAGACAAGGGGATGTTGAATTGCTTTCTAATATTTGCATACCCCCCAACACCGTAGGTTGATACCCAAGAAGACCCCAGGGCCGAGGCTGGTAACGATACACCTCTACCAGCTGCTAGGCATTCCATCAACATCTTCCATCCTTCTCCACAATTCTCCTCCCCGCCAATGATTTGATCCAATTCAATCACCAACTCACCCTTCAACGTACCATTGGGGAAACCCACATTTAATGGATTATGGTACGTTTTTTGTTCTAACCCGGGGTGGTTTCTCTCCAACAAGGCGACGGTGATTCCCGATTCTCCGGTTTTAAGTAAGTTATTGGGATCCTTAAGATTAAACGCGAGTCCAATTAAATTACTAACCGGGGCCAGGGTAATGTATCGTTTATTAATCCGAATCTTAACCACCCTCTTCCCATCCACCTCAACTACCACCCCCTCATCAATTGGCCCAACCGCATCCGAACCATTCCTGGGACCCGTTAAACCAAAACAAGGAATATACGTACAATCAGATAACCCTGGTAAGTACTTATTCTTTTGTTCTTCTGTACCATAATGCTGAAGAAGCTCCCCAGGTCCTAAGGAATTGGGCACCATCACCGTTACCCCAAGAGATGGGTTGTGACTCGTTAACTTAACCAGTATCCTAGACTGTGTCTCAACATCCAAATGAAGTCCACCATACTTTTCTTGAATTATATAAGATGTTGCCCTCGTCTCCTTCAACGCTTCGACTACTTTTTGATTCAACACACCATCCTTAAACACCACCTCATTATCACGAATGCTTGCACACAACTTAGCAGTTTGCATCTCCACAATATCCTCTTGATGATTCTGGGAAAGTTTCTGGGAAAGTTTCTTAAAATCAAACTCATGAATACGATTAGCCATGATGCTTCGATCCAGTGAAACGGTACCAGACTGAAGTGCAATCATCTCAGATGATGAGATACGTGGCAACAACCTTTTGGACAAGTTGAATAGGCTATTCATTTTGTGTTGTAGATATGTTATAGAATTAAAAAAATGGTTGGATGATGTGGATTTTAACGTAACAATATCAAATAAATGTTTTTATTCCAGTGTGGGTTGCTTGTACGGGGTCTAAGAACCATTGGTAAGCTTTTCTAAAACTTCCTCCATTATTGAAACAATCAATTCACTTTCTTTTTCGGTTAAACCAAACCAAGGTGTAAGGCGAATACAGTTATTACCACCGTGAATACAATTTAATCCATTGATGCGGAGCTTTCTTTCAATATCAATGTAATCAAACCGATGATGGAGTTGAAGAGCAATCAATAACCCGGTTGACGAAACTGTGTTGATAATTGTTGGATATTTGGTTTGTAATTCTACCAAAAGTTCATGCAACTTACGTCCACTCTCTGTTACGTTCGATTCATAAACTTTCATTTCTTCCAGAACTGTAGTCGCTACATCTAATCCACGGGGATTGGCCGTTAATGTATTTCCGTACAGCCCAGAACTGTATTGTGCTCTTGGGCCACAAGCCAGAACACTTAGCGGAAATTGTCCCCCAGTAATTGCTTTACTGTAACATTCCATATCCGGAGCTGGTGCATTTTCAAAACCGGGATAGTCCGTAATACTTAATTTACCCGTACAACGTAACCCAGCCTGAACAGAATCAATCAGCATCAATCCTCCCTGTTTTTTAATCATACGGTACGCCTCTGTATAGTACTCTGGTTCAATCGGGTAACCAGGATTCCCTTCACCCATAACTGGTTCCATAATCATAAGTTCCACGAAAATATTCTTTGATTTAAAATAGTCCATCAAACCACTCAGCTCGTCCAAATTATTCGGAGTTACAGAAAAAACTCTCTTATTGTCAAAATTGGCCAATTTGTCATGGTAAGTAGATTCTGACGAATCCGATACTTCTGCGGGACCATTCGTTCGTCCATGGAACGATCCCTTCAGATTAATAATCACCGCATTAGAACGACAGTGTGTATTGGCTATACGGAGAGCCAAGCTATTCCCCTCCGATCCACTATTTAGACAAAATATTTCTTGACACCAACGGTTATGTTTACGGAAAGCTTCCATAAAATTATATTGAGCTTGGTTTGGGGTCATAATGTTAGCCATCACCTGTGGTTTTTGAAGTGCTTTCAGAATAGTGGGTGGATTATGACCAAATCCTAACATTCCGTAGCCTCCAGTATCGTACACAATCTTGTCATCAGAAGTTTTGATCCAAGGGCCTTGACCGTCTACTGGAATGAAGGGTTGTTGGTACTTGGGAGCATACAGTTTTCCAAAACCTTCATTAATTGAATCATACGGAGCGGTGAATTTTGGTAATGGACGAGATAGAAGTTGTTTCAATTCAGTGTTGTTCTTGAAATGATTTAGAATTGTTTTGGATAAACCACGATGCATATTACTAGGAATACAATAGAATAAAAATAATGTTGACTTAATCAGATTTACCACATGGTAGGTTCGTGCCTATATTATGTGATCTTCAAGATTTTGCATCAGTATGTGCAGCAGTTGACAAGATTGAAACCATCTACGAAAGATGGGTTTGACAAACAGATGCTCGTTGTTTATTATACGACCATATTCCTTCTCACTGCTCGTTGTGGGTGCGAAAGAATATGGTGATGCGCGTATAGTCCAACATTCGAGTCTTGCTCGTAATATAATATATCCTCTCCTGGATGGTATGGATCAGGTGTTGAGCACACAAACATTACCATACCATTTAGAAATCATCCAATCAGTCTCATTGTGAAACGACTGGGTCTCAATCCCATATTTCAGGATCTTCTCTGCACAAACATCAATCGTAGTGTAGGGTAATTCCATAATCTTATGTTCATATGGTATAGTATGATACCACCATCCTAGGAAACTGAAGGATTCCTACATTCGGATTTCGACGAGCCTCAGTGTGGAGAGCTAGCACAAAGATATATCGTCATAAAAACTAGTTCCAATTCCTCTCTCTCTCTCTCTCTCTCTCACACACACACACACACACACACAA
>Ga0115547_1001575_pt1 | contig 13497 bp, 15 predicted proteins | sample COGITO_mtgs_1004_3_FD_87185 | JGI IMG/M metagenome (GOLD analysis project Ga0115547, IMG submission 87185) | Pelagic marine microbial communities from North Sea - COGITO_mtgs_100420 | ecosystem: Environmental > Aquatic > Marine > Epipelagic | place: Germany:Helgoland, sampling site Kabeltonne...
AGAGCTGATGGCGACCAAATGTCCTTTGCCTTGTTTTTCAAAATAATTAAATGCCCAGTCCACAACTTCAGTGAAGGCAATCACATTTAGTTGATTTGTAGCATGCTCTATTTCATATTCTAGGTTTTCATTTAAATCGCCTGTGCCAGCACTCAAAACTAATAGGTCTAAACCATCAAGTTGCGCCACCAAATCCTCCAGTTTTTCAGAATTATTTTCTCTAGTGCAATCAAAAGCACTGATGCTGAAATTTTTTGGATTTAATTTTTTTAACTTCTGAAGTTCCGTTTTTCGTCTTCCCGTAATTCCAATCATATAGTCATTCTCAACAAGAATTTTTGCCAAGGCATTTCCAATTCCCGAAGTTGCTCCAACGATGATTGCTTTTTTCATTTGGCTTCTCTTTTTTTACATATAAACTGCCAATACGATAAACGCAAACAATATGGTTCCATTTAGAAGTGTTCTTACCAAATGCAGTCTTCCCCATTTTTTGATGTCGTTTGCTGTTTGTTCAGAAAGTGGGTCCACATTTTTGTCCATGAGTCGCCTGTTTAATGGCATCATAAAAATTATGGTATAAGGGCCGTTTAAATGCATGAGCAAGGACACCCCAAACCACCACAAGTTTCCTGTAAATATTGAATATGCCAATGCCAAGACTGTTACAATGATTGATGACACCAAAACCCAAATATGCGTTTTGTCAAAAAAGGGTTTAAAAATTTCAATGGCGGTTGCTTTTTTTGCCATTACCAAAATTGGATGGACAATGACTGTGGCTGTTAATGCTATTCCAAATTGTGCACCCATGATAAATAGGATCATTACTACTAATACGTCATTCATGGTTTAAGGTTTTAGATTTTTTTTAAATTTTAGTGTTTATAAAATTGGGAGAGTTTGTCTGATTTGGTTAATTTAACCCAATGTCATTCAATTTTCAATTTCAATGCATCGAATGAATCAGATTTAATTCCAATCAATCCATGTTTTGTCTCCCCTTTTTTAATGATCACTCCATTGATGTTATGATCCATCAGGTCAGAGTTGAATTTTTGATTAGCAGACCCAGCAGCAATCATATTTCCTCCAGCCAATCCAGGTCCTAAAACCAATCCGATTGGAGTTGAACTCGTATTTTCCGTAAATCCATTTGAGTTTGTTTTTGTTGTATGAAAATTTACAGGTGTTAAAAGTAAGTACCATAAATACGATGCAGGACTTTGTTTTAGCGTACTAAATACTTTTTCATTTTCTAAGATATAAACTTCTGCTCCACCTTTGTAAGCTAATGTAATGTCTCTGCCAAACATTAAATCTCTGTTAGAGTTGTTGGTTATTTTTATAGCAACAAGTTTGACTCCTTTAGTATATTCTTTTTTGGCATATTTTTTATCAAGTAAGTCGTATTTATATTCAAGCTTCACACCATCAGTTTCATAAGTTGAAATGTAATTTATTGATGTTGGTTTAATCATTTTGTAACCAGAGGCACAATTTGTCAATGTGGAGATTACAATACATAAAAGGGTGATTTTAATGAGTTTCATTTGTTTGATTTAGTTGTTGATGTTTTTTTTAATCACTTAGTGTAAAAAGCCCATCCAAACACCTTCGAAAAATAGTGCATCAGAAATAGGCGTCTATACAAGCGTCTTACGTTACAGTAAAAAATATGTTACTCTAGGTTCATTGGTTATGAAGAATCAGATTGGAGGTCTAAGTACTTTTTTCAACTACAAACAAGCCATATTCAGTAAACGTAATTAATAATTTTTTAGATTTATTCTATTCGTTTTAATTGCCCTATTTTTTCCCAGTTTGGATCTGTTTTCATTGTAACGGCAACATAAACTCGATTGTCATTAGCATCAATCATTGCAGATGAATTGTTGTTCATTTGTGCAATAACTTGGTCTGGTGTCAATTTATACATACTTCCATTTGATGCATCAACAATAATCCCAATAATCCCACCAAATAATATATTTCCTAAGAACCACCCGTCCATTTCGCGTTTAATTTTCATTTCATATGGGTAGTATTTATCTAATGAAATTTGAATGTCATAACTTTTTTTATTGGATTTATCTCCTTTTGCTTTTCCTTTTCGCCTTAATGAAATTGATTGAGGTGTTTTGCCATAGTCTTTTCCGTCAATTTTGATCGTTGCCCCACTTGGTTGACTACTAAAATCTACTAATTGAGTTGGGCCGTGAATAATTGAAGCGCAACTTGATAAAATTAATGTTAAAACTCCGAGCGTAATAATTTTGATTTTCATAATATTTAATTTATTGTTTAGATTACTAGTTAAGTAACTTTCCAAACACCTTCTAAACAGAAGGATGTGTCAAAAATAGGCGCCTATACAAGCGTCTTACGTTACAGTAAAAAATATGTTACTCTAGGTTCATTGGTTATGAAGAATCAGATTTGAGGTCTAAGTCCATCACAAACGTACAAAAAAAAATGACTTTCAACCAATATGGCATTGTTTTTTAACACTTCGGGGTGTGAAATAAATGTTAAACTATTTAACATTAATAGTATTACTATTATATTTGCTGAGTATTACAATGGAAAAACTACAATTACATATCACCATTAGCCCAGATCTTTATACAAAGAATCCAGAATCGTCGGTTTTAGGACAGAAAATTGTCTCTAAAAGTATTGAGATGATTGATGCTTTGGGCTTTGAAGATTTCACTTTTAAGAAGTTGGGTCTTGAAATTGGTTCCAATGAAAGTTCGGTGTACCGTTATTTTGATAGTAAACATGCGCTTTTGGTCTATTTGATCAATTGGTATTGGAGTTGGATTGAATATAAATTGGTATTTTCCACCTTAAATGTACCCTCGGCTCACGACCGCCTTACGCAAGCAGTTTTGATACTTACAGCCGAAGTGACAGAAGACAATGCGTTTTCATACATCAATGAAGTGTTATTAAACAAAATCATCATTTCAGAATCTTCGAAAGCCTACCACACCAAGGCGATCGACAGTGAAAATAAAAAAGGCTATTACAAAACCTACAAACGCGTGGTGCAACGGGTCAGCGATCTTGTAACAGAAATCAATCCGAGTTATGAGTTTCCACATATGTTAATTTCAACCGTGATTGAAGGGGCCCACCATCAGCGGTATTTTTCAAAACACTTGCCCTCTTTAACCGATTTTGAAGAAGGAAAAAATAATATTGTACGGTTTTATACCGATTTAGTTTTTAATACCCTTTCCGAAAAATGAAGCAGTTTTCATACATCATAGCCCTCGGGTTTAGAGTCCTCATTTTTGCATTGGTATTTGGATCCATCATTTTACAACCTGTGGTTGAATCGCTGGCGGTATCTGAACCACAAGCATTTTCTTGGCTCGATTTAGAAACTGAAAACGATTCGAGTGAAAAAGAAACGCAAGAAATAGAAGACTCTAAAGAGAAAAAAGTGGAACTTCGATTTGTAATTGAAGAAACGACTTCCAGGGTCTTTGTCAAAAAAGAATCTATTTACGGTAAACAGTATCTAAAATCCGAGGTAACCATTGACACTCACGACCCACCTCCAGAAGACGTATAATCCTTCCGTCATTAAAAGCGTATTCCATTAGAAAGGTTAGCGACTTTTAAGTCATTTCAATTACAAAAAATTAAACAAATCAAATGTGAGCACTGCACAGCTGTAGCGCTTCAACACCATATATTATAATGAACAGTTCAAACCCATTTAAAAATTTAAAATCAGACCTACCTTCTAGTATTGTCGTATTCTTTGTGGCGCTACCCTTGTGTTTAGGGATTGCCCTTGCTAGTGGCGCACCGCTTTTTTCGGGACTTATTGCGGGGATTGTTGGCGGCGTTGTCGTAGGAGGTATCAGTAAATCCACAGTAGGGGTGAGTGGACCCGCAGCAGGCTTGGCTGCGATTGTCCTAACCGCAATTGGAACTCTCGGGAGTTTCGAGAACTTTTTATTAGCCGTCGTATTAGGAGGCGCCATTCAATTTCTGTTTGGCATCTTAAAAGCTGGTGTGATTGGGTATTATTTCCCATCTTCCGTAATAAAAGGGATGCTTACCGGAATCGGGATCATTATTATCCTCAAGCAAATCCCACATTTTTTTGGCTATAATTCCAATCCAGAAGGGAGTTTTGCCTTTTTTCAAGTGGATGGAGAAAACACGTTTTCTGCCATATTAAATACGATTAACTTTATCAGTCCAGGAGCGACAATTATTGCACTTTTGGCATTGACTATTTTGTTGTTATGGAGTGAGGTCTTAGACGACAAAGGAAAATTCTTTAAATTGGTGCAAGGGCCTTTGGTAGCTGTTGCTACGGGGATCATTTATTTTATAAGCACCAAAGGCAGTACACAGTGGGGGATTTCATCGGACTTGCTTGTGAGTGTACCTGTTCCAGAAGATGCCACTTCTTTTTTCGCACAGTTTAGTTTTCCAAATTTTGGAGCCATTAGCAACCCCCAAGTATGGATTGTGGCGTTTACCATCGCCTTGGTAGCAAGTTTAGAAACTTTGTTATGTGTAGAGGCTACGGATAAAATTGATCCTTTAAAACGTGTGACACCTACCAATAGAGAATTACTAGCGCAAGGTATTGGAAATATATTTTCGGGATTGATAGGAGGGTTGCCAGTGACGCAAGTGATTGTTCGCAGTTCAGCCAATATTCAATCGGGAGGAAAAACAAAAATGTCAGCCATTATTCATGGATTCTTATTGTTGATCTCAGTAATTTTGATTCCTAATTTATTAAACAAAATACCGCTTTCCGTTTTGGCGGCGATACTTTTTATTGTAGGTTATAAATTAGCGAAACCTACTTTGTTTATAGAGATCTACCGATCAGGATGGAAACAATTTACGCCCTTTATTGTAACGGTTTTAGGAATTATTTTCACCGATCTTTTGATTGGAATTTCATTGGGACTTGCCGTTGGAATTGTTGTCATTCTGATAAAGAGTTTTCAAAATTCACATTTCTTACACATTGAAGATAAGAGTAACGGAGTCCAGAAAATTAAAATGACCTTAGCGGAAGAAGTGACCTTTTTTAACAAAGGAGCCATTCTAAAAGAATTGGATAACTTAGCACGCAAAAGTTATTTGGAATTAGATGTCACCAAAACGCGCTATCTTGATAATGATATCATTGAGATTTTAGAAGATTTTTCTGAGAAAGCACGTCAAAGAAACATTGATATCAAATTAATATCTGTCAGAGGTGTTGTGGAAAACCCTGAGAGTTTTATAAAGTTTTTCCAATTACGACCACAAACAATTTAATAAACAACACAACTAAATTAATATTTAAAATTATGAAAGCACACACTAAAGAAAGTCAGTCAGCAATGACACCAGAAACGTCCTTACAATCCTTAAAAGATGGAAACAATCGCTTTTTAACTGCAACCCAAGTTGCAAGAAATTTAAACGCACAAGTAGATGCGACGAGCAGTGGACAGTATCCTTTTGCAACCGTTTTGCATTGTATTGATTCACGCGTATCAGCCGAACATATTTTTGACCAAGGGATTGGCGATTTATTCAGTATTCGTATTGCGGGAAATTTTGTCAATGAAGATATTTTAGGAAGCATGGAATTTGCATGTAAACTTGCAGGAACCAAAGTATTGGTGGTCTTAGGACACACCGCTTGTGGGGCTGTGAAAGGCGCTTGCGACCATGCACGAATGGGGAATCTAACGGCGTTGATCAACAAAATTGAACCTGCAGTTGAGGCTGTGCCGCTTCCTGCGGATGAAGCTTCAAGAACTTCTGGGAATATTGATTTTGTAAACACCGTAGCGGCTAAAAATGTTGAAATGACATTGAGTAATATTCGTAGCAACAGTGCCATTCTTAACGAAATGGAAGCCAAAGGCGAGTTGATCATTGTTGGTGGGATGTATGACATTGCCAACGGGAAAGTGACGTTTTATGCTTAAAAAATCAAACTTCTTTATGGCAGCATTAACAGGTATGTTACTGCTGCCTTATATTGCAACCGCTCAAAGCAGTGATTTTGGAAATTGGCTGATTTATATAGGCAGTAAAAAAGTAAACAGCAAATGGAACATTCACAACGAGGTTCAGTACCGTAATTATGATGCCATTGGCGATTTAGAACAATTGTTACTCCGTACGGGAGTGGGTTATAATTTGTCTGAAAACAATCACAATGTATTGTTAGGCTATGGTTATATACTATCTCAAAATTATGTGGCAGATGCCCAAGAAAAATCAGACGTTAACGAGCATCGTATTTTTCAGCAATTTACATCGAAACAAAAAATAGGAAGTATGTCTTTGAGTCACCGCTACCGATTTGAACAGCGTTTTGTGGAAGCCGATTTTAAACTGCGTTTGCGCTATTTTTTAGCATTTAAAGTGCCAATAATTAAAACTGACACATTGCCGTCAAAGCTTTATATATCGGCGTATAACGAAGTGTTTTTAAATACCGAGAGTTCGGTGTTTGATCGCAACCGTGTCTATGCCGGATTGGGCTATCAGCTTCACAAAAATGTCCGTATAGAAGCGGGGTATATGAATCAGCTTTTTGAAAACTCCAGTCGTGATCAATTCAATCTGATTACGTTTGTGAATTTTTAAAGACTATATTTTCGTTAATTCTTTTTTGTTCTTTTTGTTTGTTGATGACTTCTCTGAGAGCTTCTTGACCTATGGGTTTTGAAAGAAAATCGTTGAAGCCTGCGGCAAATACGCGTTCTTTATCTTCGGCTGATGAGAAGGCTGTTTGCGCAACGATTGGTAATTCTGGACGAAATTCTTTTATCAATTTTATAGCTTCAAACCCATCCATGACAGGCATTTTTAAGTCCATTAATACGAAGTCAATTTCAGGGTTTTTTCGACAAATAGCAACGGCTTCTTCTCCGTTTTTTGCATGAACAATACTGCAATTTAAATCCACTTCATTTTTTAATAAAATTTCAAGGAATAAAAAATTTATTTCTTCATCTTCAGCAATTAAAATGTTGCATTTGTGCGCTTCTTCTTCTTCTTCTTCTTCTTCTTTTAAATTAGAAGTTGAGCTATTGTTGTCTAAGTAGCTAAGTGCTGGGTTGTATGGAAGTGTCACAAAAAAAGTACTTCCTTTGTCTTTTTTGGATTTAAGTGTGATTTTCCCACCCAGTAAATTAGTGTTTTCTCTAGCGATCCAAAGCCCTAAACCGAGCCCTCCAATATTCTTTGAGGATTCTTTTTCTTCTTTTGAAAACCGCCCAAAAATGGATTTTTGACGATCGCTTTTAATGCCAATTCCTGTGTCTTTTACATAAATCTCTAAATTAGAACCTATTTTTTTGTAGCCAAATTCTATAAATCCATTTCTTGTAAATTTCAGCGCATTTTCCAGTAAATTGCCTAGGACGTTATTTAATTTAGTTTCGTCAATTAAAACGGTACTTTCTTTATCGGAAAGCCCTTTCCTTAAATATAAAGGGATTTTGTTTTCTTTGGCTTTCACATCAAAAACGGTAAACAATTCAAAGAAAAAATCATTTAAACAAACTTCTTTTTCAATGACTTTCACTTGTTTGGTTCCTAGTTTTGAGAATTCTAAAAGATCATCCATGGTACGCATCAATTGTTTTCCACTGTTTTGAATGATACTCACATAATGTTTTCTTTTAATATCCGTTAAATTTGGGTCGCTAAGAAATTTTGTAAACCCTAAAACCCCATTCATGGGAGTGCGGATTTCATGGGATAGATTGCTTATAAAATCATTGCTAAGTTTTTTGCTCTCTTCTGCTTTTTCTTTATCCGATACTCGTTTTAATTCAATTTGTTTGCGCTTTGTAATGTCTTCAAAAATCACAGCAATTAAGTTGATGCCTACCTTCCAAGCAAATATTTCAAAATAGTGTCCGTTATTTGTTTCATTATTTTGGTAAGTAACGGGCATTCCTGTCTTCATGACCTTATTGTAGGTTTCCAACCAGTAATTCTCTAAAGGCTCAAAGCATTGCGTTGATCGTTTGTCTATGAGTTGTTCCCTTGACTTTCCAATGAACATTTCGAATGCCGGATTTGTTTGTCGATAATAGTAGTCTATGCCTTTTCCATTTTCGTCATAAATTAACTCAATAATTTTAAACATTTTTGGAGTTGAATTCAGTAAGTCAGTGTACTGCTTTTTTCTCTCTTTCAAATGCTCAATAGTTGTTTTTTGAGCTAAGATTTGATTTTCTAATTCTTGATATGTAGGCTTGTTCATAAACTTAAATTGGGTTATAGTTCTATTTTCCTAAAAATAAATTTAATAAATGTTTAAGTAAAAAACAAATTAATTCAACAAAATAAATTTATAATTCCTTTATTATCATTTATTTGGGTAGTTTTGTGCTATAATTTTATTTCAAAATAGCACACGTCTGCTTTGTGGTAATGCGAAGGTAAATCAGAAGTATTTTTGAGTTTTTTCATTCCCAAAAACTCAAACCCAGAGTTCGTGTAATGGCTAATGAGTTTTTGATTATTTCCACAGGTGTCCATCCGAATGAACTGCTTGTTATGTTTTAGAGCATAATTTTTAGCCCAGTCCACAATTGTTTGCACAAAGTTATTGCCTCTAAACTCTGGGTTTGTGGCAATGCGGTGAATGTAGATTGAAGCATGGTTTTCACGTGCTTCCCAGATCTGAATGTCGCTAAATGTGAGTGCCCATATACAGGCTATTTTACTGTCAATTATTAATTTGAATTGTCTGTTTTCTAGGACTTCAGTTTTAATGAGTTTTTGATCAAATTCAGGCCATTGGTTTTCGGGGAATTTTAGGTTCTGAAAATCGGTTGCCAATTTATACAATCTGAAAATCTCAGAAATATCCTCTAAATTACTGTGGGTGATGGTCATGGTATGATTTATATAATTGCTTGACTTTTTGTTTAAGCAATTAAAGTATAAAACTAACACAATTTATTTAAAGTACAGCGGACAGAAGTATTGGAGATTGTAATCTGTTTGTTCAAAGACTCTTTGTCACATGAACCAAGCATAAATCAATTCAAAAGCGAAGGCTTCAATTATAAAAATAGGAAAATAGCTCAACCGAATAAAATCATGTACAGAATCATATTTACCTCTGTAATGCGATTCTGAAGGCGATTCCCCAAAAACAAGGTGTAATGTGTACATACAAATGTATTCGCCTGCATGGAAACAAAGCCCATAGATAAACCCTCTCAGTCCCCAATCAAGCGGATATACATAAGGAACGGCTACAAGGATCCAAAAGCTACTCAGTACAACGCCATACACGAGGATGTATAAAATACTCCAGTACCCGAAAAATCGTACATCCACTTTTTTCCGCCCCTCTTTGATGTATTGCACGATACTGTCATAAATGGATGTGAAAACCACTTCAAAAAAACATCCAAAAGCGGAAAAAAGAAGTCCTAGTTTAAGGTAGTCCATGAAATTTTGATGTTAGATATTGTTATACAATCGCACTTTTGTTGGTCGTCAAGTTTTGTTTTTTATAATTTGAATGTGAGCTTAATTCCTTCGGTAACCATCACTGTTCCCATGATCGCAAGAATTAAACCCATTAACTTTCCAATTACAGAAATTAAATTTACACCTACTTTTTTAACGATTAAATCACTTAAACTAAATGCTAAATAAGTTAGAAATATCATGAAGGCAAAAATTGTAATCACAATTCCAATATGAATGAACTCCGCATTAGGAACAAAGTTCATAGCTGTGACAATTGTGCCTGGGCCTGCAAGAATTGGGATGGCTAGCGGCGATATCGCAAGACTGCTTTTTTCTTCTTGACTGCTGTTGGTATGGATTTCAGATTTCTTAGACATGAGCATTTCAAATCCAACATAAAATATCAGTATTCCACCTGTTATTTTAAAGGCGGGAATTGTAATTCCGAACAACTCAAATATATATTTTCCAGCAATTACAAACACAACAACAATCACAAACGCTGTAATGGAAGCCGTCTTAGCAATCTGTTTTTTTTGTTCTTTAGACTCGCCTTCCACAAGACCTAAGAAAACGGGGGTGTTTGCTATTGGATTCATAATCGCAAAAAATCCCATAAATACTGTTAATCCATAAGTGACTAAATTTTCCATATTTATTTATTTTTTAGCTTTTTTTGACATCGTCAATAAAGCATATTTTGATAATTTACTATTATCGACAACGAGTTTAGATAAAATTCCACTATTGTACATTTGTGCTTGCGTCTTTTTTGCACGTATTCCTTTCACGATGTAGGTCTTTCCACCCAAAGCTTTCAAAGTTAATTTTTCCTTTTTTCTAGAATTCCCTGAGCAATACAATTCATACGTTTTATTTGCCTCAACTCTATATAAGTAATAGCTGTGTTTAGTAATCCTTACTACTTTCTTTTTATTTTGCATGACAGTGTAAGGGCGGTCATTCGCAGCATAAAAATAGATGTATGAGTATTTTTTATTAGGTTTTTCAACTTTTATGTTTAAAGGGTTTTTAACAATATCCGTTTTACTAAACTTAACATCCTTAAAATTACTGAGGTCTTCTGTTTTAATAAAAATGTTACCTTCTTGTTGAAACTTTATTTTTCCATTTTTTATTTCTCGAATGTTACAGGAGATTTTTTTGTTGTTTTTATCTAATAAATAATCTGAATATACTTGACGATCATTTGAGTAACCTTGTGAAAAACATAGGCTCGATATGAGCATTAAAAATGAGGGGATGAGTGTTTTCATTGGGGGTGTAGGTATTTTGTTGAGGTTATGTAAAGTTTGTTTCTAAATTTTTAAAGTAGGTAAAAGTTAGAAGTTATTTTATGTCATTATTTCGTGTTTTTTAAATCATTTTTTTTCATATTTAAGTATCTTAAATTGGATACAGCCACTGCGTATAAACCACTTTCCCCCCAAGTGTTACATCTGTGTGTACTAATAATTCACAATAAAATAATCGCTTAACTTCGGTTAAGTTGCTTATGAAGATTTAAACTTGGGGTCGAAATCGGTTATAAATGTATAAAAAAATCACGTATATCCAATGATATACGTGATTTTAACAGTTTTTGTACTTTAATTTAGCTTTTATTAAATCGTCCAATTTTATTCACCTTATAGAAGTTAAAACAGGCAATTTGAGATGAAATTTTACAGCAATAATTCTGAAAACAATGACCGTTAATACCCCGATTACTTCAGGTAAAAAACCTTGTAGTTCTAATTTGAGACAAATGAAATATATAATTCCTCCCAAAATACATGTGAGCGCATAAATATCTTTACGAAAAATCAAGGGAACCTCATTAATTAGAACATCTCTCATGACACCCCCTAGACAACCTGTTATTGTGCCCATTAATATGCAGACCCAAATAGAGAGACCAGCGTCATAGCTTTTGCTTATGCCAACTATTGTAAATAATCCAAGACCAATAGCATCGAAAATAAATAGGGTGTTTCCCCATTTAAATAGTTTTTCTTTAAGTAAAATTATGGCTAATAGGGCCATCCCTGTAATAATAATATATCTAGAGTCAAGCATCCAAAACGGAGTTGCGTCCAGTAATAAATCTCTTATTGTACCCCCTCCAATTGCGGTTACCAATCCAATTAGATAGGCGCCCAACAGGTCAATGTTTTTGCCAGAAGCAAGCTTAATGCCACTTATTGCAAATGCAAAAGTACCAAGAAAGTCAATGATAACTGTAAAGTTTGTGATTAACTCATTCATCATAGTTGTCATTTTTTTATTTTACAACTCCAAAAGTGGTAATAATTCACAATAAAATAATCGTTTAACTTCGGTTAAGTTTCTTGTGAAGATTTAAACTTGGGGTCGAAATCGGTTATAAATGTATAAAAAAATCACGTAGATACAAAGATATACGTGATTTTAACAGTTTTAGAGTTATGACTGTGATGCATAATCACAAGCCTAAAAAACATTAAATTATGCCCTAATTATTTCTATTGAAATATTGATTGATCCCAGCAGAATCAAATTTAAAAGCGGTATTATTTTCCGATTTATCCAATTTATTGTGGACGGTCAATCCCCATAAAACCAGTTCCATACAAAAAGTTTGATCCTCTTTACTTAATTTAGAAGCATGTTCCTCCACAATAGCGACTAAGGGTTTTATAGATTGAAGGCTGGTAAAGAATTCGTCATCCGTGTCCGTATAGTTCAGTTCAATAAAATTGTTATCGAACCAATCAATCAAATCCGTGTAAGGAGTTTTAACACCTTCTTTTTCTAGTTTCGAAATGCGGGGAAATAGCTGACCAAATTGTATCATGACAGCATTGTCAATAAGTATTTTGGCAACTTCATCGGCACCTTCTTGCTCACCTTCGTACACCAGTTCAATTTTCCCAGTAATAGACGGAATGATGGACATGAAATCAACCAAACGAATGGTTGTTTTCGCGACCTCTTTTTCAATCAATCTCAATTTAGCTGCCGCCATTAGGTTTTCCATCGCACTGATCGTTAGCCGTGCACTCACACCACTTTTGGCATCGACGTATTCGCTTTTACGAGCTGTAAAGGCCACTTGTTCCAGAAGGTCTTTTGCCAATTCAGGAACCATTATACTTGCTTTATCTTCTTTAGAGACGTTTGCTTCTTGTGCTGTAATTTCTCGAGCCAGTGCAATTGATTTTGGATAGTGTGTGAAAATCTGAGACCCAATTCGATCTTTTAGTGGCGTTACAATACTGCCTCTGTTGGTGTAGTCTTCCGGATTTGCGGTAAATACAAATTGAATATCCAAGGGCATCCTTAGTTGAAATCCACGTATTTGAATGTCACCTTCTTGCAAAATATTAAACAAAGATACTTGAATGCGCGCCTGTAAATCCGGCAGTTCGTTTAGTACAAATATAGATCGATTCGCTCTCGGAATCATTCCATAATGCAAGACACGTTCATCGGAATAAGGCAACTTTAAAGTCGCGGCTTTAATAGGGTCAATATCCCCAATTAAATCCGACACATTCACGTCGGGAGTGGCTAATTTTTCAAAGAACCGATTCGAACGATGTACCCATGAAATTGGTGTTTCATCACCCATTTCTGAGATCAAATCTCTTGCATATTTCGAAATCGGTTGAAAGGGACTGTCGTTGATTTCAGAGCCTTTCACAATTGGCATGTATTCATCGAGCAAGTCCACCATACTTCTAGCTATTTTGGTTTTCGCTTGCCCGCGTAATCCTAATAAATTAATATGATGCCCAGCAATAATCGCCTTTTTTAATTGAGGCACCACCGTGTCTTCATACCCATAAAGCCCTTCAAAAACAGGCTGCTTCGCTTTGATACGCGCAATTAAATTTGCCTGAATTTCTTGGTTAATGGTTTGATTTTTATAATCAGAATTTTTCAATTCTTTAAACGTTATTTCTTTGCTCATATTCTTTTAATTCTATTTTTTTCGTAATCTTCAAATATCATTTCTCC
>Ga0115547_1001577_pt1 | contig 13485 bp, 7 predicted proteins | sample COGITO_mtgs_1004_3_FD_87185 | JGI IMG/M metagenome (GOLD analysis project Ga0115547, IMG submission 87185) | Pelagic marine microbial communities from North Sea - COGITO_mtgs_100420 | ecosystem: Environmental > Aquatic > Marine > Epipelagic | place: Germany:Helgoland, sampling site Kabeltonne...
CAACAAATTGATTCTGTTCTTTTAGGAAACTTAGTGGAATTAAAACACGCTGAAGAATTTAATACGCTAATTATTCAAGACTTTGGAGGACGAATGAAGCCTGCACACACTTTTGCCTCTGAATTAGTCAGAAAAGTATTTCATGATGATGATTTTAATGGAATAGAACCTAGCCAAGTCTTTTTATCTATTATAGAAAATCCAAAACTTTGGTTCAATGTGCCTTTTATTTATTTAGAAGATGGAAATACAGAAATTCGAGAAATTTTAGGTGTAGATGAAAATACTACACATGCAGCCCTGGCAGATTTTTATGAAGGAACACGATCAAAAATAAGTGAATATGTTGCAGATGCGCAAAAGAAAAATGTTCAAAATAAATTTGAAAAAGACGTCATTAAAATAGATAGAAGAATCTACTTGTTTTCCCAAGCATTGAGTCTGAGTGTTTTGAGAATTTATCCAAAATTAAATGATGAAAATAATAAATGGGTCTCATATCCTGAGGGATCAAGAGCTAATTACACAGGAAAAGACTCCTTATTTGTAAGACTGTCTTTACCCATTTATATCCGTTTTTTACAGGATGCAAAAAAAACTAATAATTATACAGAGGCTAATAAGATATTAGAAGGGATTAAAAAGTTTCAACAAAAATATGGTGCAGAAGTATATCCCAACAAAGAAAAAATAGATCTTGAAATAACTTATAATAAATATCAAATATTTAAAAAACTTGCCAAGTATTATGGATACGTTAGTGTGTTTTTAATCTTTTTTGTGATTCTTCAAATTTTTAATAACAAAAAATGGATTGGACTTGTTGTAAAAATCTTGATTGGAATAACAATTCTTTTATTTGGCATGCATGTATTAGGGCTATTTAGTCGTTGGTATATTAGTGGAAATGCTCCATGGAGTAATGCGTATGAATCTATTATTTATGTTGCTTGGGCCACCATGCTATTTGGTCTAGCCTTTGGAAGAAAATCTTCGTTAACCATTGCAGCTACTACGTTCTTAACGGCTGTTATTTTAGCTTTTGCACACCAAAATTGGTTAGATCCAGAAATTGCAAATCTTCAACCGGTGTTGAACTCTTGGTGGTTATTAGTTCATGTTTCCATTATTGTTGCAAGCTACGGACCATTTTCATTGGGTATGATCTTAGGAATTGTCGCTTTATTCTTAACGATTTTCACTACAGAAAAGAACAAGAAAAAAATGGACTTAAATATAAAAGAAATTACTACCATAAACGAAATGGCTATTACTATCGGTTTAATTATGTTAACCATTGGTAATTTTCTAGGAGGCATGTGGGCCAATGAAAGTTGGGGACGCTATTGGGGATGGGATCCAAAAGAAACTTGGGCATTAGTGTCTATTATGGTTTATGCATTTGTATTACACATGCGATTAATCCCTGGCTTAAGAAGCAGGTATACATTTAACCTTTGGTCAGTTATTGCTTATGGAGCCATAATGATGACTTATTTTGGGGTAAATTTCTATTTATCTGGACTACATTCCTATGCTAGTGGAGATCAAGTAATTACCCCTAATTCTGTATTTTACTCCGTAGGATTTGTTCTCATTATTGGAACATTGGCATGGTTTAAACACCGAAAATTTTATAAAAAATAAAAGAAAAGTGTACTTTAGTACTCACAAAATATATTAGATATGTTTCATAAAAATATAAAACTAGCTTTAGCTTTTTTGACTATAATTTGGTCTGTTTTCGAATTTTGGCAAGGTCATATTGGTAACGGAATTGCGATTCTATTTCTAGCAGGAATGTTTATCTTATTGTATTTCAAAAATGAATTTATTTTATTGTCATTTTTACAATTAAGAAAACAAAACTTCCCGGCTGCTCAGAAATGGCTTTCCTATATTAAAAATCCAAATGCAGCACTAACCCAAAAACAAGAAGGATATTACAATTATTTACATGGTATTATGCTTTCTCAAACAAACATGACTCAAGCAGAGAAGTTCTTGCGTAAAGCTGTTAGATTAGGATTGGCTATGGATCATGATTTAGCAATGGCAAAACTTCAATTAGCAGGTATCGCCATGACAAAAAGAAGAAAGCGAGAGGCCACAACTTTAATGGCTGAAGCAAAAAAACTAGACAAACACGGAATGCTGAAAGAACAAATGCAAATGATGAAACAGCAAATGAAGAAAATTTAATTATTCACTAAAAAACTCCTGAGAACCAGGAGTTTTTTTATTCTATGTATTTTTAATAAAACTACTTTAATCTGTTAATAGTCAGATCTGAATTATACTCCAAGATATAAATCCCTTTATTTGAAGTTGTTTTAAATAAACCTTTTGTGTAGTCAAACTTACTCTCTAGTCTGTAGGAAGTTCCGTTCTTAAATGTTTGTTTTAACTTGTTTCCTGAAGCTAATCGTATCCCAACATCAAATACAATATCAAATCCTTTTGTAGCATAATAAGAGGGATACACATGATTTTTACTTAAATATTGTTGATTAAATAGTTGGATTTCTGGAGAACTTTCTTCAGTAAAAGTATCACTAGTAAATGTAAAACCTAGTTTTGCTAATTTATTATTATCTATTCTATCAAATTGAGTGGATTTAAAAATACCAAAAATCTTTATTACAGTGTCTTCCGGTAAAATTTGCATTTCTGGCTCATCACTTTCTTCTTCTTCATCCTTATCTTCATCTTCTTCTTCATCCTCTTCTGGTTCTTCTACTGGTAAACTAATGAGGCTATTTATAACATCTGAAGAGATTACTCTATTGTCTGTGGCTAAAATCACCCAATTACCAACATCAGCCTTTAAAGCATTGATAACATAGTCTTTTCTAATATATCCTAAATTTGGATAAATTATTTGCACCTCATTAATGGAATCATGTAAAAGTAATCTTGATTTTATAAGATCACTATTTCTTATGGAAGTGGTTGAACTATCACCAATAATTAAAATATTTTCACTTCCATAATTATCATAAATGTGCTCAATTAAAGCTTCTTGATGAACTTCTCTATCTGCAAAGGTCTTAATTATTTTTGAAGACTTAAAGCTAGTTTGTTTTTTTGAATATACAGGAAAAACTACTGGAGTACCCGATCTAACTGCTACTTTAGGAACTTCTTCAGAGTATAATGGACCAATGATTACATCTGTATTACTAAAATCTGTTGCAGCTAAAATTGAATCTAATTTAGTATCCTTTCTTCCTGTATCAAAAACAGAAAGCTCTATATCTATTCCTAATTTTACTAAAGAATCAACTGCCATAGAGGCTCCTAAGTAAATATCTGTTGTAATATTGGCTAACCTGTTGTTCTTAAAAATATCTTTAGCATCAATAGTATCATATTCAATGGCTCTGAAAGGAAGCATCATTACCAGTTTTAAACTAGAATTTTCTTGAATGGTATCTCTGTATATTAAAAAATTATTTTCTTCAATTGGTTTAATTTTTAATAACATGTCCAATTGTAATCCAGAGATGTCTAGCAATGGATTTAAAATCTTTAATTCTTCTTCTAAAACGTTATAAGCACGCGTTAAGCTATAATATGTATCTCCCTTAGCAACTTTGTGTACCACAAAAGTATTTACTAATGTATCTTTTACAGAAGCGGTATTTTTAGTATTAATACTATCATTTATTTTTACTAAAATATCGTTAGCTACAGGTGGCTTATAGTTATTATTGGGTATCATAATAAGAGTTTCTGGTGCTGGTTTTCTTCCAGTACCAGGATTTAAACGCACCAACTCTTTGGTTTTAACACCTATTCGTTTTGCAATAATTTTTAATGTTTCACCTTTTTTTACTGTATAGGATAGGTATTTTTTTTGTTGAGCACACGATGTGGCTATCACTACAAAAAATAAGATGATGATAATTTTAAATTCTCTCATATAGTTATTCCCATTCTATAGTTGCAGGAGGTTTTGAACTGATATCATAAACTACCCTGTTCACACCTTTAACTTTATTTATAATTTGATTTGAAGTTTTTTGCAAAAATTCATAGGGTAAATTAACCCAATCGGCAGTCATACCATCTGTACTTTCAACGGCTCTTAACGCTACTACTTTTTCATAGGTTCTTTCATCTCCCATTACCCCAACAGAATTAACTGGTAATAAGATAGCACCCGCCTGCCAAACTTTGTTATATAACCCACTTTCTTTTAATCCATTTATAAAAATAGCATCAACTTCCTGTAAGATTGAAACTTTCTCTTCGGTAATATCTCCTAGAATTCTAATCGCTAAACCTGGTCCTGGAAATGGATGTCTTCCTAATAGTTCTGCATCAATTCCCATGGAGGCACCAACTCTTCTTACCTCATCTTTAAAAATCATACGTAAAGGCTCTACAATTTTTAATTTCATAAAATCTGGTAAACCTCCCACATTATGATGGCTTTTTATAGTTGCTGATGGCCCCCCATTAACTGAAACTGATTCTATCACATCTGGATATATAGTTCCTTGGGCCAACCATTTTACGTTTTCAATTTTATGGGCTTCATCATCAAAAACTTCAATAAATGCATTTCCAATTGCTTTTCTTTTTTTCTCAGGATCTGACAACCCTTTTAAGGCATTCAAAAAGCGTGCCGATGCATCTACTCCTTTAACGTTTAATCCCATACCTTCATATTGATGAAGTACACTTTCAAACTCATCTTTACGTAATAATCCATTATTTACAAAAATACAATAGAGATTCTCGCCTATTGCCTTGTGTAATAAAACTGCAGCCACAGAGGAATCTACCCCTCCAGAGAGCCCTAAGACAACTTTGTCATTACCTACTGTTTGCTTAATATTAGCTACGGTTGTTTCTACAAATGAATTTGGAGTCCATGTTTGTTCTACACCAGCAATTTTTACTAAAAAGTTTTCTAGTAATTGTTTACCATCAGTTGAATGATAAACTTCTGGATGAAACTGTATCGCATAGGTGTTTTCACCTTCAATTCTATAAGCTGCGTTCTCCACATCAGCTGTACTAGCCAAATGAATTGCATTTGTTGGTAATTCTTTGATGGTGTCTGAATGACTCATCCAAACCTGACTTCCATCTGAGATGCTAGAAAAAAAGATTTCATTGTCTTTGATAAAAGATAAATTAGCTCTTCCATATTCTCTGGTATTTGATGGAGCTACTTTACCACCAGAAAAATGAGCTAAATACTGTGCTCCATAACAAACAGCTAATATGGGTTTTTTACCTCTAATTTCTGATAAATCTGGATGCGGAGCATCATCAGCTCTTACAGATGAAGGGCTACCGGATAAAATGACTGCCTTAAAATCGCTTGTATTTTTGGGTTGTTTGTTGTAAGGATGAATTTCACAATAAATATTCAACTCTCTTACTCTTCTCGCTATTAGTTGAGTGTATTGCGATCCGAAATCTAAAATAAGTACCTGGTGTTGTTGCATGTGCAAAAATAGTACTTCAATTTAGAAATGAAAACTTTGTGTTTATAAATTTTTACAATTTAATATCTATAAACTATCGCATTAATATTCATACCAGCACCAACAGATGCTAAAATGATCACATCTCCACTTTTTACTGATTGATTTTCTAAATTTCCTTTAATTACTAAATCTAATAAAGTAGGGACAGTAGCTACAGAACTATTCCCCAACTTGTGAATTATCATAGGCATCACACCTTCAGGAACTGGTTTTTTATACAATCTAAAAAAACGTTTAATAATAGCTTCATCCATTTTTTCATTGGCTTGATGAATAAATATTTTTTTAACCTCATCAATAGCAATTCCAGTCTTATCAAGTGCAATTTTCATTGCATTTGGCACATTATTTAATGCAAACTCATAAATTTTTCTTCCATGCATTTTTATGTATCGAACATCTGGGTCTTGTTGTTGTTCGAAAGATTTTCCAAAAAATAAATGATAGGCTTCGTCCTTGGAAAAAGTTTGAGAAGCATGTCCAATAATACCAGAATTTTGTCCTTCATTCTTTTCAACTACACAGGCTCCTGCTCCATCACTATAAATCATAGAATCTCTATCAAATTTATCGACAACTCTAGATAGTGTCTCAGCTCCAATCACCAACACCTTAGTTGCAATACCTGATTTTATAAATGCTTGTGCTTGTATAACTCCTTCTATCCAACCTGGACAACCAAATAAAATATCGTAGGCTACACAATTAGGATTTTGTATTCCTAATCTATATTTCACTCTAGTTGCTAAGCTAGGTAGCATATCACTTTGAATGGCATCTGTTTTAACATCTCCAAAATTATGAGCCAGTATAATATAATCTAGCTCTTCTGGATTAATCCCTGCATCATCAATTGCTTTTTGTGCTGCAAAAAAACCTAGATCTGATGTATTGTATTCAGAGATCGCGTATCTTCTTTCCTCAATTCCTGTGATGGCTTTAAACTTTTCAATTATAATTTCATTTTCATTTGGTATTTCAGAACCATCTGCATTTAAAAAAAGATTCGATAAAAACTCTTTATTTTCTTTTTTTATCTCAGGAATGTAAGATCCTGTTCCAGTTATGAGTGAAGATATCATGTTTAAAGTTATATTTAAGACTTCAATAAACTACTTTTATTTGAAATCAAATTTTGATTAGTGTTTTTTTTACGATGTTCAGTCTATCGTAAAATTATAAATGAGATTTAAATTAAAACAAATATAGGCATTATAGAAAAGTAATAAACTTTACTAATTGAGAGTATATTAAAAGTTTCAGAAATAATTATAGATAAGAACTATCAAAAGAAAAGGGTAATAAAGAAGCAATAGAAGGTGTTTTTACGACAGAACCTACTTCTCCCATAAAAATAACCTCTACATCCTTACCTTGTTTTACCTCATATTCAAACAGTGATTGTCTGCAAGCACCGCAGGGTCCTACTGGTCTATCAAGTTTTTTATTAGAAGAAATAGCAGCTATAGCTATTTTTTTTATTTTTTTATTAGGAAAAGAAGAACTAGCCTTCCAAATAGCTACTCGTTCCGCACACATCCCAGACGGATAGGCTGCATTTTCTTGATTGTTTCCTGTAATTATGGTATCATCTTCCATTAAAAGAGCTGCACCAACACTAAATTTTGAGTAAGGGGCATAGGCTCCTTTAGTAGCTTTTACCGCAAATTTCATAAGAGTTTGGTCATCATCAGACAATTGATTGATGTCTTCAAATAATAGTGCAGAAGTACCTAAATTAATTTTTTTCATTAAGAATCGATTCTTTTGAAAAAACTAAGGTACTAATAATCATCGTAAATTTCTCCCAAGTCAAAAGATAAAGAAAATCGTAGGGAATTCTCTAATGGGTTGTTCACATCAGATGAATTGATTAAGTAAGACAAATCTACGTTTAATGCATTCGTTTTAAATCCGGCCCCCATCGTGAAAAATTTTCTATTTCCTTTATTTTCAGCCTCATGAAAATACCCTAGACGCAATGCAAATGCATCATTATAAAGATATTCTGCACCTAGTGCATAAGTAACTTCTTCTAATTCTTCACTAAAGCCTCCTTCTGCATCACCAAATGAACTAAAAATTCCGGAAATAAAGCCTTTGTCTTGATCAGATCCATCTTCTTGTGGAGAAGGAACTAATAATTTTGTAAATTCAGTATTAATACTTAAAATATTATAGTCATCTAAAATAAAATCAAACCCACCTCCTAGTTTTAGATTGGTAGGTATAAAATCTTCTTCTCCAGGAACATAAGATACTTTTGGTCCAATATTAGCAATGTTAAAACCAATTCTGTATCGACCATTGAAGTTTCCATAATTTTCTTCATATGATTGATAGTAACCAGAAACATCTACGGCAAAAGAATTGATAGGTTGTAATGTTGAATTTGTTCCCGTAAATGCCAAGTTAGATCTGAAGTATCGACCACTAACACCCATCGAAAATGTTTCACTTAATTTTAATGCATAGGTTCCTGACAAAGCAAATTCATTTGGATTGATAGTCCCATTTGGATTTCCAGCTCCATCAGTTAAATCTATTTGACCCAATGAAAAATATCTAAACTCAGCACCCCAAGCAGAGTTTTCACTGAATCTGTTTATGTATGAAGCACTTCCAACAAAAATGTCATCTGTTAAATTTCTTAGCCATGGTGAATAGTTTATCCCAATGAGAACTTGCTGTCCACTAAATGCAATTTTAGACGGATTATGAAAAAGAGAACTCGCATCAGCTGAGGTAGAAACTCCTATATCTCCCATAGCACCTGCTCTTGCATCTGGTATAATTAATAAAAATGGTGTAGCTGTTGTAATTCCATTGGTAGTTTGTGCAGACAAACCTAGAATACTTGACATGCAAATGATGAATAATACCCCTATTTTCTTCATAAATATATTTTAGTTCTCTATTATAAACGTAAATATCGTAATTTATTATAGTATGACAAGTTTTTCATACTTTTCTGACGATATATTGCTAATTGTTGATGTTACTTTTAGTTTGTAAATATAAACCCCTTTTCCTAATTTATTTCCAAAATCATCTAAACCATTCCAAACAATATTTCGAACTAAATTACCATTTGTTTGAACTTGTTGGTTGATTGTTTTTATAAGTTTTCCAGACACAGTAAATATCTGAACCTGAACTTCTAACGGTTCATTAGGTTTGTTATGATTAAACCAAAATTCTGTGTAATTTATAAAAGGATTAGGATAATTTAATACATTATCTAATGTGATACTAGTATCACTAACTACCACAAAATTCAGAATAGTTTCTGAAGAATTATTATAGGTATCCCATGCCTTTAATTTTAAAGTATGTGGCCCTACAGATAAATCTCTTAAACGGTATATAACTTTTCCTCTTGTAAAATCATCTAGTTCAGTTTGATAAAAATCATTCATAATGATTGGATTAGATTCATCTCCGTCCAAAACACCAACGATATCATGATCTACAGCTGTTAAAGATGTATTAATACCACTCAAATCAGATAGTTTTGCAATTAGATTTGGAGAAGCATTTGTGTTTGCACCATCAAGAAATGATTCATCATTCATAAATAATTGGATTTCTGGTCCTAGGGTATCTTCGGGTGCATTTTCGTTTATTCCTCCAACAATAATAGTATTATTAAACCCTGCTTTGTCTAATTCATTATTAGAAACATAAAAACTCAACTTTCCATTTCCATAGGCTACTCTTACATCTCTAGGAACAATAAATTCAAAGTTAAAGTTTCCGTTTTCTACGCTAGCCAATCCTCTAAACAGTTTACTTTCTTGTGAGTCAAAGGTGTTAACTATTCCAAATCCGTCATTATCTAAAGTAACCTTGTCAATCGGTTTATCAAAAACTGTTGTCGATAAATTTCCATTAAAATCTGATAAAGTATTCTCTAAATTATCGGTTACTACTCCCTCAAAACGAACCTTGGAAAGAGCTTTCAGTGTATCTAAAGATTGTGTTATCTCTACACCATTCATTTTGGTAATCTTCACATTGGGTTTAGGAATTGCAAGTTTCTTTACTGGATCACCAAAATAGTAAATAAAGAATTTTTGACGATCTGAAAAATTGTTTTTTGTTTTAACTAAAGATTCTGAAATGGATAATTCTTCATTATCAAATTGAAGTAAAGAAGCTATTAATTTTTTATTAAAAGCTTGTCCAACACTAATAAATACCTCTCTAGTAGTTGTAATCATGGAAGCAGCACCTCCTCTAGTATTCCATAATGTAAATTCACCTGCAGATGTTCTTTGTGGGTTATCAAATCTAGAAAAACTACAGGTAACCGTTATAAAAAGGGGCAGCGTATTTTCATTCACAAAACCTTTTATCTGTGGTACATCTAAAAATCTCTCCTGAGCAAACCCATTCTCTCCTCCATGTCCAAAATAATCAAAAACTAAAGTACCGGTTTCTATGGCTGAGGTTATTGAACCTTTAACACTAGGATATCGTTCTCCTCCAGATGAATTTTGTTGAACATACGAGTCTGCATAAATTTTATTGACATTAAAAACTGGTTTATTTTCTTTAATGTCGTCTGCAATAATTTCTACACCAGATTGAATAGTACTATCTACATCCTCATCTATATCATCTGCAACCAACGTAATTGTATTTCTCCAATCTCCGTAAGAATCTAAATTGTAATCTCTTACTATTTTATCAACTACTTCAGAAGCTTGTTGTTGCGTAGATACTGGTATTCTTCCTGTAGCCACATCCATTGAATGGTTAGAAGACATGGTGCCCTCATTCTCTTCTAACATTGCAAAAAAATCGTCCGTAACATATGAAGAAGCAAGATTAAAGCTTTCACTTGCTAAATACACTGGAACTACATTATTATTTGAGGCGACCCTATCTTTATAATCATAGGAAGCATCTCCAAAAAAACACACAAATTTCAATTTAGTAGAATCTGTAGAATTTGTATTGTAAATATGCCTTATAAAATCTCTAATTCCGGTAATGTCTCTACTTCCTGATGAAAACTCATTGTAAATTTCATCTAATAAAACCACTTTGGCTGTTATTTCTGAATTTTCTATATGGTAATTTGCTATTCTTTGCGCCTGTTCTGAAAATTCACTAGTAGTTATTAAAAGGTAATTAATATCTTTAAGTGCATGCAAATTTTGATTTTCTATGCTAGCATTAGCTACTGTTTCTGGAGTGTAATAATCATTTTCACTCACTACAATATATTCTTTTAACTCTCCTCCAACAGCCTTAAAGGAGAAATTTGAAGATGAAGAAGACTCATTGGCTACATTGGTTACATTTGTATGATCCGTTACTTCCCAAATTTGAGAAATATTTTGAGAATTCTGTAGTTGATATTCAACAATTCCAGAGGTATTAGCTGCACTAAAATTTCTGAATGAAAACTGTAATCCATCTGAAATTAACTGTTTTTTTCCAGAAATTTCAATAAAATCTAAATAGGCTCTGGCTGACGGGTTACCTCCGTTATCATAATCTAAAAGAACCGATACAGTAGATGAGGTAGTTGAAAAATTTTCTGATCCAATTCTATCGGATGCCATATTATTACTATCTGAACTAATTGCTAAAAAATTTAGTGAAAAAAGTTCCTGTGTATTCACATTCACTTTCATAGAAGATGTAAGTCCCGAAACGCCAACAGCTCTAACTCTAATTTTTAATGATTCGTTCTGAACTGCATTTGAAAATGGTATTTCGAAGGTTTGCTGATTTTCTAAACTAAATTCCTCTCCGAGCCACCTTCGTCCTGTAGCAAAAAGATTGGATGTCTCTTTTTCATAAAAAATATAATCATTAAAAGTAGTTATTTCTGTAACTGGAGTCCCAGAAACAGAAACTGCATTCTGTATTCTTTTCCCATCTTCATTATTTACTGTTATAAAATAATAAGCTTTATCAGAATATATGTTTTGCTTGTGGGTAACTTCTTGCGAGGTTGTGTTTACAGACCAACTATGAGGACCTTTAGCATAAAAAAGAATGTAATCATTTGCATCAAAAGAATTGTCTTCCTCTCCTTCTACAAATATGGCATTTTCTTGAAGATCATCATATCTAAAAGCACCATTAGACTCTGGTAATAATTCACCTCCATTCCCATAAATATGAATTTTTTTCGGATTTAAGTTATTGGTAGCTATCCCTATTTCCTGAAGAAGTGATTTATCAATTTTAAAAACTCCCGTTGTATCTACAGAAAATTTGAACCAATTCCCCTCAGAAAGCACAGAATTAACAACTTGACTATGGATACCTAGGGAAAACAAAAAAAATAAGTAAACAATAATATATTTTTTCTTCACAATCATTTTTCAAAGAACGCAAATAATATGGATATATTTTAGGTTAAAGATTGATATCTAATAATATTATGAAATCTCAGACGTTAAAAGAGCGTTAACATTGATGTATGAGTTATTAAATATTCTAATATGGTGTTGTGAGAAAACAATTTTATTGTAAATTGCAAAACCTAATAAAACCCTAACATTTTAAATAAAATATGAATAAATTTTTTAGAATAACACTGTTTTTATTCAGTTTGTCTTTACTAGTTAGCTGTAATTCAGCTAGGGATAATAAGTCTTCTTTAACGGGATGGAATTTTAATGACCCTAAATATGGTAGTTATATTAAAGGAACTTCATTTCAAGGTCAAAAAGTTCCTGATGGAATGGTAGCAGTTGAAGGTGGAAGTTTTACAATGGGTCAAGTTCAAGACGATGTGATGTTTGATTGGAATACAACTCCACAGCAAATGCACGTTCGTTCTTTTTATTTGGATGAGGCTGAGGTTACTAACTCAGAATACTTACTTTTTTTAGAAGTAACAAAAGATGTATTTCCTCCAGAGGAAGAAAAATATAAAAATATCTACACCTCGTTGCTGCCAGACACGTTGGTATGGAGAAATAGTTTGGGAAATACTGAATTATTGTCTGAAAGCTATTTAAGACATCCTGCATACTCAGATTACCCTGTGGTTGGTGTTAGTTGGATTCAAGCAGTTCAATACTGTAAATGGAGAACTAGTGCAGTAAACCTAAAAAAATTAATCGATAAAGGTGTATTATCTAATGTGCTAGAAAACGATACCATTAGAAATTTCTTCGATACAGATTTATATTTAGAAAACCCTTACAAATTATTTGACGGAGACTCAACTGTATACAAAAGAGGACTTCCAGATTACAAAGCAAGAAAAAAAGGAGCTCCAAGACCTGCTAAAGGGTCTTTTACGGGTAGACAAGTAACTTCACAAGATGGTATCTTATCTCAAAAATTTAGACTTCCAACAGAAGTAGAATGGGAATATGCAGCAAAAGCTACTAGTGGAAACAGAGAATACAACAATATTAGAGGTAGAAAAAAATATGCTTGGGATGGTAAGTTTACCAGAGATAAATCTAAACGATATAAAGGAGATCAACTAGCTAACTTCAAACAAAGAAAAGGGAGTTACAGTGGTTTGGCTGGATGGTCTGAAGATGGCTCTGATATTCCTATTAAAGTAAAATCATATCCACCAAATGCCTTTGGATTGTATGATATGTCTGGTAATGTGGCTGAATGGGTTGCAGATGTATACAGACCAATTATAGATACTGAGGCCAATGACTTTAATTATTTTAGAGGAAATATTTTTACAAAGAAATTAATAGATTCAAACGGTGATGTTGTAGTCATTGGAGAAACAGGGCAGCCTTCAATAAAATATGATACCTTACCTAATGGAAAAATAATTCCTATCGAATTTCCTGGAGAAATTAAATATGTTCCAGTTACTAAGGATGATACCTTTATGAGAAGAAACTACAACACCGCCAACAATCTCGATAAAAATGACGGTGATAAGTTTTCAAATAGATTGTACGATCTTGAGGATGAGCAACGTACCAACAAATCTAGAATGTATAATTCTCCGACAATTAGAAAAGATGAG
>Ga0115547_1001585_pt1 | contig 13457 bp, 10 predicted proteins | sample COGITO_mtgs_1004_3_FD_87185 | JGI IMG/M metagenome (GOLD analysis project Ga0115547, IMG submission 87185) | Pelagic marine microbial communities from North Sea - COGITO_mtgs_100420 | ecosystem: Environmental > Aquatic > Marine > Epipelagic | place: Germany:Helgoland, sampling site Kabeltonne...
CACTGCTCTATGATATTCGAATGGCCGGTTTTACGGGTTGTCGCAGCATCAAAGAAATTACCCCCAATATCATAGCTAACTCACCGCCAGTCTTTGCAGGTCTGGGTGACAGCTTGGTCGTCTACGAAGATGGCGACGGCTGGACTAACCCAACCACGTTAAACAGAGTTGCAGGTAGCGACGTGATAACACTGCAGTCGACCCGGGGTAGTGGGGTTTCACTAGTCGGTAATATGGCCGTCGATACCGCTCAACTGCAAATCAACAGCAATCCTGATGGGTTAGAATCAAATGACTTAATTTTGATTTCCGACTGTTCTAATGCTGATTTGTTTCGTGCCACGACCGTCGCTAAAAGCGCGTCACAAGTTAATATTACCCATGCTATGAGCACTAATACGGATAATCGACTTTCGAAGCTATATCAAGATGGTGCTCAAATTCTGTCCTTTGATGCACACACCTATTTTATTGCCACTGGCGCCAACGGTGAGCCAGGCCTATATCAGTATTCACTGAGTTCAGCCACAGCCACACTTTTAGCTGAGGGCATTGAAAGCATGCAGTTATTGCTTGCTGAAGACACCAATGGCGACCAAGAGCCCGACATCTATGTCAGCGCCTCTTTGCCTAAAGCTGCTGTTGTTGCCGATCCCGGTGCTGGAATCCCCGCGTCTGATGCTGTTATTGGCACCGATTGGGAAGCGATTATAGGCATCCGCGTCGGTTTGCTTCTGCGGTCAGAAATTGGCGTCGCCAGTGAACCTCGCTCCTACAGCTTTAACGGCGCTGAAGCTAACTCGGGCAATGACACCAGAGTGCGCAAGGCATTTTGGAGTTACGCGGCTATGCGCAACAAGATTAATTAAGGGAATAGACTATGAGGTCTCGAAATCAACAGGGTGCAGTATTAGTCTCAGTCATGATCTACATGCTGGTGCTGTCGATGATGGGTGTTTCATCAATGAGTGGCACCGCCATGGAAGAGCGTATGGCGTCCAATCAATGGGAACATTCTCGCGCCTTTCAGGCCGCCGAATCAGCGCTAATTGATGCTGGGCAGTGGTTTCTGTTTCAGCCTGATTTAACCGAGCCCAGTGCCAATGGCAGCAGCGGTGTTTGGCCGAGGGGGGCGGTGTCGAGCGCCGTTGCCCATGGCACCTTTGACTGGTTAAGCAGCGGCTTGGTTTATGGCAGCAAATCAGGCAATAGCACCAGCTTATTTGGCGACCTTTACTCGCCACCGCGATATGTTATCGAGGAGGCCGGGTTTGAACCCTCAGACAATGATCCAGATACGCTAGCCAAAAGGACGGGCGTATTTTATTACAGCGTATCAGCACTTGGCAGTGGGCGTTCAGAAGGCTCCCGCTCAGTGTTACAGACCACATTGGAAAAGCACAATAATTGAGGCACGGATGTCATGAATAGAGGATGTTTTATTAAGCGTCGCTTAGCTAGATTGTTTTTTACCACGGTAGTCTTATTTGTTGGCGCACAGAGCTATGGCGTTGAGCATGATTTAAGTGACACACCTTTATTTACACTTGCAGGGGTCGATCCAAATATTGTTTTGACCATGGATGATTCGGGCAGCATGGCTTGGTCGTTTATGCCGACCAGTGTTGGTGGTTACCCATCGACTAAACGAGCCAAATCAGCCGCATTTAATAAAATCTATTACAACCCCAATGTTCTGTATGAGCCGCCGGTCGATGAAGACGGCAACAGTCTTGGGAATGCCTCTTTTATTGCGGCCTGGGACAATGGCTATAAAAAAACCGGTGGTGGCAGCTGTACCATAGATCTGTCCTCATACTATCGACCCAGTTGGGGTGGCATCGATCAGAATCACTGTGGTTCGTCTAATGATTTCGATAATTTTTATAATCGCTACGCGGGTCCTGCCTCAACGGGAGCTTATTATTACCTGTTTGACAATAATCTGAGCGGTTGCAATAACAATATTGCTAATGATGATTGCTATAGAAAGGTTGTGGTGAGCGACACCTCTGGCGTGGGTGATACCGTCGATGAACGAGAAAACTTTGCCAACTGGTATTCATACTATCGCAAACGTGTCTACGTCACTAAGACTGCCGCGACCCTCGCTTTTGAGCGCTTTAATTCCAATATTCGGGTTGGATATCAGCGTATAAATCGTGATAGTTTGAATGGTGTACGGACATTTTCTGGAGCACACCGAGCTAGCTTTTTTGACTGGCTTCACGACCTGCCTGCCAGTGGAGGTACACCGTTGCATAGAGCTATGGTTGGAGCTGGAGACTATTTTGAGACAATCTCCCCCTATCGCGATGATCCGGCAGACTCGGGCTCTACAGAGCGGTCTTGCCGTCAAAATTTCCATATTATGATGACTGATGGTGAGTGGAATAGCATTCCCAATAATCTTGATGTTGGTAATGTTGATAATACTAACAATGTTAGTCACTCACTTCCTGCCAATGACTATGGCGTTACTAACTATACAAAATTCGCCCCATATAAAGATAACAACTCTAATTATCTAGCGGATATAGCCTTTAAATACTGGTACAGGGATCTACGCCCAACGGCGACTGACAATGTACCGGTCAACGTCAGTGATCTGTCAACGGATTTTGACGGTGATGGCGATACAGATAACAGCGATATTTTCTGGAATCCTCAAAATGATCCTGCTAACTGGCAACACATGGTCAACTTTATGATTGGTCTCGGCGTTTCCGGTGAAAGGGACTTTCCTGATGATTATGGCGCTCTTCTTAGTGGTACAAAGAGCTGGCCATCGGCCGCGAATGGAAACGATCAGGCGAAAATTGATGATCTTTGGCATTCATCGATTAATTCAAGGGGGGCCTACCTATCGGCACAAAACCCTGAACAGCTCGTCAGCGCCTTTACCGACGTGGTGAACAGCGTACTTGATCGCACCGGCTCATTTGCCACCGCCGCACTTAACTCCGGCACAATATCATCTGATACAGCACTGTTTTTTGCCCGCTTCACCACCAACGACTGGACAGGTAACCTAATTGCTCAGCCGATTTCCGATGGAAGCAATTGTGGACCCATAGCATTGGGTAATATCTGCCCATCAGCCTGGGATGCGGCCTGCAAATTAACCGGTGGTTTTTGTTCCGAAGTCGGCAAAAGGGTCAGCAAAACTAAGCCTAATGATCGGGTAATTATTACTCGGGACGAAGATAACAGCCCCAAGTCATTTCGCTGGGCTTCGCTAAAAGCCAATGGCACTCAACGAGCGTCATTGCATCAAACAGATAGTTTAGGGCCCAAGCGCCTAAATTATTTGCGCGGCGCCAGAGGCCAAGAAGTCGCTAAAGGTCGGGGCGGTATTTTCCGCAACCGCAAGTCGGTATTGGGCGATATTATTTCATCCGTGCCCACCTATGTCGGGCCACCCAGCAGATTTTATTTTTCATCCGATGATTTTCCTGAAGGAGTCAGTTACGGAGCCTTCAAAGAAGCCCATAAAAACCGTGATCCCATGGTGTATGTAGGGTCAAATGGCGGTATGTTCCATGGATTTAAAACAGAAAATGGACGAGAGCAGTTAGCCTATGTGCCAGCGGCAATATTCAACAATCTTTGGCAGCTGACCAAAGCTGACTATAGCCACCGCAACTTTGTCGATGGCCCCATGTCTGAAAATGATGTTTTTTATGATGATGCTTGGCACAGTCTTATAGTCTCCGGTCTAGGCACTGGCGGCCAAGCTTATTTTGCGCTGGATATAACTGCCCCAGCAGGTTTTTCTGAGGCCAATGCCGCGTCCATAGCACGCTGGGAATTTAGCGATAGCGATGATGCTGACCTGGGATACAGTTTTTCAAAGCCCTCATTAGTGCGCTTAGCCAATGGCAAGTGGGGCGTTATTGTGGGTAATGGACTCAATTCGACAGAGGCCGATGGCCACGCCAGTACCACAGGTAACGGCGTGATATTTATTCTCGATGCCGAGACCGGCGCAGTGATTAAAAAGCTCGACACCAAGGAGGGTACAGCGGACGACCCCAAGGGGCTAGCGCGCCCCAACGGCATTATAGGTACCAGTGTGGTTGATGAGGACGGTGATTTTATTGTTGACCGACTCTATGCCGGCGACCTATTTGGTAATGTTTGGGCCTTTGATCTATCTTCGAGTAATGAAGCGCAGTGGGTCTCCGCCTATGGTTCGGGCAATAGTCCTCAGCCACTCTTTAGCGCAGAAGTAGCCAATGTCGCCCAGCCAATTACTTCAGATTTAAAAGTTAAAATTCACCCATCATCAGATGGCTTTTTAATTTACTTTGGCACAGGTAAATATTTGGGTAAGAGCGACTTAATCGATAGCAGTCAACAAACCTTCTACGCCATATGGGACCGTATGAGCAATAACACCAACGGCTTCACTCGCAGCCAATTATTACCCCAAACCGTTAGCGTACACAGCACTGCATCTACAGATCTGCGCGGCAGAGTCGTCTCCAAAACGCCGATTCAATGGGATGACGGCAGCAATCCAGTCCAGTCACCGGAGAAACTCGGGTGGTATATAGATTTGCCTGAGTCCGGCGAGCGAGTGCATCAGGCCCCGACGCTCAGAGATGGGCGAGTTATCTTTGTCACAGTAACCCCAGCCTCCGACCCCTGTGCGGGTGAAGGTAGCAGCTGGTTAATGGAAGTCGATGCCTTCAATGGTGGTCGCCTCGATGAGTCGGTATTTGATTTCAATAAAGATCGCGGCTTTAATGATGCGGATATGATTAATCTTGGTGATATCGACGGCGATGGCAACGACGACTATGTCCACGGTTCAGGTATCCAGCGTAAAAATTCCGGCATACTGTCACGTCCGGGCATCATTAATCATCCAGATGGTCGCACTGAATCAAAATATGTAACCACCTCTAAAGGCAAGGTGGAATCCATTCTCGAGGATTCTGGCCGCAACCGACAAACACCATGGCGCGAGATTCGCTAATAGGGATATCAGTATGAAAATAATTTCAATAGTTGGCAGAGTTGTTTGTTTGGTACTGGGTTTATCGGTGGCTATGTCGTCAGTAGCTGCCGAACAGGAAATAGACCCAAAATGGGAAAAATTTAAAACAACGATTGATTTTGTCAGTGCGAAACAACGGTTGCTGGTTATTGGGGATCGCGAGTTTGCAGTGCCGTTTAACACGCATATTTTGAATTCCAATCATCAGCCTATAGCTATGTCGGATTTACACTCGGATGAGACTGTTTTAGTGTATTTGTACAGAGCTGAAAATGGCAGTCGGCCCGAAATTAAACGGATTGTGAAACTCAAATAAAGCCAACGAGATAGTTATGGAAAAGTCTGCTAAAAAATCTCAAAAATCACAGGGATTTAGTCTTATAGAGCTAATGATTGTAGTGGTCATTGTCGCCATCCTTAGCTCTATCGCCTATCCCAGTTATCTCAATCAGGTGACTCAATCCCGCCGTACCGATGCGCAGGCAGTACTCATGGAAGCGGCCCAATTTATGGAGCGGTTTTACACCGAAAATAACCGTTACCATCAGGACACGGGAGGCACCGCTGTAGCACTTCCCGCACAATTGCGTGAGTCACCGCGGGACAGTGGTACCAAGTCTTATGACATTACGGTTCAGGCCGCCACTGCCTCCACTTACACCCTCCGAGCAACACCGAAAAACGGCCAGGCTGGGGATGGTTTTCTTGAGCTAACCAACACCTTTGCCAAAGGCTGGGACAGAGATAATAGCGGTGCTCTTAGTGTTGCTGAGCAGACCTGGAGTAAGCATTAAGCGCAGACTCCTTTAGCCTTTTGTTCTTCGACCCAAGGTCAGGCAATAGATACCCTCGGCAGACCCAGTAAATCTCACCTATATTCACTACAGGTTATATGGAAATAAACTTGGTATAAAAGGGTGAATATGAAGTTCAAAATAATACTAGCGCTGTCATTGCTGCTAAATCTAGTGGCAATCTGCTTTCTCTACACGACTAATACTACAGATGGCGCCGCTGCTGCTGCTGGCACTGAATCTGCAACATCAGCCATCGAACTCTCTAGCGATGTAGCCGTTCAAACTGAAGCCGGTTTAGTAGTTCAGTCTTATCAACACAGCGAGTTAAAGCAGCTTCGGGCGATTGGCCTGAGCGACGAGCAGGCGAGAATGCTTATTCTGCAGGAGCTCAGAACTCAAAATAGTGCCCGATCACAGCTATTTAATGATCAGTATTGGCATGCCAGAAGCGCCGATGGACTAGCTCAGCAGATTGAAGCCAAGATCGAAGGTGAGAGGGCACTGCGCAGTACTTTGGCGAGCTTGTTCGGTGATCAGGGTTATGCTCATAAATCTCTGAGTCAGGGCTTTTCTCCCCTGGTATCTCAGAGTTTTCTGTCAGCTAGGGATCAGATTGCGCTGCGCGAGTATCAGTTGCGCTCGCAAAAGGTTGGTCTCGCTGATGAGCTGGCTACCAGTGTTGATGAGTTGATCAGCGCTGAAATTTTAACTGAGAATGGCGCCTTAGAATATCGTATGCGCTATTCATCACTGGCCGCCAGACTACTTGAGAGCGGGGTACGTTTTACGGAGCAGAGCTTTCGCGACAGCTATATGGCCTTGGCGCCCATTTATGACAGCCGGGAGGGCTATGCCTTTGATGCGAATACGTTGATGGCCCAGCGCAACAAACTCAAGCAGCTAATGGGTAATGATGACGGGTTAAAAATTCTGGCTAATTTAGATAACCGCTATGCACAGCTTAAGGCGGCTGGAGAGCGTTATTATTTAAACGAAGATCAAATCTTGTCGGCTTACAAAATTATCTCGGACGGTGAGGAACAGATGATCGAAGGTTACTTTGTGCGCAAGTCTAACCCTCAGCAGGGTATCCAGATGATTAGAGATGCCGCCCTGCACCGGGAGCAAAAGCTAGCCGAGTATCTGGGTGAGGATATCAGTCGATCATTGATGCGTGCGTTTACCAGTGCGCGGCCCGATCCGACGACTCCTGCGGGAATTCTTCTGAGCGGCTCTTAATGGGCTGAGCACTTAATCGCCGGGCACTTAATCCGCTGGGCACTCTATAGACCGAGCACTCTATGAGCTGAGCACTCTATGAGCTGGGCACTTTATCTGCCGTGCACTTAATTCAGCGGACTATTCATCTAACAGGCTATTAATTGAGCCCGCTATCTGTAAAATACGGCTGTATGAAAGGCCCTTATGGCAGCCCTAAAGAGGATGAACCAGTCTTGAAAAATCTATCACATCTGTTCGACAGAAACGTTAAGTGGGCCAGTGAGGTTAAAGACAAGGATCCGGAATTTTTTACTCAGCTTTCCAAGCAGCAAGCTCCAGAGTACCTTTGGATCGGCTGTTCGGATAGCCGAGTACCGGCCAATCAGATAGTTGCACTTCCCCCTGGTGAGATTTTCGTTCACCGCAATATTGCCAATGTGGCTGTTCACTCAGATCTTAATTGTCTGTCAGTTATTCAATATGCGGTGGATGCACTAAAAGTTAAGCATATTGTTGTCTGCGGTCACTACGGTTGTGGCGGTATCAAAGCTGCCATGGGCAATGAAGAAAATGGTCTGATCGACAACTGGTTGGGCCATATTAAAGACGTCAGTCGTTTTCATGCTGAGGAGTTGAGTCAGTTGGAAGGTGACGAAAAGTTCAAGCGACTCTGTGAACTAAATGTCTTAGAGCAGGCTGCCAATGTGTGTAATTCCACGGTCGTTCAGAGTGCCTGGAAGCGCGGAGCTGACCTTTCAGTGCACGCATGGATTTACAGTATTGAAAATGGGCTGTTGAAAGATCTTAGTTTATCGATCTCTTCCCCGAAAGAGCTTGAGAAGTTTAATAGCTAGGGGAGCCGACCAAGTGCTCTGTCATCCGGACCGTAGTGGAGGGGTCTCATCCAGTCGGCACTGATCTCGAAAGGTGGCACACCCAAGGAAATCCTTCGGTTCACTACGTTCTCTCAGAATGACCTCTACTGATAGCGACTGCTATCGATAGTGGTCAAATATGATCCAGCGGCATTTCAGTTCGCTGCACCACCTGCCGCAACACAAAGCTGGTTTTAATACTGCTCACCCCAGCAACCTGATTAAGCTTATCCAACAAGAACCGTTGGTAATAATCCATATCCGGCATAACCACCTTCAGCAAATAGTCCGTGTCACTACCAGTAATCAATGAACACTCAACCACCTCAGGCCAACCAGTCACCTTGGAATCAAAATTCGCCAATCGATCCGGACTCTGGTTATCCAGACTCACCGATATATAAATACTAATCGGCAGTCCCAGCTTCTTCTGATCCAGCAGCGTAATCTGCCGACTAATAATGCCACTCTCCTGAAGCAGCTTTACACGGCGAGCACAGGGGGAGGGCGAAAGCCCCACCAGTTCAGCCAGTTCCAGATTACTAATACTGCCATCAGTCTGGATTTCCTCAAGAATACGACGATCCATTCGATCCAACTTTGGAATTGGCATAAGTCACCTGTAAATATCTATAATGTGGCGAATATAGCTATTTATAGTAAATAAAACAAATATTAATGGGAGATTTAGCTCGAATGAGAGGGTTATTGTGATTGCATAATATACCTTCTATAGAGCAAAGCCATGTCCACCGACACCACTAAAAAACTCTCCTTCGCCACCCGCTCCGTCCACGCGGGTTATGATTCATCCGCCAACGAAGGCTCATTGAATCCACCCATCTATATGACCTCAACCTACGCCTTTGACAACGTGGCGCAGGGCGCAGGACGGTTTTCAGGAGAAGAAAAAGGTCACTTTTACAGCCGCATCTCCAACCCTACTCAGGAAATTCTCGAAACCCGACTAGCGGATCTGGAAGAGGGCGAGGCTGCGCTGGCAACCGCATCAGGTATGGGTGCAATCACCGCTACACTCTGGACCCTAGTTGGCCCCGGCGATCAAATCCTCGTCGACAAGACCCTCTACGGCTGCACCTTTTCATTTATGGAGCACGGACTGAAAAAGTTTGGCATCGATATCTGCTATGTCGACTTCACCGACCACGGCGAACTGCAGAGCCAGCTCAGCGACAAAACCAAAGTGGTGTATTTTGAAACCCCAGTTAACCCCAATATGCGGGTTATCGATATTGCCGCAGTCAGCGCCTTGGTCAAAGACTACAGCAGCGATATCAAAGTAATGGTTGATAACACCTACTGTACACCCGCGCTACAGCGCCCCCTAACTCTCGGAGCCGATCTTGTGGTCCACTCAGCCACCAAATATCTTGGCGGCCACGGCGACTTAATTGCCGGAGCAATAGTCGGCGATGCAGAGACCATTCAACAGATTCGTCTGTTTGGTTTAAAGGATATGACCGGTGCAGTTATCTCACCCATGACCGTATTTCTCATCCTGCGCGGCATCAAAACCCTGCAGCTAAGAATGGAGCGCCACTGCCAAAATGCCCAAGCGATCGCCGAAATGCTCGAGCAGCACCCAGCCGTCGATCAAGTATTTTTCCCCGGTTTAAAAAGCGACCCCTGGCACGTCATCGCCGCTAAACAAATGGACGATTTTGGCGGCATGATCGCTATAGAACTCAAAGGCGGATATGAAGCTAGCGTGCGCATGCTCAACAAACTCAAACTAGCCAAACTAGCCGTCAGCCTAGGTGATGCAGAAACCCTAATTTCACACCCAGCCAGCATGACCCACTCCGTCTACACATTAGAGGAACGTGCCGCCCACGGAATCAGTGAAGGCCTAGTGCGCATTTCAGCCGGACTAGAAGCCATAGAAGATATTATTGCCGACCTAGAACAGGCCCTGGAAAGTTAAGAGAGAAGAGTAGCTAAACCAAAACCTAGATTTAAATTTTGTTTTTTGTAGTTTTTAAGAACCCACTGCGAGAGTCCAAATAGTCACTGGGTCTGGCCTTGAGATCAATGAGGGCCCGCTTATGGGAGCAATTATTTTCAGAAAGAGAGAGCACCTGTCTGAGCGATAGCGAGTTGTGCGAACGCTGAAAATAATAGCGCCCATGGGACCGATCTCAAGGCCAGACCCAGGGGCTATAGCGCACTGACCATCAACCCCGCACCCACTAAAAACCCTAAAGAGTCTTAGTAGTAGTTCCAGTCACAGCAAAAACCACCTCACCGTCCTCCAACTGCCCGCGCAAAACATCCCCCTCTGCCACAGCAGCCACCGACCTAATCACCGCATCATCAGCATCGCGAATAATCGAATACCCTCGCCCCAACGTCTTCAGCGGACTAACCGTATCCAACAAATGCATCGCCTGCCCAGTCCTACTGCGTCTAACCTCAAGCTGCTGCTTCACCGACCGCGACATCTGCTTCACATACCTAGCCACCAGCTGGTGATAACTATCGATCGCCTCCCCAGGATGCACCCGAGCAAGCTGACCCTGCACCAAATTCATCCGCTGACGCTGTTGCTCAAGCCGACTATTGATTGCGCGGCGCAAACGAATATCCAAATGATCTAAATGCTGACTCTGCTCCTGCAACTTATGCCCAGGATGACGCAGACGCTTCTTCAAATAATCCGCACGCTGTCCCAACTGCTGGATCTTGCGGCCGATAGCCTCAGTCAGCAGAATCTCAAAACCCTCAAATTGATTGAGAATGTCCTCACCATCAGGACTCAACAGCTCCGCGGCAGCCGAAGGCGTCGGTGCCCGCAGATCAGCAACAAAGTCCGCGATAGTGAAATCCACCTCATGGCCCACCGCACTAACAATCGGTATCGCACTGGCAAAAATGGCCCGAGCCACAACCTCCTCATTAAACGGCCAGAGATCCTCTAGCGAACCACCACCGCGCCCAACAATTAGCGCATCGCACTGTCCGTGCTGATTGGCATTACTAATCGCCTCAACAATCTGTTTCGCCGCCTGCTCCCCCTGAACCGCAGTGGGGAAAATACTCACCTTAATAGACGGAAAGCGCCGTTCCAAAACCGATAGAACATCTTTAACCGCCGCACCAGTGGCCGAGGTAATCACGCCTATATGTGAGACTGAATCCGGCATAGGCTTTTTATGCTGATTATCAAACAACCCCTCATCGCTAAGCTGTTGCTTAAGCTGTTCAAACTGCCGCTGCAGCGCACCAAAGCCCGCTTCTTCCATATGCTCAATAACCAACTGATACTCGCCGCGGCCCTCATAGAGGCCAGCTCGGCAGCGCACCAACACCTGAGTGCCGTTGGCAGGTTTAAAGCCAACTCGCTGATTGGAATTGCGGAACATAGCGCAGCGCACCTGAGCCTGATCATCTTTCAGAGTCAGATACCAATGTCCGGAAGCAGGGCGAGCAAAGTTCGAAATTTCACCCTCCACCCACAGTAGTGGCAACTGAGTTTCGATTAGATGACGGACGCTGCGATTAAGCTGGCTGACACTGAAGATTTGACGTTCTGAGGGATTAGTTATCATGCTGCTATTGTAGGGACGCAGAGCACTTTAAGTCACGGTTTTATCTGTCTCTTTACAGGCCTCTTTATCCTGTCTCCTTATGTTCCTGTTTAGGGTCCTTTTTATAGTCGTTTAGCAGCCCAAATAGTTGTTTACCTTAAGACAGCCGCTGAATTATAATGCGCCGCTTACTTTCCAAAACCTCGCTGAGGTAAGCGTCCCCTTATGTTACGCATTTCCCATGAAGCATTAACCTTTGACGATGTACTGTTGGTACCCGGCTACTCGGCTGTTACAGCAAAAGACGTGTCGACCCACTCCCAGCTTACTCGTGGCATAACCATGAATATCCCCCTGGTCTCAGCGGCTATGGATACAGTCACCGAATCGCGTCTGGCTATAGCTATCGCAGCTGAAGGCGGCGTCGGCATCATCCACAAGAGCATGACCATCGAACAGCAGGCCAAAGAAGTTCTGGCAGTGAAGAAATATGAAAGTGGTGTGGTTAAAGACCCCTTCACAATTCAGTCTTCAGCAACCCTTGCCGAACTCTACGCTCTGACCGTGGCCAACAATATCTCAGGCCTACCAGTTCTCGAAGACGGCAATCTTGTGGGTATAGTCACTCGCCGCGATGTGCGCTTTGCCACGGATATGGATGCATTGGTGACATCAGTAATGACGCCAAAAGCAGACCTAGTCACCGTCAAAGAGGGTGCTGAGGCCGATGAAGTGCGCGCACTGCTCCATGAACATAGAATTGAAAAAGTATTGGTCGTGAATGACGCCTTTGAACTCAAAGGTCTGATTACCGTCACCGATATAGATAAAGCCGAACAGCACCCCAATGCCTGTAAAGACGACCAGGGCCGACTCCGTGTTGGCGCTTCAGTGGGCGTAGGCGAGGGCACAGATGAACGTGTCGCTGCACTAGTCGCCGCTGGTGTTGATGTCTTAGTAGTAGATACAGCCCACGGTCACTCGAAGAATGTTCTTGATCGTGTTACCTGGATCAAGACAAATTTCCCAGATGTTCAGGTGATTGGCGGCAACGTCGCTACCGGTGCTGGTGCCAAAGCCCTGGCCGATGCCGGAGCTGATGGCGTTAAAGTCGGTATAGGTCCAGGGTCAATCTGTACCACACGCATAGTCACAGGTATTGGCGTACCTCAGATCACCGCCATCGCCGACGCCGTAGCAGCCCTAGCAGGCACAGGTGTTCCAGTCATTGCCGATGGCGGCATCCGCTATTCAGGCGATATGTCCAAGGCCGTTGTCGCCGGTGCCAGCGCCGTCATGATGGGTTCCATGTTGGCCGGTACTGAAGAAGCCCCGGGCGATATCGAAATCTATCAGGGTCGCTCCTACAAGTCCTATCGCGGCATGGGCTCCTTGGGTGCCATGGCACGTAATCAGGGTTCCAGTGATCGCTACTTTCAAGATGTAAATGACGGTGCTGAGAAATTGGTTCCCGAAGGCATCGAAGGTCGCGTTCCCTATAAAGGCCCAGTGTCAGCGATTATTCATCAGATGATGGGTGGCCTGCGCTCGGCAATGGGCTACACCGGTTGCAGCACTATGGAACAGATGCGCACCGAACCTGAGTTTGTTCGCGTGACCTCAGCTGGTACCAACGAGAGCCATGTGCACGATGTGCAGATTACCAAAGAAGCGCCAAACTATCCGGCCGGTGGCCGGTAACAGTTTGTCGCTGCTGTAGTGTTTTTAGCAAAGGCTGCGTTCAATTAATGTCGCAGCCTTTCTTTTTTCTTAGAAGACGCCAAGGCGTTTTGTAAAAAATTAATTGTTTAACGCTTATTTTAGAGAGCTCCTTAATGTCAGATCTACATTCGCAAAAGATTCTTATTCTCGATTTTGGTTCCCAGTACACACAGCTAATTGCCCGCCGCGTGCGAGAGATTGGCGTGTTCTCAGAGATCCGTGCCTGGGATATCACCGAAGAAGAAATCCGCGAATTTAATCCCAAAGGCATAATCCTCTCCGGCGGACC
>Ga0115547_1001590_pt1 | contig 13438 bp, 19 predicted proteins | sample COGITO_mtgs_1004_3_FD_87185 | JGI IMG/M metagenome (GOLD analysis project Ga0115547, IMG submission 87185) | Pelagic marine microbial communities from North Sea - COGITO_mtgs_100420 | ecosystem: Environmental > Aquatic > Marine > Epipelagic | place: Germany:Helgoland, sampling site Kabeltonne...
GCTGAAAATGACGTAGCCCAAGCTGTGCGACAGGGGTTGATTACCGGGCCAGACGGCGCTTGGGATCTGTTATCCAAACGGATCGAGGACATTCCCGCATATCGCAGCCGCTTTGACACCCTGATTGGGCAGGAGGCCATCAGCTTTACCCATATCTCTGATGCTGTTGCCGCCTTCCTTGATTTTGAATGGCGCGGGGTGGCGAGCCCCTTCGACTTGTATCTGCGAAATGGTACCAGGATGAACGGAGCCGCGATGCGCGGTATGGAGCTGTTCTACGGTGATGCCGGATGCAGCACCTGCCATGCAGGCCGATTTCAGACCGATCACGATTTTCATGCGATCGCGATGCCGCAGATCGGACCGGGCAAGGCTGCACGCTTTGAAAGTCATGCGCGCGATGTGGGTCGTCTCCGGGTTACAGGTCGGGCCGAAGATGCATATGCCTTTCGCACACCGCCCCTGCGCAACGTTGCCCATACTGCGCCATATGGCCATTCTGGCGCCTATGCGACCCTCGAAGCCGTCGTGCGCCACCATCTTGATCCTGTAAACAGTCTGCGGAACTATGACCCTGCGCAGGCTGTTTTGCCCGGGCTTGACGTTGATGACTTGCGGATCCTGTCAGACCCGGCCGAGATTGACGCGATTGCAGCGGCAAACAGCCTTGCTCCGCGCAATCTGGATGATCAACAAGTGGCCGACATACTGGTATTTCTTGAAGGACTGACTGACACACAAAGCCTGCGCGGGGCATTGGGGGTGCCACTCTCTGTGCCCAGCGGTCTGCTGGTGGAAAAATAACCGTATGTGGTCAAAATCCCTGGGTCATGCCCGCCCTGTCACCGCTCAACCATCATGTGTTGGCACTGCTTTTGATGGCGCGACATAAGGGCGTGTTACGTCCTTGAGCGTTGCCTCGATCACTTCGACCTCAAGACGCAGCGCGCCATCCCCGGCCAGCGTCAGCAGGATATTGCCAGCCCCATCTTCGGAAGGTTCAAACGTGACAGACAGCAACGAGAGAATTGTATCTTGGTCGTTGCGATTTATGCCATGGGTTGAAACGCGCAAAACATGATCAAACGCCAACAGGGCCTGCACTCGTTCGGGTGCATGACGGTCGGCGCCTGAGTCTTCCCAACGGAACCGATTCAACAAAAGACCAAAGCGTCGCACCTTTGGATTCCACTGCATCTCGGTGATTGGAAAGACAGCATCCTGAGCCAAAGAAGATAAAATCGTCAGATCGTCGGCGTCCATTGCGCCAAGATTCAAAGGTATTTCACGACCGTCCTCAAACTTAGCATCTTGCGTCATTCGCCTTGTACCCGTTCAATGTTGGCCCCGATGCCAGACAGTTTGCGCACAACATGCTCATAGCCTCGATCAAGGTGATAGACGCGTGCAACGCGCGTTTCCCCTTGGGCTGCAAGCCCCGCAAGGATTAGGCTGATACTGGCCCGTAAATCCGTGGCCATGACAGGCGCGCCTTTCAGCTGTTCGACACCCCTGACCGTTGCTGTTCCGCCCTGGACGTCAATGCGCGCACCCATCCGGATAAGTTCGGGGGCATGCATGAAACGGTTTTCGAATATTTTCTCTTCCAGAACTGAAATGCCGTCCGCGGTGCATAACAGCGCCATCATTTGCGCCTGTAAATCCGTCGGAAAACCAGGAAACGGTTCTGTCGTGACATCAATAGCCCGGATGCCCCCACCCTTACGCTTGACCATCAAACCAGTTTCGGTTTGTGTCACGTCGACCCCTGCCGCATCTAGTTTTTCACAAAATGCGCCAATAAGGCCTATCCTGCCACCGAGCAATTCCACTTCACCCCCACAAATGGCTGGGGCCAGCATATATGTGCCCAACTCAATGCGGTCTGTAACAACGGGATGCGTCGCGCCCGTCAATCGATCTACACCTTGCACTGTGATTGTCGATGTTCCGGCCCCGTCAACCTGCGCACCCATCTTGCGAAGGCAATCCGCTAAATCGACGATTTCAGGCTCGCGCGCGGCATTATTGATAACGGTTGTGCCCTTGGCCAGGGTCGCGGCCATCATAATGTTTTCAGTCGCACCCACACTGGCAAAAGGAAAGTCGATCACCGCACCCCTAAGCCGCCCGCCTTCGGCTTTAGCATGCAGGTAGCCATCCCGCAGGTCGATTTCAGCCCCCATCTTAGTCAGCCCATCCGTGTGGATATTCATGGGGCGCGCACCAATCGCGCAACCACCGGGAAGCGATACCTCTGCATGTCCTTCGCGTGCCAAAAGCGGGCCAAGCACCAGGTTTGATGCGCGCATCTTGCGTACGATATCATATTCGGCACGGGTGTTGATCGCGCCGTGGCTCGACATGGCAATGACGTTGCCGTCTTGCAGCGATGCGACTTCTGCACCCAAGGATTGCAAAAGTTGTGTCATCGTGTGGATATCGCTCAGTCGTGGCGCGTTGGTGAGGGTCAGCGGTTCGTCGCTCAGCAGCGTGGCTGGCATAAGCGCGAGGCACGCATTCTTGGCCCCTGCAATCGGGATCTGACCATTCAGTGGCCCACCACCCCTGACCAAAATACTATCCATTGTTCTGCTCCTGCACTTTTCCAGCACCATCCCGCGCCTTGGCCTGAGCTTTGCGCCGAGCAAGGTTCACTTTGAGAGCCGCCTTAAGGCGGTCCTCTCGATCTTGTGTCGATTTGGGTTTGGGTGTTGGTTTTTCCGCCATGTCGCTTCTCTAACGCAGGGGAACGGAAGCGTCCAGAATGGGCTTGCACGCATGGTCGATTGAGTCTAACCACCCGCCCATAAAGCTGTGGTAGCTCAGTGGTAGAGCACACCCTTGGTAAGGGTGAGGTCGAGAGTTCAATCCTCTCTCACAGCACCATTAACTTTTACACCTCCTGAAAACACACCTAAAGCCTTGAAAGGCAACGCTATTTGGGGTGTTCTAGCTCCATCAATTCGATGGTACGAAAATCCGCTCGAAAAACCTAATCTGAGCACGATTCTGCGCAGGTTCGCATCGCCGATTTCCAATATTTTCCAAGGGCTTGAGAGGAACTTTAGGGAGAGTTCTAGATAATCCTCATACCTCTTCGGTTTTGACGCCTTTTCTGCAAGGTTTTCAGCCATGAGCACCTTCGACTTCTCCAGTTCAGTGATCTTGTTTTCACAGGCACCGATGACCGCATCGTTGCTTGCCTGCATAATACGCGAGAGCAATGCCTCGATTTGTGACTCGGCATCTGCGATTTGGCGCTTGGTTAAACGCGCAACATCTTTGGATTGAGCTAACCGCGCATTCCATGCATGTCGGAACATGGCTTTTGCCAATGCCAAGTATTTTGGACTCGGTTCCAGTGTTTTAACAACATCAGCAAAAGCAAATTCAAGTTTTTCACGCGGGATCGACTTTCTGTAGCTCTCGCAACCCTTGGTCTGGCACAGGTAATACGGATAGTACTTGGTTTTTCCCTTCGATCATGAAGATCGAAGGTTAGACCCACAGTCGCCACAAGTTGCAAATCCACTAAGTGAGAAGTTTTCACTAATGTCCGCACGTGCAGGTGCATATCCAGTGTTTTTTGCTGTGAACGGCGGAGCAGCATAAATCATGGTAAACGAATGGTGCATCGCCGCTGGTGGACATACTCGAACTGGGCTCGAAGACAATATGCGCCTGAATCGCGATCAGCTTGCGCCATCCAACGCGGCACTCGTCGAGCGGGCCGTCGCCATCTGTGACACATACGAGCGTCCCATCGCGACGTGGCAACAGGCCCGCGAGATACTTGGGCTGCGCCAGGCATGACGTCAGACATATTGTGAGCTACTGGTTACGAATTTTAAACCACACCAGCATAACGTCACGCCATCACAGAACGTGATGAGGGTTACATTGTGAAAACGATTCTCGGCTGGTCAGGCTTGCACAATTGCTATGTCATGCTTGCAGCTACTTTAGCATTGATGCTTTTGGGAACGCGGACTTTGGCAGAACTCAGCCAGACCTGTGACCAAGCTGCGACACAGGTTTCCCACGAGCTAAATGTGCCGCTGGACGTGCTACACGCAATCATTCGAGTGGAAACAGGACGCAAAAAAGACGGACAGTTTCAGTCTTGGCCGTGGACCGTAAACATGGAAGGAGCGGACCACTGGTTTGACACAGAAAACGAGGCAAAAGTCTATGTTTTCAATAACTTTAAGCAAGGTGCCCGCAACTTTTCTGTTGGATGCTTTCAAATCAACTACAAGCGACATGCACAAAATTTTAATTCTATCGAAGACATGTTCGATCCTGTCAAAAACGCTCAATATGCTGCGAAATTCCTCTCCAATCTTCATGATGATTTAGGCAACTGGTCGGATGCCGCAGCAGCTTATCAATCTCCCACTCCCAAGTTTGCCAAAATTTATAAAGCGCGATTTGACAGCATCTATCAAAACCTAACTTCGCTGAAAACCGCTGCAGATCCAGGGGTGCCGAATCGAAAAGGTTCAACTTTTCTGTCCGAGGCGACCAGACCCGGAGCGTTGGGGTCGTTGGTCCCACTCGGAAAAAGCGGGCAACCATCCCTGTTCAACTCAGGCGGGGGTGAAAATGGCTGAACCCGCACTTCGGCTAAGCGCTAAGGCGATCTTTAGCCCAACCGTCCTGCTTGCGGTTGCCTTGATGGCAATCATTGTAATGATGATACTGCCAATGCCTGCATGGGTGCTGGACATCGGGCTGGCTGCATCATTTGCGCTAGCAATTCTTATCTTTACCATCACCTTGTTCATAGAACGCCCACTGGATTTTTCAGCCTTTCCAACTATCTTGTTAGCTTCATTAATGCTGCGCTTGTCGCTTAATGTATCTTCAACCAAACTGATCATTGGCCAAGGTCACACAGGCACAAATGCGGCAGGCGATGTGATAAACGGATTTGCTCAATTCATCATGGGCGGAAGCGTATTTCTTGGATTGGTTGTATTTTGCGTTCTTTTAATCGTGAATTTCATGGTAATAACCAAAGGTGCGACGCGGATGGCAGAGGTTGGTGCCCGCTTTGCGCTTGACGGAATGCCAGGAAAGCAGCTGGCGATTGACAGCGACATGTCCGCAGGGGCCATTGATCACCGTGAAGCCAAACAACGCCGAGAACTGGAACAAGCCGAAACGACTTTCTTCGGATCGCTCGACGGGGCCTCAAAATTTGTAAAAGGCGATGCCATTGCTGGCCTATTGATTACGCTGTTGAATTTGGTCGCAGGTCTGATCATGGGTGCAGTTGTACATGGAATGCCCATTACAAGCGCATTTGAAACTTATGCGATCCTTACTGTGGGCGACGGATTGGTGTCGCAAATCCCAGCAGTTGTCATTTCAATCGCCTCAGCTCTGCTATTGGCCAAAGGCGGTGCAAAAGGTGCCACCGATCTTGCTGTGTTCGACCAGTTGGGCAAACACCCCGCAGCCTTGGCGACCGTTGCTGTCCTCATGTTCCTGTTCGCTCTGTTTCCAGGGCTGCCTTTGCCCCGTTCATGGCCGGTGGCATCGGATTGGGCGCAGCATCATTCATTATGTACAAACGGGTCAAGGACGAGGCCATTATTGAACCCGATATTCATGATCCTGTTGTTCCTGCAGAAAAGTCCCTTGGCGATGTGCTTGAACTAGATGATATCCATGTCGAATTTGCACCTGATCTGGTCAACATGGTGCTTGATCCAGGCACTGGTCTCGATGCGAGAATCGCCAACATGCGGACGCATGTGGCTTCTGTTTTTGGTCTGATTCTGCCCGAGATCAGATTGACTGATAACCCCGGCCTGCCAAACAGCACCTATATTCTGCGCATACAAGGCGTGGAGCAGGCGCGCGGAGAGTTAAGTTCGACAGATATACTCGCGTTAACTCCGGAGGAGACAACTGCACTCCCTCCAGGCAGAGATACAACCGAACCGGTCTACGGTGCGCCCGCACGTTGGATTGACCCCCGAGATCAAGAAAGCGCAGCGCTCTCTGGAATCACGCTGGTAACGCCAACCGAAATCCTCGCCACACACCTGCTCGAAGTTGTGAAACGGAATTTCAGCCGCCTGCTCTCTCTCAAGTCGCTTAGACGCCTGTTGCATGAGATGACAAATGTATCTGACCCTGCCCGAGCAGAGGCAAATCGCAAAATGCTGGACGAACTGATCCCCGACCGGGTTCCCGTCGATGTACTGCACGCGGTTCTACGCCTGCTGTTAGACGAACAAGTGTCCATCCGTAACCTGTCCCTTATCCTTGAGGCAACAGCAGAGGCGCGAGGCCAGAGTGCCCAACCCGAAGCCATTTGCGAACACGTTCGGCAACGTCTGGGCTTTCAGTTGGTTGCAGAAATGCGACGCACAGACGGCACGCTACCTCTCATCCAGCTAGCCCCGGAATGGGAGGATACGTTTGCAAACTACCAGGTAGATGCCGAACGGGGTTTGGATATCGCTCTGCCTCCGGACTTGTTCAATCGTCTTGCCGACAACATGTTCGAAAAACTACAAGACGCGAGCGATCAGGGTATCAACGCGGCCATAGTCACCAACACGCGGCGGCGTCGGTTTGTCAAAACTCTCATGCGAGCAAAGGGAATTTCGAACCCAGTTCTATCTTTTGAAGAAATCGGAATAGACGCGAGGCCAGCCCTTGTCGGGGTCGTTGCGGCATGAACGCAGCAAATGAACTCCTGACTCTGCTTGAGGCTCAGCTCTGGATTGGATTCGTCGTGTTCTTGCGGGTTGGTGCGACTGTTTCGTTGCTGCCCGGATTTGGTGAGCAAACAGTACCAATGCGGATCAAATTGGTGATTGCACTCGCTTTTACTCTCATTGTCGCACCAGCTGTTAGCAACGTTCCTCCCGCCGCAAGTCCGGGATCAGTTGCTACGCTTGCAGTGACGGAAATACTTTCCGGCGCCCTTATCGGGATCGGTATTCGGCTGTTCATACTCGCCTTGCAAACGGCGGGATCCATCGCGGCGCAATCAACATCTCTGTCGCAGATCCTTGGTGGGGCAGCAATCGAACCATTGCCGGCCATGGGCTATGTATTGACGATCGGCGCCATTGCGCTGGCCGTCATGGCAGGATTGCACATCAAGGCAGCGCACTTATTGATCCACTCTTATGTTCTATTGCCTATGGGGTTTTTTGCTGGTGGAAACGACGTAGCGGACTGGGGGCTGATGCAAGTTGCACACGCCTTTGAACTCGCCTTTGTCTTGGCCGCCCCATTCGTTTTGATGTCAGTACTTTATAATTTGGCACTTGGCGTCATCAACAAAGCCATGCCCCAACTGATGGTCGCATTTGTCGGCGCACCAGTCATCACTCTGGGCGGCCTGTTCCTGCTGTTCCTAGCAGCCCCAACAATGTTGACGGTTTGGATGTCAGGATTGGATCAGTTTATGGCCAACCCGTTTGGGAGCACAAGATGAGTAACGATGACGACGAGAGCGATAAGTCATTCGATCCAACGCCACAAAAGCTGCTTGAAGCACGCCGAAAAGGCGACATCGCAAAGTCCGTAGACCTGCAAACGGCTGCCGGATACGCTGGCCTTACTTTGGCATTTCTCGCCTTAGGGGCGCAATCCATCCAAGCGTTTGGAACACATTTGCAGGTCCTGATTGATCAGGCCGACAGTATTTCAGTCTTGATTTTCGAAGGTGGGGGTCAAGCTTCAATGGGGGGTGTTTTTTGGAACACTGCTTTGGCTATCTCCCCAATTTTCCTTCTTCCCGCGCTCGCAGTTTTAAGTGCGATCCTCGCACAGCGAGCCTTTGTCGTGGCCCCAAGCAAATTGCAGCCGAAACTGTCGCGGATATCAATTTTGCAGAATGCTAAGCAAAAATTTGGTCGCAGCGGTTTCTTTGAATTTGGTAAAAGTTTTGCAAAACTATTAATTTTTTCGACATGTCTTGCGCTTTTTCTTAAAGCACGACTGCCAGAGATGATGACCGTGGTCCACAGCGGACCAGGCAGTGCAGTGCAACTTTTGGCCGAACTATGTATCGGCTTCTTGCTTGTCGTGGTCATTGTATCGGCCACCATCGGTGGAGTCGACGCTGTGTGGCAACATAACGAGCACATTCGCAAAAACAGGATGTCGCGCAAGGAAATCATGGATGAAACTAAGAATTCCGAAGGCGATCCACATGTCAAACAAGAACGGCGGGCTCGGGCACAGGCGATTGCAACCCAGCAGATAATGGCAGAAGTCCCCCGCGCAGATGTTATTATCGTCAATCCAACCCACTATGCCGTCGCACTGAAATGGGCACGGGAAGCAGGCACAGCTCCGGTCTGCATTGCAAAAGGGGTTGATGAAATTGCGCTCATGATCCGCAAAGTTGCGATGGAATCAGGCGTTCCAATCCATAGTGACCCACCCACCGCACGCGCGTTGCATGCCGTGACAGAAGTGGGCCACGAAGTTGCGCCCGACCACTATCAGGCCGTCGCTGCAGCCATCCGCTTTGCCGATCAGATACGCGACCGGGCGCGCCGGGGTTATTAATCTTGGAACTTGATCAACTACACGAATTGAACGCGCTCAAATACCGGCACAGTCAACAGGCTCTGACTGGTATTCTAGAACGTGAGGCGGCGCTAAGAGCAGAATTGGCCAAACTTCGCAGCTACTTCATCGAAACCCAAAGCCTGCCGCCGGAACACGCCCAACTGCGTGCGATTGGCGCAGATGTAATTTGGCTACGATGGGTAACACGAGCGCAAGCGCAACTGAACATCGAACTTGCACAAGTCTTGGCGCAAAAGGAACAGTACCTCGCGCACCACAAACGCGCGTTCGGAAAGATGCAAGTCTCAAAGACACTTGCCGACGACGATCGCAAAAGACTAGCGGTCAAGCGTCGACAAACAGATCTGGAGAGAGCAGTGCAGCAAACACTCTTGTAGGATCGCTTCTTCAGTAATCCTGTCGTGCAATTTCAACTATCAGCACATCAATAACCTGGTCGCCTACATCTTTCTGTGCGATTTCGCGCAAAGCTCCGCGCAAAACGTCAAGGTTGTTTGCGTTAGTAAAGGCGCCATCGAAGCCACCAATGTTGGCGTGATCAAACAAAACCTGCAAAAAAGAATCGCGGATCTTGGGCTCCTTGGCATAGACCGCTTCTTTTTGACCTAAAGAAACTTCAACGCTCAGTGAGAGAACAACCAAAGCAGTGACCTTGTCATGATCAACGACAGGAACCACAAATTGGTTGCTCATTTTGACGTATTCGGACGGGCCGTTTGTCTCTGCTGCTCGCGCTTCTTCAACCTCGGCAGGTTCCGTTTCTGCAATTTCATCGGCTGGCTCTGGCGCAGGCCTTAAAAAGATACCTGCACCAACGCCTGCGCCAGAACCCAAAAGAAGCAATAATATCGGCAGTAGTTTTTTCATCACGGGCGTTCCCTAAAATGGCAGCAAGGCATCAAGTATTTGCTGACCAATTCGGGGCTGCTGCATATCAGTAATCTGACCACGACCACCATATGACACCCGCGCAGATGCAATCTTGTCGTAAGTTATTTCATTCTGTCGCGAGATGTCCTCCGGTCGGACATATCCAGACACCAGCAGCTCGCGCATTTCGAAATTAACCCGCAACTCTTGGGAACCCGCAATGGATAGAACCCCGTTCGGCAGAACGTCTACGACGGTTGCGGCCACCCGCAGTGTCAGCTTTTCGTTTCGACGAACAGATCCATCACCGCTCGAACTGCTCGTTGAGTTTATCGAAACAAGGTCCGCTGCGGTTGCACCCTCCGGCAATCGTTGGTCCAATCGTTGCGACACGCCTCCCAGCTGTGGCACGCCTAACGATTGTGACCCGCTGCGTGCGCGGTCTGTCTGATTAGAAATCTCGGCCTCTTCATCAATCTCTATTACAACGGTCATGATGTCTCCACGCTGCACGGCACGACGGTCGCCTAGCAGAGAGCGGCGATTACCGCTCCAAAGCGAAGCCTGATCAAGATTCGTAGACTTTTCAAGAATGGTAGGCAAAGAGCTTGATATCATTGCCGAATGCTCTCTGGTATCTAACGGATCCGAAAACGAAGGCTCTTTGCCCAAATGGTCACCGCCTTCACAGGCTGCCAAACCAAGGCAGATTAGGGCGGTTGAAGCCGCATGTCCGAGCGTTTTCTGCATCATTGTGTTACCTTTATTGTACCATCTTCTTGGATATAGCCAAACAGAGTTGCCCGCGAACTGAGATTCATTATGCGAACCCGATCACCAATCCCACCTCGCTCAAGAGAACGGCCTTCGGTGGAAATCTTGAGCCCGTTGCCTTCGAATCTTAGCGAGACGATTTGATTGCGATCAACGAGAGCAGGTGGGCCAACCGCATCAAACGGAATGGGTCTGCCAGCATAAAGTGCTTTACGTGCCTCTTGACCTACGACATCTAGGATATGATCAAACACCCCAGGGCGATCGCCGCCCTTTATCACAAGATCAGCAGCCGCAATCAAAGATCCGGGTCTTATTGTACGCACGGGCGTAACAACATCTGCCAACACGGATTGTCCGCACAGTCCGATCAAAAGAGTAACCGCAAATCGCATCACCGCACCTGTGTCGTTGCGCCCATCATCTGATCAGCGGCTGAAATTACTTTAGAATTCATCTCGTAACCCCTCTGCGCTGCGATTAGTTCGGTGATCTCGCGCACCGCATCAACCGAGCTGTCTTCTAGGTATCCTTGCCGCAGAGTGCCTAAGCCGTCTTGCCCCGGTGTTGACGTTAACGGCGGACCCGATGCTTCGGTTTCGGCGAACAAATTACTACCAATGGCCTCAAGTCCCTTGGCGTTGGTAAAACCAGTCAGATCAAACTGTCCTATTTGTTGCCCGGCAGTTGCCTCAGCAAAATAGGCAAAAACTTCACCATCTGAATTGATAGAAATACTGCGTGCATCGGCCGGGACTACGATTTCTGGAGAAACAGGATATCCGTCGGACGTCACGATCAAACCTTCTCCCGTCATTTTCAGCCCACCGTCGCGGGTATATGCGGACTGGCCCGACGGCAACGTAACCTCAAGAAATCCGCTGCCATCAATAGCAAGGTCAAGATCACCACCGGTGGCAGACAAAGACCCTTGAGCGAGATGAATAGAAACAGCGGCAGGCCGAACGCCAAGGCCCAGTTGTACGCCAGTCGGCACAACAGTTCCGTCCGTGGCGTTGATTGATCCCGGTCGCGTCATCTGCTGATAATGCAGATCGGAAAACTCGGCGCGGCGGGCGTTGTAGCCGGTAGTACTCATATTGGCGAGGTTGTTGGATATTGTCTCGACCCGCATTTGTTGGGCAAGCATTCCGGTCGCTGCGATTTGCAAGGCGCGCATTGTCGTCTCCTCAGTTAGATTTCATCATCGCGTCCATCGATCGGCGAACGCGTTCATCTTCGGAATCAAGAAAACTCTGACCCATTTCATAGGCACGCTGCACTTCTATCATGCGCGCAAGTTGGGAAATCGGATCAACATTGGACGCCTCGACAAACCCTTGTAATACCCGCGCCATTTCGGCAGGCTCAAATCCGTCATCTGCGCGGAACATGACGCCATTTTCGCGGATCAGGTTGGTTGTGTCGTTAGGCTGCACGATCGCAACTTGCCCAACAAATTGGCCGTTTGCACTGATAGTGCCATCCGGACCAACCCCGATGGAGCCAGAGTTTGGAGGGATGAAAATCGGCGCGCCACCAGCATCAAGCACCCGATGACCATCAAAAGTGACAAGGTCGCCTTCGCCGTTCGGTGTGAAGCTGCCAGCTCGCGTTAATCGCTCGCCTTCCGGAGTTTCTATGAGGAAGAAACCATCGCCTTCGATCGCAAAATCAAAGGTACCACCGGTCTCACTAAGAGCGCCTTGGACAAGAGATGTTTGACGTACGTTTCCATTGCCCATCGACAATGACCCACCACCTTTGATGTCCTGAACATACTCAGAGAACCCCAACCCTTCTTGTCGGAAACCAGACGTCGCAGCGTTGGCTATATTATTCGCCACAACTTGCATCTCTCGCATCAAACCCATTTGCCGGGTCAGCGTTATGTATCCTGTATTATCCAACTTATCCTCCGATTATCAAAGGGATGATGCCATCATGAAAGAACGAGACCATCGTTTGGGTCATGAATCCCATTGAAATCCAGAACACGATGATGATGGCGGCCAGCTTGGGCACAAACGTGAGTGTCATTTCCTGAATCGACGTCAACGCCTGTACCAAGCCGATCGAAACACCAGCGACCAGCGCAACAGTCAGGATTGGGATCGAGACCAGCACCGCGACCCATAAGCCCTGACGCAATGTGTCAAAAAAGATCACTTCATCCAGCATTCACACAGGCATCCTCAGGATTTCTTGGTACGCTTCGACAACTTTGTTGCGAACGGTCACCGCCGTTTCAACGGCAAGCTCGGTTTGGGCCAGTGCCTGAACCAGCGCATGAGGATCCGCGTCACCCACCATGGCTTGTTTTGCCACGGCCTCGCCTTGTGCGACGGTCTGCGCAAAGTCTTTGGCGACCTTGCCAAACATCGAGCCGCCTTCCTCTGCCTTGGGTTCCGTTGCCGGACGGGAAGCGGTGTATTTCTGTACCGCTGAAATTGCTCCTAAATCCATTCTGGATCTCCATTTGAAAGCGTCGTTTAACGACGCAGCAGTTGCATCAGGCTTGACGACATTTGCCGCGCCTGCTCGAACATCTTAAGGTTTGCTTCGTAACTTCGCTGCGCTTCGCGCGCGTCCGCCAATTCGATTAAAAGATTGACGTTTGAACCACGGTAATGACCAGATTCATCTGCTAATGGATGCGATGGATCATGTATCAATTCCAACTCTCGATCATCGAGAGAGACGCGCCCCACCTCAACGGGTGAAACACCCCGTGCCGCACTGAACGCTGTCTCGAATGCGATCGTTTTGCGCTGGTATCCAGGCGTATCAGCATTTGAGATATTTTCAGACAAGTGCCGCAGACGGGCCGATTGCGCCTGAAGACCACTTGCAGAAACAGTTAATGATTTAGCAAATTCACTCATTTTAATGCTCCTTACTGACGGCCAAGGCTGGTACGAAGAACGCTGAGTGCAGAGCCGTAAATAGCTAATGCGCGTTCGTGCTGTCGCTTGGCATCCGTTCCACGCAGCATCTCAGTTTCCAGCGAAACGGTGTTCCCATCTGGTGACGCAAACGAGCGATCCTTTTGCACCATGCTGGCCACTGAACCATCGGCCACGCCATGCAAATGACCCGAGCGCGTTGCACGGGGCATATGACCACCACCATCTCTCGAGGCATAAAGATCCTGAAAACTGGGTAGGTCGCGCGCCACATAACCGGGTGTGTCAGCGTTCGCCACATTTTGGGCGATCAA
>Ga0115547_1001597_pt1 | contig 13413 bp, 10 predicted proteins | sample COGITO_mtgs_1004_3_FD_87185 | JGI IMG/M metagenome (GOLD analysis project Ga0115547, IMG submission 87185) | Pelagic marine microbial communities from North Sea - COGITO_mtgs_100420 | ecosystem: Environmental > Aquatic > Marine > Epipelagic | place: Germany:Helgoland, sampling site Kabeltonne...
GACCTTAAATACACTTGCCAGCCAGCGCGAGGTGCCAGTTTCTCGAGGGGAACTGGTTGAGATTGGCGGCTCGTTTCGCATACCTGAAGTGATGCTGGGCTCCGGTTGTCAGCTTGTGGAAATTGGTGCCACCAACCGTACCCATTTAAAAGATTATGCTGCTGCGATCGGTGACAACACCGCCCTTTTATTAAAAGTGCACACCAGTAACTATCGCATAGAAGGTTTTACAGAATCCGTGTCCGAGATTGATCTGGCGAAATTAGCTCAGCAGCATCAGCTGCCACTGGTTGCCGATCTTGGCAGTGGTAGCCTGGTCGATTTTTCCGCCCTGGGCTTGCCCCACGAGTCCACCGCGGCAGAGTCCATAACTAATGGCGTTGATATCATCACCTTCAGTGGAGACAAACTATTGGGTGGACCCCAATGCGGTATTATTGCCGGCCGCAAAGCGCTGATTGATCAGATAAATAAGAACCCCCTCAAGCGCGCCTTGAGACTGGATAAAATGACCCTGGCAGCCTTGGCCGAAGTATTAAAACTGTATCGCGATCCTCTGAGCCTAACAAAAAAACTTCCCACCCTGCGATACCTTACACGCCCCCTAGCCGATATGCAGCAGCAGGCCCAGCGTCTAGTGCCAGCGGTGCAGGCAGCGCTTCCCAAGACTTTTCATGTAGGCAGTAAAACCGGTTACAGTCAGATTGGAAGTGGCGCCTTACCAGTGGAAACACTGGAAACTATTGTGCTATCTATAGCCCCTCTAGAAGTCAATGACAGTGCTGTACGAAAACTGGGCGACGCCCTGCGGGCACTGCCCTGTGCGATTATCGGTCGTATCCACAAAGGTGAATTGCTCCTCGACCTGCGCTGTCTAGAGGATGAAGATACTTTTCTGCAACAGCTCCAACTGCTCGCTGACGCTTAGGGTGATTGTTGCTACAGCTGGTCATGTGGACCATGGTAAAACATCGCTGGTTAAACAATTAACTGGGGTGGATACCGATCGACTTGAGGAGGAAAAGCGCAGAGGACTATCGATTAACCTAGGGTTTGCCTATCGTCAAGTCGATCAGCAACGCAGCATTGGATTTATCGATGTACCCGGCCATAAAAGTTTTATCAACACCATGATCTCAGGGATCACTGGCATTGATATCGCATTGCTGGTGATTGCCGCTGACGATGGGCTTATGCCTCAGACCCTAGAGCACTTGCAGATCATCAGTATGCTCAGGGTAAAAAAAATAGTTATCGTGATTACTAAAATCGACGTTGCCGACCGAGGCACCATAGACACTCTGCGATGTCAGGCACTGGCGCTATTGCCCCAGAGCCCAATATTTGAGGTGTCGAATAGGGCTCAGGTGCGCGCCAGTGGGATTAGGGCACTGCAAGAGTATCTCGATAGCCAGGCCAGGGTACTAGAGCCGAGAAACTCACAGGGCCTATTTAGGATGTCCATCGATCGCGCCTTCAGCCTCAAAGGTATAGGCTTGCTGGTCACCGGCACAGTGGCCGCCGGAAGCGCAAAAGTTGGTGACAGCCTGCGTCTGCTGGCAACATCAGGCAGCTCATCAACTGTGCGCGTGCGCAGTCTCAACACCGACAATCAAGCGAGCGAAGAGGGCATGGCTGGTCAGCGCTGTTCGTTTAATCTTGTCGGCGACTTTGTTAAAAAGTCGGTTGGCCGAGGTGATTATTTATCGGCAAGCCATTGTATTGAGCCCAGTGAACGATTTGATGGGCGCATTGAGATAGCGATGGATCTCAGCTTCCCGATCAAGCACATGATGCCAGTTAAAATATATCTGGGTGCACGGCGTGTCGCGGCAAAAATATTTATTTTAAAAACTCAGTCCGAACAACAAAATAATGATGCCCGAAAATTAATTGCAGCTGATACTGCACTGGTACAAATTGTCTTGCAGCAGGCGCTGGTGGTTTGCCATGGCGATCGATTTTTAATCCGCGATAACAGTGAGAGCATTAATCTGGGTGGCGGAACGGTGTTGGTGGCGCAAGCTCAACCTTGGCGCAGTGGCCAATTGATGCGTCTGCAATCCCTCAGGGCTATGGAGCAGGATGACCCCTCAGCGGTGCTAGTGAAAATCATTTTAGAGACTCAACAGCCCTTAGATTTCTCTGATTTTATGGGCAATTGGAATATGACCCCAAAACAGGGTGACGCCTGCCTGCTAAATTCTCAGTTACAACAGTGCTCAGAAATGATTCGACTGAATGGGCGCAAGTACCTGGTTGCAAAACTAGGTTTGGAGAAAAAAAAGTACGAACTTTGTGAATATTTACAGCGCCTGCATCGGGATCGCCCAATGGCGGCAGGGGTACTAGCGGCTGACTTAGCCGATCACCTCAAGACGGATATCAATTTACTTTTTAGGCTGGCCCTTGCTGACTTAGTAAAAGACAACAGTGTCTCCGTCACTAATGGGCTTTTAAGCTTGGCTGGCCACCGGCCTACACTGTCCTCTCAGGTTCAACAGCGCTGGTTTTTGGTCAGTAATATATTGCGTAAAGGGGGGGCGCAGGTTCCACTGCTATCTGAGATCGAAAAACAGACCAACCTAACGAGTCAGCAGCTATCAGCATTGATAATACCGGCATTAAAAAGTGGTAATCTTATTCAATTGAGTCAAAAACGGTATATGCTATGCGAAACCAGAGACGCCATTAAAACAGCCATAACTGAACTGGCCAACGACTGCCAATGTTTCACTGTGATTGATGCAAAAGCTCAGTTGGGGCTTGGTAGAGGACTGACAATTGAGATTTTAGAATATCTCGATTCAATTCAGTTTACCCGCAGGCTGTGTGATGGGCGAGAGCTGGTCTGTTGAAGGGCTGCTTTAGTTAACAAGTGTTTTTCTAATAATGGAAGGGCGACGTCCCCGGTGGGACGCCTGGTTTTCAAAACCAATGAGACGCTGATAAAGTGTTTGGTGGGTTCGACTCCTACCCCTTCCGCCATCTTGTTTTTTTGATCGCGGCCTAAACCTAAAACTCGAGGCCTGTTGTGTCCACAAATAAACTGGTTCAGTCGCATCCTCTCAGCGAGGCTATCTATGAAGGAGTTTTAGAGACACCGCCATGGACTAGTTTGCTGAAACTACTTGAGTCATACATCACAACAAAAAGTGCTTCCATAGTCATTCGCCGTCCCACAGAGGAGGGGCCCGGATCAACAATCACCCTATTTGACAACCAAGATGCGCTGCTCGACTTTCAAACCAACAGCTATAAAGATTCGCCTTTTGCGGAGCTGCCAGAAGGCAAGGTGTTTTGCCTCAATGACCGAGTTACCCAGCGTGAGTTGGAAGATTTAGATCATTACAAGTATTTCCTCAAAGTCTATGACGTCACCGATATTATGGGTTTTGATATCTGTGACAACAATAATGACAATCAAAGTAGGCTCAGATTACGAGTTGTTCGCATGGGCAAGGAAGAAAAATTTTCCCATGATGACAGAGTACGATTGGCCTCTATTATCCCCATGATGAAAAAGTCACTAGCAATTTATTCTCGCATGGAGATTGGTGGTGTTAGCCAAGAGATCTACCAACAGCTATTGTCTTCCATGGGTATTGCCTGTTTTATTCTCGGGGCGAACTATGAGGTGATGGCAAAAAATTATTTAGCTGAGATGGTGCTGAGCAATAAAGACGGTCTGTCGATAGTTGCCAAGAAACTGTGCTGTATTGAGAAAGATGATCAACTAACACTGACGACTATTTGCCAGAACGTTCGTCAGCATATTGCCCAGGGTAATACGCAACAGCTAGCGGATAAATTCACCATTAATCGTCCGCAAGCCGGTTCCACCTGGGGGGTTTTGATACGTCCGGTAGACAGTGGTGACTTTATCGGGGCGGAAAATAACCCGGAACTATTACTGCTGTTGCGAGACTCCAATCGCCGTCAATTGCCAACCCCCAGTTTATTAATCGATATCTTTGGGGTGACTCTGGCTGAGGCGAGACTGACGCTAAAATTACTTGAGGGTTTAAGCCTGACCGCCGCAGCGGAAGCACTCGGTGTGTCTCGCAATACAGCGCGCACACAGTTGAGTTCGGTATTTTCTAAGACCGACCTCAACAGCCAGACACAGCTGGTCAAGTTAGTCTCAGATGTCTTGAGTGATCACTGGCTGTAAAGGGCTCTGACCGCTACAGGATCAATTCATATAAGCTTGACCACCATCAAGGGCGATGCTTTGGCCGCTGATATAGGAGCTCTCTGGACAGCAGAGTAGGGCGACAAAATCACCAATGTCTTTTTCACAGTCGCCAATACGGCCCAGGGGAATGCTTTTTACAAATTGCTCAGCCTCCACTGGTTGATACTTGATCCATTTTTCCAGTGCCGGAGATTTGGCGTGGGGCAGAATATTATTAGCCCTTATATTGTCTGCTCCCCATTCAGAGGCAGCGGCCCGAGTGAGAGCGCGAATGGCATCTTTTTCCGCAGCATAGACACCGTAGTTACTCATGTCCCAGCGTTTCGCCGCACTGCTGGCCATATTGATGATGCTGCCGCCGCGAACTTTGAGATGGGGGTGGCAGAGTTGCATTAGTTTTAGGCTAGCCATGGGGCCGGTTTGAAAAGCCATTTGTACCTGTTGTAAATCTTGTTTGAGTAGCGGGCCAATAGACGTGGCCACTGCATTGTTGACTAAAATATCGATGCGGCCAAAGCGCGCGATGGTCTTTTCAACCACAGATTCGAGGCTGTCGAGTTGGCTGACATCACATGCTAGCGCCATGCAGTCCAAGCCAGTTTGAGCACTAATGGCGTCGCAGGTTGTTTGGCATTTTTCTAGGGTACGGCCAACGGCAACTATGCGTACTCCTTTTTTAGCCAGAGCTAAGGCGATCCCCTGGCCTATACCCTGTCCGGCACCAGTAATAATGGCAACATAGTTGTGTAGAGCGGCTTGGGTCATGGGGCTTTCCTCTGTTGAATTGGTTAGTGACAGGGTGTCAGATCTATTCTGTACTCACTGAGATGATTGACTAGCAGACTCGTCATGTCGATAAAAGTGCTACTACTGGCGGTGAGCTGGGCTATATGCTCAGAGAGTTGTTGTGGGTTTTTCGAGTTAAAGAAAATCTCTGCGCTGGTGAGAGCGGCGTCTGGAAAGTATTCTTCAACCAGTCCGTCGTATTTAGCGCCAACGTTGGTCTCAGTGCTGGTAATCACGTGCTGCAGGTAACCAAATGTTGATTGAGTGGCGCAGGCAATTGCGGCATGCTCCTGACGCCAATAGTCCAGAGCATCCTCTTTTGCCATATCGCTACGCAGACGAAATAGGCAGACTTGCAGGCTGCCCGGGGTTCGTTGCGGGGCAGCGGCTTGCTTGGCACGCGGTGGTGATATCACTACTGCCGTATCAACGACATAGGCTGCTAAGAGCGGCCAAGGAGGCACCAGTTGCTCTATCTCAAGGACTTCAATCTGGACCTGCAAACTCAGTAGCGCCTTTAATCGATTGCCTGCCCGCGGTCTTCGCCAGCGGCTACCGTGGGCAACGGCACTGTCTTCAATCGCTAGATGAGCTGAGACAATAGATCGCTCAGTGCCATGCAGATGCCAGTGCTGCTTGAGCAGCGCTTCCAAGTCAGTGATATTAGTGCTGGGAAGTTGCTCAAACAGGTACTTGAGATTGTAGGTCATCTGTTTAATGGACACTTAGTTAGTTGCCGCACAGCTAATAACCACAGAGCGTGGCGAAACGCTCACGGTGAAAGCTACTGTCCCCCAGTATCTGATTACACACCCGCGAGCGCTTGAGGAATAGGCCTATATCGACTTCGTCGGTAATACCCATGCCGCCGTGCATTTGCACTGCTTCATTGCTCATTTTTTGGTAGCAGTCGATGGCCAACACTTTTGCGTGGCTGGCCAATTTGGCAAGGTCCTGTTGGCCCTGATCTATGGCGGACAAACCTTTGTAGACAACACTTTGAGCTAACTCTAATTGGCAAAATAACTGTGCGCAACGATGCTGCAGCGCCTGAAAGCTACCAATCTTGACATCAAACTGTTCACGATCATTGAGGTAGGCAAGGGTTCTCTCTAGCAACTCTCGTGCACCGCCGAGCATTTCTGCTGCCAGTGCCAATGTGGCGCGATCTAGGACCGGGGAGACAAAGTCCCAGGCTCTGTCGGGGACGCCGACAATCTGTTGCTGATCAACCGCTACCTGATTAAAGTTGACCCGGGCAAAGCTGTGGCCATCGGCACTGTGGATGGGGTTGACAGTGACTCCGGCAGTGTCTCGCGGTACAACAATCAACGTGAGTCCGTCAGTGCCCTTGGAGTCCGCGACAGTGCGGGCAAGAACCAGAAAATCTGTGGCACCAGGACCGTTGATAACAAAGGTTTTTTCACCCTGCAACAGGCCATTGTCCAAGGCTGCGGCGGTTGCCCCTGGGTTGTAGCGCAGACCCTCGTCGCAGGCAAAGGCGAGGTTGCGGGTTCCGGCGACGACATCTGGTAGCAAATCGTTGCTGTGGTGGTCTGCTGCTGCTTCAACCAGTGCCGCGCCAATCACAATGCTCGAGAGCATTGGTGTAGCGGTGAGATGCCGACCTATCTCTTCCATAACTGCACCCAGACCCATCCAGCCGAATCCCAAACCACCCTGTTCTTCACTGAGGACAATGGAGGATACCCCGAGTTCAATCAGCTCATTCCAGAGATCGCTATCAAAGCCCTGGGGGTTGCCGTTGTCGCGCAACTCACGCAGTGCGGCGACGGGGGCACGCTGACTTAAAAAATCGCGAATGGTGCTGTGGAGTAAGCGCTGTTCTTCATTTAAAACCATGGTTGTGATCCTTTTTCGCCTAGGCGGGTAGGCCGAGCGCGCGCTTGGCAATAATATTTAGTTGAATTTCAGAGGTGCCACCGGCGATGGTATGAGCTTTGTTATAGGCCCAATTTTGCACAATATTGTGTTCTCGGGGGGTATGGCTCTGCTCCTGCCAGCTAAGGCCATGATTGCCGAGAATCTCCAGTAGCAGCTCGTCTTTTTGCTGTATCGCATTGGTGCCTAAATACTTTATGGTCAGAGGTAAGCCGGAGTCGACCTGCTTACTGCGGTATTGAAAAAACAGGCGTTCGTTGAGATACTCCAGCGCATCGGCAGTCATCAGTTGGTCGGTGATACGTGAGCGTATAGTGCTGTCATTGAGTTTGCCGCTCTCGTCCATACCAATATATTCGGTGGCTAGCTCCACCAGACTTTCATCTTCGCGCTGAACAATTGATTCCATGGTGGCCATCAGTTTGCGCTCGTGCTTGAGCAATTCTTTGGCTACTGCCCAGCCGTTATTGAGCTCCCCGACAATATTTTCTTTGGGGACTTTCACATCATCAAAAAAGGTTTGGCAAAACTCAGAGTCACCGCTGATCAGTTCGATCGGTGTAGTCGATACACCGGCAGAGCGCATATCGATCAATATAAAGCTGATGCCTTGGTGCTTGGTGCCGCTAGAGTCAGTGCGCACTAGGGCGAAAATCCAGTCTGCTTTGTCCGCCTGAGTGGTCCATATTTTTGTACCATTGACCAAGAAATGGTCGCCCATATCCTCGGCCCGGGTTTTTAAGCTGGCCAGATCTGAACCGGCAGCAGGTTCAGAATAACCCTGTGCCCAGCGGATATCGCCGCGGACAATCTTGCTAATGTGCTCTTGTTTTTGCGCCTCGTTGCCGTGCACTAACAGCGCGGGGCCAAGCATCCAAAGCCCGAGATCATAGAGCGCAGGGCGGCAATTCAAGCGCGCCATTTCTTTCTCTAAGACTTTTTCCTCATCACTACTTAAGCCGCCACCGCCATATTCTGTTGGCCATGTGGGTGCGGTCCAGCCTTTGTCGCGCATGCGTTCAAACCACAGCTTTGCGTCTGGGGTGGCAAACACGCGGTCGCGGCCAGCCCATATCTGTTCGTCTTTAACCACCGGACGGCGCTGTGATGCTGGGCAGTTTTCCTCCAACCAAGCACGGGTCTGCTGTCGGAACTCATCAATAGGGGACATAGTAACTCCTAGTTAGGTATTTCAATTCGGTTGTTCTGGTCGACCAATTGCGCCCTGAGCAAGCCTTTGAGGCTGGCCAGATGCTGCTGCTCAAAGGGCATCTTTGGCGCCAGTGTGCAGTCGACGGCAAAGCCGGCTAAAAATCGGTGAGCAAAGCGGATCGCCTGGCTAATGGTTTGTTGGTTTTGCTCATTTTTATGAAAAAAGTTCTCCAGCCATTCAAGGTTTAGGGCGCTGGCCTCTGCGGGCCTAAAATTATGCAGATCGAGGGCCATTTCGGTATCGCGGTGGGCCATCAATATCTCTTGAAAGGCAAAATACAGGTCGCTTTTGTAGTGCGTCCAAATAATATCTATATAACAATCTATGCGTGCCCCTAAATCACCTCGATGCAGAGCTGGACTATTGATACGCTCGAGATAGACTCTATAGGCACGTTCTAAAATAGCCTGAAGTATTTCGTTTTTACCACCGAAATGATGCTGCACTGCACCCCAGGTAATGCCTGCTCGGGCGGTAATGGCGCTGGCAGATGCGGCACTGAGCCCCGACTCTTTGATGATGCTGACAACCGCATGAATAATTTTATCTCGGGTCGCTCTGGCCTTTTGCGCCTGCAGCGAGTTACCGCGCCTATCCTCCGGGATAGGAATTCCTTCAGCTATCTGCATTGGCGCCGTGGCGATCGATAAACTGCTGTTTAATCTGTTTCTTAAGTGGCTTTTTGGTGGCATTGCGCGGCAGAGTTTGAGTACTGATGTAAATATGCTGTGGCACCTTAAAGGCGGCCAGCTGCGCGCTGCAATGGGCCTGTATATCTGCGATAGTGAGAGATGTCACTGTGTTACAGACAAGGGTTGCGGCCACTTCTTCACCAAAACGCTCGCTGGGTAATCCAAAAACAGCGACTTCTTGGCAGCCGTCGAGAGACAGCAGGCAGTTTTCAATTTCGGCGGGATAAATATTTTCGCCACCGCGAATAATCATATCTTTTACCCGATCGCAGATAACCAGTATGCCTTCGTCATTGAGATAACCGACATCGCCGGTTTTAAACCAACCCTCGGCAAAGTCACTCCCAGAGTTGTCACCGCAAAAATAGGATTGAATACAGGTAGGCGACTTAATCCAAATCTCCCCTGGCTCGCCATCGGCTAACGGTTGACCGGCTTCGTCGCGAAAACTACTTTCGATAATCGGGCTGAGAAAACCCGCGGTGCCGGGAAACTGACTCATTAACGCGCCAGTGAAAGCTGCGCCGGTACCGCCAGTCTCTGTGAGACCCCACCCAGCACCAGGCATTGATTTCGGAAGTTTGCTTTTATAGAGATCGGCAAGCGCGGAGGGGGTTGCTGCGCCACCGGCACTGATGTTGCTAATACGACTGAGATCAAGTTTGTCTATATCCGGGTGCTGCAGCAAATCCAGCAACATGGTCGGTGCGCCCATCAGCACAGTAATGCCCTCATCTTCGATAAGGCGATAGGCTTCGTCGACATTCCATTTGTACATAAGATGAATGGCACGGCCGTATTTCAGATTGAGCAAAAACTGCGAGTACAGACCGCTGATATGGAAAAGCGGCACACTGAGCAGAGTTTTTGGGGCAACCCCCGACGCCAGATGCTGGGTCATGGCGTCAGAATTGGTCATATAGGTGGAGGCACCGATAAACTCAATATTAAACAGTGCTTGGCAGGCGCTAAAATTGTCAAAGAGAACCCCTTTGGGGCGTCCCGATGTGCCGGAGGTAAACAGCATGATCGCTGGGTCTTCGGGATTTGATGCTACCTCAGGTGCGCTGTTATTGGCGCTGTCACCCAGTTGCCAGAGGCTGGCTCCTGGCATGCACTCGCCCTTGGGCTCCACAACAATTGCGCTTACACCGGGTAACTTTGGTTCGATAAATTGATAGCGCGGCCAGTCACAGATCACCAGTTTGGCTTCACTGTCATCTAATCCCTGACTGAGTTCTTCTTCGCGCCCCCAACTGTTGAGAGGCACGGCGACGGCGCCGCAGCCGAGAATGGCGACAAAGGCAATCATCCACTCCGGGCAGTTGCGCATAGCGATGGCAATTTTGTCACCTTTTTGGATCTGCTGTTGATTGATCAATGTGCTGCGCAGCCTGTCTACCTGGTCAAAAAAATCCGCAAAGCTGTGGGTTTTATCCTCGTAGGTAACAAAGGGCGCATTGCCAAACTGACGTCCTTCGTTGACTACAGCTAAGAGGTTTTGCGCGGCATTTTTATAGGCTTTCATAGCGGTGCCGTTGCGCACAGAGTCGACGATCTCAAAGGGTGCGCCGGTCGAGGTCAGTTGACTTACGGCACTGTGGTAGGGGGCACTCGACGCTGGCATAGTTGTGATCTCTTAAGAGCTTTTTATTATTTGGCGGCGCTGCAATACAAACACTGCAGAGGCCGGCTGACTTCCTAAAAGTATCCAGAAAAAAACATTTCAGGACAAATGTTTTTTGCGCTGCTGTATCGTCCAGATGCACTATGCCAATAGGTAGGCAAATACAGACGCGGTAAATAAATCGCGCAATAATAGGTTTCTTGAGACTACAGGAAACGACCTATGCAAACACGTTTAACTCATATGCTCGGCTGCCGTTATCCGATTATCCAAACGGCTATGGGCTGGGTGGCTGATGCCAAATTGGTCGCTGCCACAACTAGTGCAGGTGGCTTCGGATTTTTGGCCGGTGCCGTGATGACGGCTAAAGAAGTTGAGGAGGGTATTCTTGAAATTAAAGCCCTCACCGATGGTCCCTTTGGTGTGAACTTTCATATGTATATGGCACAGGCCCCAGACATTGTTGATCTCTGTGTGAAATACGGGGTGCGCGCAGTGAGTTATAGTCGCTCGCCGGTCCCGGCTCTGATCGAAAAGCTGAAGGCCGCTGGTATTGTTTGCATTCCCACAGTGGGAGCCACAAAACATGCGGTTAAAGCGGTGACTTTGGGTGCCGATGCGGTTGTCGTCCAGGGCAGTGAGGGTGGCGGACATACAGGCGCTGTGGCCTCGACAATACTACTGCCAGATGTGCTGGCCAAGGTGCAGGTTCCGGTGATAGCTGCGGGTGGCTATCGCGATGGTCGCGGATTGGTGGCGGCTCTGGCGATGGGTGCAGATGGCATTGCCATGGGAACGCGGTTTTTGATGACAGAAGAGTCGCCAGTGCCAGCATTGACCAAAGCCAACTATATGCATGCCGCGCCCGAGCAAATCCAAATCAGTACCAAACTCGACGGTCTACCCCAGCGCATGATCGATAACCCCTGTCTCGATAAACTAAATCACACCTCGACTTTGGGTATGTGGCTGTTGGCGGTAAAAAATGGTCTGGCCTTTTCCTCGGGTGCCAACGCGTCATTGCTATCCAGCCTCAAGTCAGCCTGGGCGATCAGCCGCACCGGTGACCTGAGCTGGGCGCAGACGTTAATGGCAGCCAATGCGCCAATGATGATTCAAGAGGCGATGGTCAACGGGCATCCGGACCGCGGCATTTTGCCCAGTGGTCAGGTGGCCGGCATTATTTCCGACCAGCCGACTGTCGAGGCGCTGATTGCATCGATTGTTGCTGAAGCCGACCAGGCTATTGCTGAGCTAGCGGCACTTGCTGGGCTATCGACCCTGGCCTCTGCTGCTCCCACCACTCTCAACCCAACACAGGATTAAACCCATGGCTTTCTCGGTTGTTGTTAACGCTAATATTGCAGAACTTATTTTTTCTAAACCGCCAGTCAATGCTTTTGATAGCACGGAATGGGCCGCCATTGCCTCATCCCTTGAAACGCTGGGCCGGGATGACGAAGTCCACGTTATCGTGGTGCGTGCAGAGGGTCGCGGCTTTTGCGCTGGTGTGGATATTAAAGAGCTAGCTGCGGACAGCAATAAAATTCTCAGCGTTAACAAAGGCAACTACGACACCTTTGCGGCAATTCATCGCAACCCCAAACCGGTGATTGTTGCGCTACATGGTTTTGTTCTCGGCGGTGGTATTGGCATCGCCGGAGCGGCGGATATTATTGTAGCGTCGGAATGCGCTCGTTTTGGCGTACCAGAAGTCGATCGCGGTGCACTGGGTGGTGGTGCCCATTTACAGCGCATGTTCCCGGTGCAAAAAGTGCGTTATATGTATTTTACCGGCGAGTTTATTGATGCTCAGGAGGCTTACCGTTTGGGTGCGGTGGAGTCTGTGGTGCCGCTGGCTGATCTACGCGACAGAGCCATGGCCATCGCCGCGAGTATCGCCGAAAAATCTCCGGCCATGATCAAGTTGGCGAAAGAGGCCCTGACCGGTATTGAGGATGGCAATCTTGAGGATAAATACCGCTGGGAGCAGGGCTTTACGCTACAAGCCTACAAAGATAAGGACTCTCAGGAAGCCCGAGATGCCTTTGTTGAAAAACGCGATGCGGAGTTTAACTAACTTCAATTAACCTCTGTTCCTCAATCGCGCTGCGGTCAATCCCACAGCGCGATCGGTTAGAACTTACCCCATCTTGGCAATCATAGATTCGCGCAAGTTAATTTGATCGCCGGTAAGGGCAAAGCCTTTCACAGAACCCTTTTCTGAACTATTTTCTTCGCTGCCCGCAGCCACAAAGTACCCCGCATAACCCGCTTCTGAATTGACATCTACATGCCATTCACCTGGACAGTCACGAGGCGCAGGCACAACCATAACCGGATACAGCGTTGTCTTAATCGCCACCGGCATAATGCTGTAGTGCACTGCTGAGGGTTCGCCGGTTAGGGTTTTTGCCAATTGACGGGCACAGTTCATCAACGGTGCCACATAGTAGAGCAATTGGCCGTCAACCTCGGCGCAATCACCCAGGGCATAGATATCCGGATCACTGGTGCGGCAGTAGCTGTCGGTGCAGATGCCTCGGTTGACCTCGAGTCCTGCGGCGGCAGCAAGTGCGGTGTTGGCGCGCACGCCAATCGCCGACAACACAATATCCGCCTGCACTGTCTCGCCGTTGTTTAAATGGGCAATTACACCGCTTCCTTCACGTTCTATTCGTTGCACGGTGGTGCCGAAGTGGAAGCGTGCACCGGCATTTTCTAAGGCAGTTTGTACGCCTTTGGCGGCCTCTTTAGGCAGTAGGGTTCCAAGTACTCCGGGCATTGGATCCACAGCTTCAATCTGCAAGCCAGCCTGGAGTAAATCATTACTGTATTCGGCGCCAATTAATCCCGCGCCTATCACCAGCACCCGCTGTTTGCCGGCTACGGCGGCACGAAATTTCCCGTAGTCACTGAGATCGTTGACTGTATAGACCGAGTCGAGGCCGCTACCTTCTAGAGGTGCCTGTATACACTGGGCGCCCAGAGCCAA
>Ga0115547_1001610_pt1 | contig 13366 bp, 9 predicted proteins | sample COGITO_mtgs_1004_3_FD_87185 | JGI IMG/M metagenome (GOLD analysis project Ga0115547, IMG submission 87185) | Pelagic marine microbial communities from North Sea - COGITO_mtgs_100420 | ecosystem: Environmental > Aquatic > Marine > Epipelagic | place: Germany:Helgoland, sampling site Kabeltonne...
GTTTTGATAGGTTATGTGGATATATCAATTCATTAGACCTTGTTTTGTCTGAATGGGAAAATAACGGAATAGAAAGTGCTATGAATATTTATAATTTTAAAGACAATGAGTAAAAAATTCAAGTTTATTCAAACACTTCTTGACAATGAGAAATTTGATGCTAATCAAAAAGTTCGGTTTTTAAAGTTGGTGTCTAAAGAGTTGGAAAAATCTACTGGCTTTGATGAACAAACCTTGGAGGAAATTCGATTGTTTAAAAAAAAGTTTGTGGTAAAGGAAAAAGAAAATTCTGAATTCAAAGGAAAAATAATATCTGATCTAAATTTATTAAAAGCTAATAAACAGAATCAGTTAAAAGTGAATGAAGAATTTAAAATAAGTTTAATAGAATTAAAGAGTAGAAAGGAAAGTGAAGTTGAACCTAACAAAAAATATAAAACATCACCAGAACCTAATCCAAAGCATGTCGCAGATTTTATGTCATTATTTAATCAACGCAAAGGGTTAAAGTATCTTACACACGATTATGATGAAAACGATCAGTTTGGTTTCGATAAGTTTCTAATTGCTGCCAACGACGTTTTTCAAAAGGAAACTAAAAAATTAAATATACCTCAAAGTTTATGGCGTATTGTAAAACAATTTGCTTTCGATAGTCAACAAACATCTTGGACTTCAATATCAGAAGATTATCAAAATGATATACCCATTAAAATTGGTTGGGCAACTCCTGAGTTACGTAAATGGTCAAAGCAAAATAATTTACATCCTATTCGTAATGTTGAATACAAAAAAATCATTAATGACTTCAGAAGAATTACTAGAATAGAACCCAAAAATCTAGAAAAATTAATTGATGCCTCTCTTAAAAGCGCCTTTGAAAATGAGATAGAAAATTATAAAATAAAAAGAATAGATCTTTCAAAAGCTGACTTTTATTCTCATGTAAGGTTTCTAAAAGACGCTATTAAAATTATTTTTGAAGAAATTAAAAAGCGATCAGATTCTTCAGGTAAAAAAGAGGTTACAATTAAGTATGAAAGATCTATTTCAAATGAAGGTTATTATTTGAGGAGAATTAAGATAACACACCATAATTCATTCCCTACTAAAGAATTAGGTTTATATCTAAAAGAGTGGCAAGAAAAAGGGAATATGGGTAAAATTAAAGAAAAACTAAGAGGTTATTGTCATTGGTCTGTTGAAACGATAATTGAAGAAACTCCTACTAAAGTAAATATATTAAAGGAAAAGGAAACAAAAGAGTATGAAATTATCAATTGTAAAAAAGAAGATGCTCCAGAAGGGTTTACACATATCTTAACCTTTTATTATAAATAAGAAATGATATATTTAATAGACGATAATCAAAATAATCAACGACTAAACAACTACAATATTACTTTTATTGAAGATGGTTATTTTAATGGGTACTTGAAGTCAATAGAAAAAATTGGATTAGGTAAGAGTTTTTCAGACATTTCGCATTTAGAATTTTTGAAAGCTGCAGATTGCATTATTTTACACATCACTACAGAAGATTATGATAATAAAATAGGTTTTCTACCTGGCTCAAAAACTAATGTGCTAAAAATAAAAGAATTGATATCTCAAGAAGGTGACCAAATTCCATTAGTCCTTTTTAGTAATGCAATGGATGAGGCTGAATTTGATTTTGAAAATAATTCAAATTATATCAGCGCTATCAAAAAGAACTTACTTTATGAACGACTTTTTGATTTTTTAGAAAATTATAAAAATACAGGAAATGTCGAATTAAGGATAATTGCTTGGGGAAAGAATTTTGAAATCAAAGAAATTTCAAAACTTGCTATTGAAATACTTTATTCTATTGAATTGGAGAGGGATTCAGAGGATTTAAAACTATCAGACTTGTCAAAAACTATTAATAGTTTTAAATCCTTTGTTGAATTGTCTTTACCAAAAAATGATTTTGATGAAATTTTAAATGAAATTGAAGATAACCCAATTACAATCAAGGATTTTACAAAGAAAATAAACCAAATGACCGAAAGTTATATTAAATATGGAAAGAACATTTATACTTGGTAATAGTAACTCTCTAAAAGAGTTGGAGGGAACTTTCATAGAAATACCGATGTTAAAAAGTGAAGTAGAAATTCACGACTGGATAATAGAGTTATTTTATAGGAATGAAATAGAAAAAGTTGTTATTGAAATTACAAACGAGCCTAAACTTTCTCTTCAAATTGGCTATCATATTCGTTTAAGTATTGAAAAGATTAAAGAAAAAGTTCTTGTTCCAATTTTTTACGTCAGTAAGCTATCATTAAACGCTGTAATGTTACAAACAGGAATATACAGTCAAATACTTGCCACAAAAGGAGTTTTCTTTTCCGAATTTGATTTAGAATCAAATAATGTAGAAATAGAATATTTGAAAGGTTTAAGCGAAAGTAACTACCTAATAAATTTTTTGAAAATCATTCATATTCTACCAGATGAAACAGCTGGTCGACATTCTTTAGCTAATATTTGGGGTGCCTATGCAATGGACAAAGCATCTAATACAAATGCTTTATCCGATGATTCTGAATTTAAGAAAACACTCTATTTTAAATATGTATCAGCATTTAATAATCTTGATAAGTTAACACCTGAAGAGCAAATATTGGTAGTTGATAATAAAAGGAGCTTAAAGACAAATTTAAAAATTTTAGGAAATATCAATAACGCTAAAAGGGTTTTACTGATAGATGATGAAGCCTCAAAAGGATGGGAAACTGTTCTGAGAAAAGTATTTAAAACCATATCATCTGAGAACTTTGTAGTAATAAACGAAAAAGTAAAAGATTTTGAAGCATTTTCACAAGAATCTAAAACAATTATTAATACAGAAAAATTTGATTTATACCTTGTTGATTTAAGATTAAATGGATTAGAGGAAGATGAAAATTTAAAAACTGAGGATTTCTCTGGAATGAAAGTTTTGAAAAAAATTAAATCGCTTAACAAAGGGAATCAAGTTATTATTTTTACAGCATCGAATAAAGTGTGGAATTTAAAAGCTTTATTGGATGTCGGTGCTGATGGCTATTATATGAAAGAATCTCCAGAATATAATTTTTCAAATGCAATCTCTAAACAAAATTACAAAGACTTCAAAGATAATGTTGATAAATGCTTTGAAAGAAGTTATTTAAGAGAGATATATGCTGAATGGGAAAACGCTAGAAGTAAGAATACCAATTTAAACAAACGTTTTATTGATGAATCTAACACGGCTCTAGATATAGCTTGGGAACAAATAAAAACCAACTATTTAGATTTCGGGTTTTTAACCTTATTTCAAGCTGTAGAAAGTTTTGCAAATAAACTTTACTTATCAGAAGACACTTTGGAAGGAGTGGTTACAATTGATAAATCAGAAAGTGAAAAGCACAAATGGTTGATGACTTTTAAGAAAGATAATCTAAATGGTAGTTATTTTATTTTTGGGGAGTCTATTTTGGATAGCTTTAATAAACCAACAGCTCTATACAAAGTTTCCTGCTTATTTAAAATAAAATACAATAAAGATGAAGTATTTTTAAAGGAGTTTGGTAAGTTAAATAAGTTAAGAAATGATATAGCTCATGGTACTAAAAGAGTTTCTGTGAAAAAAAAGGATTTAATTAATATTCTTAATATTCTTGGATTAATTAGAAAAAAATAACTATGCAAGTACTTTGCATACCTACATCGCATCTTTGTAGCATAATTAGTAATATATATAAAAATGCAATTAAAAGCGAAATTAATAGAATGTCTTCCTTTACAATCGGGGACTTCTAAAAACGGAGAATGGAAAAAACAAGATGTTATTGTTGAAACAGATGGGCAGTATCCAAAAAAGATATGCATATCTATTTGGGGAGATAAAATCAATCAGAATATTTTACAGGTAGGAAAAGAGTTAATCATAGATTTCGAGATTGAAAGTAGATCTTATAATAACAGATGGTATACAGATGTGAAAGCTTGGAAAATTAAACAAGCAGAAAATACCTTAGAAAATATAAAAAATGATCCAACACCAGAAAGTTTCGATGAAACTCAAATAGGAGAAGAAGATGATGATTTACCATTTTAATAACTTGTAAAACTAATTAATATGAAAATAGGTAGCTTTTTCCAAAATATCAGTTTGAATATCGACCAGCTTAATACGTTAGAAAAATTGGACGCTTTTTTAAAAAGTGATAAAAATATTTTTATTCTTCAAGGATATGCAGGTACAGGTAAAACTACTTTAATTAAAGGGGTTGTAAAATATTTAGAGAATAGTAGTCAACTATTTAATATTATGGCTCCCACTGGCAGAGCAGCTAAAGTTTTAAGAGACAAAACAGGTTTTGGAAGAACAATACACAGTAGTATATACAAATTAGAGGATTTAAAATCGATTAATTCAGAATCAGAAGAGGTTGCAGATCATAGTGTCCGATACTTTTTTCCAATTGATTTAGAATCAAAAGATCAAAGAGTGCTAATTGTAGATGAAGCTTCTATGATTTCTTCAAAAGAATCTAAAAACGAGCTTTTCGATTTTGGCACAAACTTTCTTTTAAACGATTTGTTAACCCATACTTTTTCAACAAATAAAAATAATAAAATTATTTTTGTCGGAGATCCTGCTCAGTTGCCTCCAGTTGGTGACAATCAATCCAAAGCTTTAGAAATTAATTATTTTATTGATTTAGGATATTCCTGTGCTTTTTCAGAACTAAAACAAGTAATGAGGCAAGATGATAATTTAATTTTAGAAAACGCCAGTAATATAAGAGATCTTTTAAATGAAGCTTCAAGAAATACTATTGAACTAAAATACGACCAAGAGAGTTTTATAAAGTTAGATACTAATGACGTTGTACGTCAGTTTACGAATTTGTATCCAAATCCAGAAATTGGTGACGGAATTATAATTTCCTATTCAAACGCTCAAAGTTATCATTATAATTTTGCAATCAGACAGATTTTGTTTCCTCAGAATAAAGAAATTCTTCCTGGAGATATCATTATGATTAATAACAATAATCAGTATTCTTATAAGACAGAGTTGTTTAATGGTGATTTAGCTAAAATTGTAGCGGTTTCACAGCATTTAGTTGAGCAATCTGCGCCTGTATGGATAGTTAAAGACGGAGTTAGAGTCAAAGAAATTATAAAAATAAACTTCAGAAAAGTTTATTTTAGGGTTCCTCATTTTCACGAAGATATTGATTGTTATATTATTGATGACTTACTAAATAGCATCGACAGAGATTTGACCTTAGACATGACAAGAATGTTATATATTAATTTTGTGATGCGTTTTAATGCAGAGCAAGAAAAAAAAGAGGAGAAATTTAAAGTTGGTTCAAAAGAGTTTAAAAATGCATTGATTAAAGACCCATTTTATAATGCTTTAAGAATTAAATATGGGTACGCAATTACTTGTCATAAATCTCAAGGTGGCGAATGGGATAAAGTTTTTGTAGATTATTCTGGCAGAATAGGGCTAAGTAATGATGCGTTAAGATGGTCTTATACAGCCACAACTAGAGGTGTAAATACAGTGTATGCAGTTAATCCTCCTCATTTAACTACGTTTAGTAAATTAAAAATATCAACAATTACTAATGTAGGTAGAATTCCCAACAATGCTTTGTTTTTAGAAAACGTCAATACTTCACCCTTTCATAAGCCAACAGATCACAAATCAAAAAGTGTAAAGTATTGGGAGGTGAAAGAAAAACTAGAAGCCACAAACTTTAAAATTATAAATGTTGAATCAAGAGAGTTTTTAGAAAGGTATTCTGTACAAAATAATACTAATGAAGAGTTTATCTTACAAGCAAGTCATAAAGCGTCAGGTCATTTTGTAAATCAATTTGAAGTTTTAAACTGTAGAGGGACTGTTGAAGAAAAACAACTCGAGCATATTTTTAATAAAAACGATATTTCAGAATTCTTATTAAATTACAATCCGAGTTTGGAGTTTTTAGAATCAATGTATTTTAGAATGCGAGCTTATTGCCAAGAGTTAAATATTACAATAACCAATATTGATGAGCAGGTTGATAAATATTTCGTACAATATTTTCTGATTACAGACAGCATAACTTCCAATATCCAATTCTATTTTAAAAAGAATGGAAGTTTTTCTAGAGCAATGCCAAAAACATTTAACTGTAATAATGATCAAAAATTGCAATTATTAATTGAAAAATTAGAAGAAGATGCCAGCTAAAGAAATCAAAGAATTAAGAGAATCAGGCAAGTTAGATGAAGCTTTGTCTATGGCTAAAAGCGAATTGGAAGCGTCGCCAGAAAACATTTGGGCAAAAAGAAATTTAGCTTGGGTATATTATGCAATATTAAAAAAGGAGCAGGGTAACCAAGATGCTTTTTTACCAATAATTTCAAAAGTTCTTGATTTGAAATTACCAGATGATGAAGTAATGTTTTACGAACAATTTTGTTGGGTAATTGGTGGGCATATTTTTAAAATGTCAAAAAGTATGTTGAGTGTTACAGATAAATTCAACGCTGTAAAATTGATTTTTGATAGGATAAAGGTTGTTAAAATAGAGCAGTCTAAAGGTTTTAGTTTTTTGTTAAAATCATTACACAATGCATTCAAAGAACTTCCCTCAGATGGACAGTTTAATAAAGATAATTTCATAGATAACTCTAAAAGTTATAGAGAATTAGTAGATTGGATTGGATTTAATAGTTTTCTAAAAGAAGATTTTGAACCTCATGAGGTTAAAGGTAGAAAAATAATGTCTTTTGTCGAACAATTTATTATTGCTTATGCTAAAGTTCTATTGGAAGGTGAAAGAAAAAAAGGATCTATTCTTAGAAGAATAAACCCTGAGCGGACAGATCCATTTTTAACTTTTTTAAACGAGGTAATTGAAAAACATCCAGAATATCAATATTCATTATTTTACAAATCTAAATTATTGCTGGCTTTAGAGAGGTTTGAAGAAGCAAAAGAAACGCTCTTAACTTTTGTGAAGAAGAAAAAAAATGATTTCTGGGTTTGGGATTTATTGGCAGTAGCATATCCAGAAGATATTGATGTGCAAATTAGATGTTTATGTAAGGCATTGACATTAAATACTAAAGAAAGTTTTTTAGTAAATGTCCATCAAAAATTAGCAACGTTATTAGTTCAAAAAAAGTTGTTCAAAGAAGCATCAGTTGAAGCGCTTAATACTATCAATATCAGAAAAAAGAACAAATGGAAAATCAATAACGAATTAATAAAGTATACCCATGAAAATTGGTTTGATAAAAACCAAGATTTAAAGAGTAATAAAAATTTTTATCATAAGCAAGCGCTGTTGGCAGAGGAACTATTGTATAATAATCATGAAGAAGTAATAATTGCTATAGATTTTGTCAATTCAAATAAAAAAATGGCAAACTTTATCAAAGACAAAAGTATGCATGGTTTTTTCAGTTACAGGCACTTAAAAATAAACCCAAAAATTGGCGATATGTATAAAGCACGACTCAACAAAAAAGGAGATGAAGGATTTTTTACAGTGTTAACCATAAAACCAGCTAACGGTGCAATATCAGAATGTGTAACAAAGATCTCAGGTCAATTACGTCTCCATCAAAATGGAGATTTTGGTTTTATAAATGATAATTTCGTTCCGCCAGACATAGTTAAAAGTAATAACTTAAAAGATGGGGTTACGCTTTCTGGCAATGCAATATTATCTTTTAATAAAAAGAAAAAGGAATGGGGTTGGAGAGTTTATAAAATCAATCAGTAAAAGCAGTAACAACAAAATCCAAACTTAACTTTTTACAATTCGGACAAAAATTATTGTGTTCATTTAAAAACAAATCAAAATTTTGGTAAGTATTGCCACCTTCATTATTTCCTTTTAAGGCATCTTCAAAATAATATAGGTAATGATTAGTGTTTTTTTTGTTTGAAGTAATTCAGATTGCTAAATTCCCCTGATTTTTTATCAATTGCAGGGACAGGATTATTTACGGCAAAATCCATCATATTTCCACCAAAATTAAAATCTTTTTCAAAATCACAGTGGATACATGTTGCTTTAATAAGATTTCCCATGTTTATTTGCTTTAATGAATAAATGATAATTCTGATACAACAGGGAGATGATCAGATATTTTTCGCGCATTTGATAGGTTTTTACAATCTTTGGCAAAGTCTATTGCAAAAGAATTTATTTGAGTAAAATAGTTGGTGTTAAAGTAAATATTATCAATTGGATAATTCATATAAACACCATTTTTACACTTTCTTTTTAAAGTTGTCGGGGTGTTTTTAAGAGCAGAAGTAAAACCTTTTTTATATAAAGGATTCCAAACAGAATGTTTTTCGTTCAAGTTAAAGTCACCCAAAAAAATAAAACGATCTGTACCAAATCTTTTAGGATAAAATTTAAAATTCGAAATCTCCATTTCAGGGTGCTTGTTATAGGTTCTAGCATGCATGTTTACAACATAAAAAGAAGTATTGCTTTTTTTGTGTTTAAAGAAGCCTATATAGGGCTCTCTTTCTATTTTATCTTGTAGTTCGCTATCTAAAAAAGTTCTTTTTTCTAGCTTAATTTTAGCGGTTTTCCATAAAAAAGCATAACGTTCACTAGAGTAGCTTGATGAACTTTTGGTGGGGTTACTGATGCTATAGTCCCATTTGCTACCTAATCTATTTAATGCATCTATAATTCTAGTTACAGCTTTTGCTCCTGCTGGATCTTTTGCTACAATTTCTTGCAAAGCAATCAAATCGTAATCTTTAAGAATTTTTGCAATAAAAAGAATTTCTTCATCATTTTTTGTACCTCCTAAGTCCTGGATGTTCCAAGTAAGAATACTAAAATTTGAGCTTTTAATGGAATCATTCTTTTGAAACCCAAAACTCACAGTATTTAAAATAATAAAAAGTAAAATTGTAAACTTTATTTTGAAACCTTTCATAATAAGAGTTTAAAAGAAAGGGATACATTTGTAACGCTCTAATTTTCTAATATTTACTACAAAATCGTAAGAGACAGAAAACTCATGAATTCCACCCGTATTTAAAAGTTTAGTAGTATTTACATCATAGGAATACCCAAATCTAAAACCATTCCATCTCATACCAGCAAAAGTACTAATAGAGGAAATTAAAGAACTCTGATAAGCATTTTTTATTGGACTTGTAGAGGCTAAAACCCCAAAAGAAAAACGATCGTCAATGACATATTGTGTTCCTAAATCTAATCTGTTAAACTGACCTTGCATCATAAAATTAGTAATCAAAAAAAGTTTACTCATTCCTGCAAAATCAGTTCGATAATTGTTAAATATTGGAAGTAAAATATTTGCATGTGTTGATATAAAAATATCCAAGGGTACATTACCAGTCTCAGTTAGTGATATATTAGGCTTATTTAAGTGTTTTACGGTTAAACCAATCCAAGAATTTTCATTATTAAATAGTATAGAAGAACTAAAATCAAAGAAACTTCTTAATTGGTTTAATAATACAGGATCTAAAGTTGAAGTATTTATACTCCCTGAATTTAAGTTTATTTGATCTTGGAATATTAAATTTTCAAATCCATAGCTTTTAGTTCCAAATCCAACAGAAATACTCGGTCTAAAATACCAAGAATCACTCATTTGAAACGCCATTGCGTAATTAAAATTAATCTGATTAAAGGTATATGAAGAGGCGCTCTCAGTTTGGTTGAAGCCACTAATTCCTAAACCTGTTTTATAACCTTCTAACCAAGTATCAAAAAACACAAAACTAGAACTGGTTTTTAATCCTGAGTTTCTCCATTGAGATCTATGAACACTTCCAGCCTTGGAAGATCTTAAGGCTCCTGTAAAAGATGTATTTAATGTTTCGGGTACTAAAAAGTTTTGAGAAAAAATAACATCTTGCGCATACAACACAGTTGCAGATAACATCAAAAAAGCTAAAGTTATAAGATTTTTCATATTATTTTAATAATGTTACCGGTGTTGAGGTTGTAATACTCTCATTGTAAAATGTAATTCCTTTAACTACCATAACATAGTTTCCGTTTTCAGCTGGAGAGTCTTTTATAGTTCCATCCCAACCTTTTAAAGAAGTTCCTTTTTCAAAATAAACAAGTTGCCCCCAAGTATTATATATATTCATTTCAATTTCAGAAAAACCTCTAAAATTAGGTTTAATAATTTCATTATAACCATCTCCATTTGGCGAAAAAGCAGTTGGATTCATCAATTTATAACCTATAGTGATATCGATATTTCTTTTTAACGTATACATACATCCAGATTCGTATTCAGCAGAAAGTGTAACTGTGTAATTACCAACTGCGCTATAAGTATGAATAGGGTTCTCTTCATTTACTGGTAGACTTCCGTCACCAAAATCCCATGTTAAACTTGTAAAATTCCCGGTTGAAAGATTAGTGAATTGAATAGGGTCATTAATAGATAAATAGGCATATTTATCTAACGCAAACGCAGAGTACCTAAACTCAGGGTCACCAATTGTTGGTATGTCATCTATAAAAATTGATTTTGTTTGTATACAACCATTGTCGTCGGTAACTGTTAAGACATAAGAACCTGATTGATTCGTTGTCATAATTTCATTATTTGTTCCAGAAACTGTACCTGCAGACCAACTTAATGTATGAGGTAAAAAACCTCCTGAAGTTTTTGCCTCTACTTTTTTGATTACAGTTTTAGTTTCACAATCTGTAATAAAACTTTCAATAAATTCAATTTCTATGGGATCTTGTCTAAAAACAGAAAATTGTCTATTAACTGTGCAACCAGTAGCATCAGTTATAGTTACATTATAATTTCCTGCTACTATGTTTTCAAGATCTTCTGAAGTTTCTCCATTACTCCAACTAAATTCTATAGGTTCAGAGCCTCCTGTAACTGTAAGATCAATACTTCCACTATTGGCAATAGTACAATCAATCGCATCTGTAACAATACTTGAAACTGCAATTGCTGGGGGATTTGTTAGCACAAAGGTTTCTTCAATAGGACATTGTTTGGGGTCACTGTCAACGATAGTTACTGTATATGTACCTGCTGCTAAATTGTTTCTTTGTACGCCAGCACTTGGGTCATCACTCCAACTCAATGTAATTGGAGCAATACCACCAGTTAAGTTTAAATTTATAGAACCATCATTAGCATTATTACATGTAATTGGTTGTATCTCTGGCTCAATAAAAAAGAGAGGCTGATTAATTGTGATCGCTACTTCTTTTGAACATCTATTCGCATCTGTAATTGTTGCAATATAAGTGTCAGCACTTAAATTAGATTGAGAAAATCCGTTACCAAAATTACTCCATGAAATTTGATAGGGTTTTGCTCCTCCACTTACAGTTACTTCTAAAGCCCCATCAGTTTCTCCATAACACGTAACATCTGTTGTTGTATAGTTAATTATAATTTCAGGAGATTCGTTAACTATGATTTCAGTACTGGTTGTGCACCCTAAATTGTCGGTTACTGCAACAGTATAAGTACCCGCAATTAAATTATTAATGTTTTTAGAAGAACTTATATACCCAGCAGGGCCAGACCAATTGTAGTTATAATCGAAAACACCAGGAGAAACTTCAATTTGTGTACCCCCAGTAACCTCAATAGAAATTGCTCCTGTAGCATCACCAAAACATAAAATATCTTGTTTAGCAGTGGTTGTAATATTAAGGCCATTTGGCTCTGTCAAAACGAAGGTTTCTTGGGCTATACAATTATTTGCATCTACAATTTCTAAAGAATACGTACCTGCTGTTAGTGTATTTTGGTTTTTAGTTCCTGCAATAATTCCACTACCATTAGTTGTAGACCAATTATAGGTATAAGGTTCAGTTCCCCCAGAAATAGTAAGGGCTATACTACCATCATTTCCTTGAAAGCAAGAAATGTCTTGCACTAAATCTTTTGAAATCGATAAAAGGTCTGGTTGTGAAACTGTCCATTCTTCTGAGATGAAAAATCCTGAACTATCTTCTATTCTTAATATATATACACCCATTTCTAAATTTGATATTGATGCATCTGTTGATGAAAACCCATTAGGTCCTGACCAAGAAATCAGATAAGGATTGCCTGTTGAAGATGGAACTCCACCTTGAATATTGGTTGAAATTGCTCCATCATTTGTTTCAAAACAGGTAATATTGGTAACTACTGCATTTGAACTAATATTAGGGTTAACAGTAACTTCTAAAGTAAAAGGATTTCCTACACAACTTTCTGTAGCAGGTGTAACTGTATACGAAACTACTATAGGTGATGTTCCTGTATTTTCTAAAGTTTGACTGATAGTGTTTTGTGGTGTTGTTTCAGCTGATGCTCCAAGTATGCTCCCTGCTGGACTATAAGTTGGTGAAAACCAAGTATATTGTGTACCTGCTGGAACTGTATTACTAGCTATGCTATTGGGTTCAAAAGTAAAAGTGGCTTCACTATACATCGTAATTTCAGCATTACTAATTACTGGTATTCCATTAACTTTTACACTTGCAATATTAGAAGTAATTTTATCACAACCACCTCCACCTTCAAAAGAGATTTCAGCGTAATAGAATTGCTCTCCTACTGTATCAGTAGGCGGATCATATGTGGAATTATTTTCATCTGGTATTTCAACTCCATTAGAATATGAATCAATATCACTAGAAAACCATTTATAGGTTGGGTCGCCTGTTCCATTTTCATGAGCTACTTCTAAAGTAGTTGCCACTCCATTTAAACATATTTCAGAAGGAGTAGGTTGGGTCTTGAAATTTGGACCTTTATTAATAGTTAAAACAAAAACCTCGCTCACTACAAAACAATCAGATTCTGGTTGAGAGACTCTTACATAGTAATAAAAAGTTCCAACCTCATCAGTATCTGGAGTATACGTGCTAGCTGTAGCATTTAAAATTTCTGTACCATCAGTAGTATTGTTTTCTTTATTTAAAAACCATTGATATTGATAAGGTAAAGTAGGGGTTGACCCTCCAGAAGCAGTAACCGATAAATCAGTAGGGGTTGCATTCTGACATAGTATCTCAGAAGTATTAGGTTGTGGGTCTATAACAGGATCAAGAAGTACATTTATTTCAAAAACTTCACTTGTATCAGTATTACATCCATTTCCATCTAAGGTAATTTCAGCATAATAGTAAACTGTATCAGCATTATTAAATGTAGGAGGAGTATAAGTACTATTGGTTTCGCCATTAATCTGTTCACCACCAGTTTTAGAGTTACTTGTGTTCTTAAACCACTGATAAGATGGACTTCCTGTACCTCCAGTAAAAGTAACTTTTAATTCATCTGCAGTTCCTCCAACACATAA